>Ga0209415_10000209_pt1 | contig 99854 bp, 83 predicted proteins | sample PeaSoiSIISIP2007_FD_187696 | JGI IMG/M metagenome (GOLD analysis project Ga0209415, IMG submission 187696) | Peat soil microbial communities from Weissenstadt, Germany - SII-SIP-2007 (SPAdes) (version 2) | ecosystem: Environmental > Terrestrial > Soil > Wetlands > Peat | place: Germany...
AGTTTCAGCCCGATGTTCAGGTTCACGTAGTTGTGCAGCACAAATGCGCAAACCACGAAAATGCCAATCAGAACGCCGAAGCGCGCACCTTCCACAGCGCCCGACCCGCCCTGATGGTTCATGGCGAAAATTATAGCCGCAACCAGGATGGCCATGAAAGTTGCTGCCATTCCAATGGGCATAACTTTCATCATCTCTTCCTTGGGCCGGAATACGGCCGGGTACTTGTGGCCTTCATTGATAAGAGCCGGCACCAGGAAAAGCACTAAGAAACCAAACGCAAAATACCCAACCGTGCCGCCAAGCGCCGCCAGCCCAAGACTTAAATAGTTCATTTGCGCTCCTTTGCAAATTCCGTCCTCAATTCTTCATGGACGTGCCCGGGGGAAGAGTGACGCTGCATACTGTAGCACCGGCGGGAGAAAAGGAGAGAGGCGCCCGGCAAACTCACAAGCGCCTCTTCTACTGCGTCAACGTAAACTATACCTCACTGGATCACCTCCTTCTCGGCAGGAACGCCGATGTCGACAAGTAATGTCGAATGGCCCAATTATAGCGCGCGATCGCGGGGACGTTGAAGCAAAGATTTGTTTAGCCTTCTGCCCGCTCGTCCCAGTCGAGCGGAAGGCCCCTTTTTATGAGTGCTGCGGGGCTCCAGCGAATCGGCCCCCGTCAGCAAAGACGACTTCTGCCCGCTCGTTCCATACGAGCGGTACCCTAATTATTAAGCGCTGCGGAGCTGCAGCGATTCTTCTCTCTAGGGCCACGGAGCCGCAGCGAGTTGTTCTTTCAGGGCCGCGGGGCTGCAGCGATTCGCACCCCGTCGGCCGCACCCGCAGTGGCGGGTGTAAATCCCCCGTCGGCCCGCTCATTCCATATGAGCGGCACCCCCCTCCCCCGTCAAATTCGCATGAATATCAAAACAAAGGAGTTATGGGCACGCATCGTCCAATGAATATCATTCTAAAGGACTTAGCGAGCCGGACATTTTGCCAGTGCCGCGGGGCTCCAGCAAATCGGACCCCGTCGGCCCGCTCATGCTATATGAGCGGCTCCGCCCTTTTTCGTAACTGCTCAATTCAAATGACTTAAAACTTCTGTTCCGGTTCAAACAACGAAGAACTGTACAACGTGGGTCTTTGAGGTCCTCTGTCTTGCAGGGTCACTCCAGATTACAGGCCATGTTTGCATTTCAGGTATGTATCGTCAATAGAATATTTCGGGAATCGCCTGTGGAAAAGATTTCGAATACCAGTCACAATCCCCACCCTCGCCGCGGCGAGGATTGGCCACCCGACCTGTCTGACTCTAAGTCTTTTGGCGACGCCACATGTAGAAGCACCCACCTGTGAATCCGATGAGGAATAGCGAGCGGAGATAAAAACTACCGTGAGCGACCACGAAGTACGTACCATCGGCGGACGGATGGTGTGAGCGGGAGTAAACTGCGAGCGCTACGGACATGATTATGCCAGCGACAAATATCATTGCGATGCCGCAGGCCACTCCACAAGCAATGGATACCAGCAATCTCATAGCGGAAGTATATGTTAGTGCCATTCCTTTCCTTGGGAAGTTAAAGGTATAAGTCCCATTATTTCGGGAATCTTTTGTGGAAGGGCATTCGTATGCGAGTCAAAATGCCGGCCCGCCAAGGGGCAGAACGCTGATCTCATTCCATTCCCATTCTTGTATTTATTCCTTCAGTTTGTTCCAAAGCTGAATTGTTCCACTTCTTGAGTTTAACAACTCTCCTGCAACTCGTTCATTTCGCTATGACACTCACCGAGCCGATTTGGTTCGGGTTGTGCATTTAGGATCGCGTCCCCTTCTCCCTAAAAAACCAAATTCAATTTGCGATCCATAAGAGCGCGGGGAGAGACTCATGGGGAGATGGCTATTGTGCGGATTGGGAACCCTGGTCTTGGTAATTTCCACTCCAGCGCAGGACTCCGGCGCCAACCCCCAACTCCAATGGAAGCCGAGGTCCGGGATATCCTTTGCGCCTCTCAAGCGGACTGTTCGGCTCGCGGCCCGCACCGCGGTCAACATGGTGACCTGCCGTGATAAGCAGGTTTGCGCGGAGCAGTGGAGCATGTTTTTGGCCGGCGGGATGGACGCGCACTCGACGGACTTGTACTTGAAGTATTGCCCGACCTGTCTGGAAGACAATCCGATATTCGGAAAGCGCCCGAGTTCGGCGCGGACCTGGGGATCCATCATGGGATTCAACTTCGTGATGGCCATGCAGTCGCAAGGATTTCACGAGCTGGCCCGCAAGCATGACCACTGGCTCGCCGAGCGCAGCTGGGCGGTGGGGCACGTGCTGCCCTCACTGGGGTCTGCGGCCTACGTCGGGATAGAAATTCATGCCACGGCGGTCAGCTACAGCGTGGCCAACCGATTCAAGAAATGCGCGGAGACAGTGGGGTGCTTTTACAAATGAAGAGAATATGGGAGGTCATCCTTCGGACAAAGCAGTACAGAGTCCCCAGGTTCCCGCCATCAGGATTGGCGGGGGGACGAACATGGGCCACCGACTATCAGAATCAAATTCAGAAGTGAAATGAAACTGCGGTCACCAGCCTGGTCTTGAGCTTGGAGAAAACATGCGATCATGTTCAGTCTTCGTCCCCTACTGGTATAAAGTCAGAATCCTCAGGCGCGGTGGCTTCAAAACGGGCTAGAGTTTCTATCTCATCCGCTTCAAGATCATAGAAATCCGCAAATTTCGACCAGCCACGGTCCTTAAACTTGCGAGCATATTCGCGGTAGCTCGAACAAGAAAAGCGCATGTCGCAGTTACGGCAAACCCGCGTAGCAAAACTACCCCGCGCACCTTCGCGCTTCTTCAGGTGCTTCAACGATGGAGGACGGAATTCGCAGTCTTCAATCTGGTCCACCGCTGCGGCAAATTCTGCGATTGTTTTCTTGACGTTTTCGGCATCGAAATCGATCGGAACAACAGGATTCCATCCTGCCAATGCCGTCTCAATTTGAATAGGGTTCCCAGTCCGCATGGCGTTGCCAACCACATCCGGCAATGGAGTAGCGATAACCGCAGTTTCATCTAGCGATTCACCACGCAAACTCTGCCAGATGTGCGCATAGACATTGAGTTGGTCGCGGTAGAGTCCGATGTTTTCCTGAACAAAATCAAGGTCGTGTGTCTTGATATCATACATAGTGACCTTTTCATTTTCCCGCACGATATCCACGACTCCCTCAATGCAGAAAGTTCGTTTCTTCATTGTTTTCTGGTTGGGAAGGTTCAGTTTTACTTCTGTATCCGTTACAGTTTCGGCGATGTGTCGCAGTTTCATCCAGTAGCAGCGAACTTGCTCCCAAGCAGCATCGCGAACAGCGGGTGCGAGCGAGTGGCCATTATCAAGTCGGAGACGTTCAAAATTCTGGTCGAACATCTCTCGTAGAAATGCCTCATCGATGGGGGTGGATTTCTTCATGCCGTTGTCCTTCGAGAATCGATAAGGTGTTGATGCAGGTCGTCGAGAGTTTGGTGAACCAAACTGCCGAAGAACATGGTTTGCGAGCGCGACGGCACGAAGCCATACCTCCTAAAGAGCATGTATTGGCGTGGGCACTTCCGGTACAGAAGGAAATCTCCCGTGTAGGAATAGCTCTGCGGCAACTGTTGCTCATCCGATGTGGCGACAGGAACAGTCGAAACCTTGAATTGCGGTATGCGAGGGAAATCGCGATCGAGGAAATCGCTGAATGCATCGTTTAGGTGTTGGCCTCGTCCGCGAAAATGCGCGAGTACCAGTAGATTCTTTGCGCGTGACAGCGCAACATAGAACATTCGCATGACATCGAAAGTGGCCATTCTATCTAGTGGCTCGCCTCTGCGAGTGAGCAGGGGAGCCACCATCCCTTCGATTGGTTGAAGCTTCGCATCCTTGCGCGGGTTAGCAAGAATGACGACGGGAAATTCCAATCCTTTGGCCTGGTGAACCGTTATGAACGGAATGCAACCTTTTGGAAACGGATCGTCGGCATCTTCATACTCTGCTTCGCCCCGCCTATAAAGAACGTATAGATAGTTGGCAAAGTTGCGGATGAATTGTTCGCTGCTGAGACTTTCTCCAGATATGGGAAACGGATAATGGTCGAGGAATCGGGCCAGATATTGAGAAATTAGACTGAGATTGCACACTGGCCCCTCGTTCTTTCCACTTTCGGCAAGATCAAACATTTTCTTGAAATGACCAAAACCGCCAAGTTGGTAGAAGAAGTCGAGAACATTCCAATCTAGCGATGTAGCACGCGTGACGGCATAACCGACTGTAAAAGGTTTACCGATGCGGATTCTTTCGCGCGCAAAACGAGCAAATAACTGGCTTGTAAGCGATCTTTTTGCGCGATCCGTTAGCCCAGTGGCTGCCGCAAGCGCGGTCGGCATAGTTTCGGGATTGTAGTGGTCTTCTGGAGACCAGCCCTTCTTCCTGAGTACCTTCGTGAGTGATTCGTAGTCAGAGGACACTTGCTTAACTTCGGCCTGCTTCTGTTTAATAAATGTCCGGAGGAACGAATCCTTTGCGATGAGGCTTCCACCTTCGGCATGGACGGCGGTCAGCCAAGTCTGAAAATCAGTGTGAATGTGATTGAATGCACCCAGAACCTGAAACAACAAGCCAAATACCGCGACAGATTCTGTTACGTTCAGGAATTGACCAGCCCGAGGTGCGTATACTCCGAGCCCGACGGTCGCCAGGGCATCTCTCATACGGGCTACCTGGGGAGACTTAAGTGATGGAAAGAGAAAGGCGATTTGGTTCGGGTCTTCAACTTTATTTGTATCCAGTAACTGACGAACAAGTGCGGCGATTTCTTTGGCGACTTCATCGGGTGGTCCAGCGGAACTCGCGACAACGGCAGTAGCATTGTCCTTCCGGTTTGGAACGATCCTCTTGTCCATTAGCCGGTATGCTCCTTTCGGCTTCCTCCTCCAATCACACGATGGATGGACAATGAACCGGTTGTAGAAACTGACGATATCTTCCCGCGACCTGTAATTGACCCCAAGTACAATTTGTCGCGGCGCCGCGTTCAGATATTTCTTACATCTGGCTGGAAACTCGACAAAGTTTTCGACGGTGGCCCCACGGAAGCGATAAAGCGCTTGGTCATCGTCACCAACAACGCAGATGCTCTTGGACCCCGATGCCAGCTGAAAAAAGATGTGCTCCTGGACCGGGTTGGTGTCCTGGTACTCGTCAATGACAACATGTCGAAATATCTTGCCCGAGTCTAAGTTCTGATGGAGGTGCTCGACGGTGCCTGCCTGGAGGAGAGAAAGATCAGTGTAGCTGATACCCAGGTTTCCACGAAGCAAGGCTCGGTAGGTTTCATAGCCATCAATCAGAGACCGGAGAGTTTTGTCGCGAGTTCGCTTCCGAGCATCAGTTGGTTCAATCATTTCTTCAGACAGCCTGTTGAAGAAGCCGAGGAGACGCGCAATGGCCTTGTGTCGTGATCTGCCCTGCTCTCCGAATGCCGTCAGCATGTCGATGGACGAGCTAAAACCGGTCGCCTGAAGGATCGCGTCCCAATTGCGGCGTCGTCGTATAAAGAGATATTGGCCCAACTCGTCAAGCAGCACTGGCGATCTTGACCGCGAACGATTCGTCGATATTCTTCGGTCGAGTAGCAAACGCCTACAAAGCGAATGGACAGTCCCGACATAGAGTTTGGCGCTGTCGTACGGCTTACCGGTTTTGTCCGATACTGCGCTCAGAAGCATCCGAAGTCCGTTGCGAAGTTGTAATGCGGCCTTTTCCGTAAAGGTCGCGAGGAATATCTGTTCGGGGATTACTCCGTGCGTTGTGATGAGGTTAACAGTACGCCACAGGAGGACTCGAGTCTTTCCGGAACCTGGACCGGCCGGAAGAAACAGCGGTCCATCCCAATGGAGGATCGCAGCCCGTTGCTCGTCATTCGGATCGAACTCAAAATCACGCCACAATTCAATCATAAGTGGGGACGGAGTTAGATCGTTTACCATATATGACATTATACATGGGGCTTGACCCTTTCCGTTTCGTATAGGCGAGCGTGGGAAATCGCACGTTCTATTCGAATCCTTTCTGGCAAGAGATTCCCGAAATATTTCGATGACAATACTTACTCCATCGGCGGTACTCTTCCGCAATGCGACCCCTGCGGTATTCCATCAACGTCACATTGGACGGGTGCTGCGATCATCGTGCAGTTTCCGCGGATGAAGAGTTGCATCGTCACTCGACCGAGAGCCTGGAACAGGCCGATGCCCTGCTCCTGGGCCGGGTGACTTACGAAATGATGGAGGCAGCGTTCCGGCCGCCGACGGGGACGGCAGCGATGCGCTATGAGCCGAGAAGGTAGCCCAGCTCTTTTTCACAGGGGACGATTGACTTTCCGGCCGGAACGACACAAAATCCGCCCAACGGTTCCTTAAGGGGGCGTCTCCAATTCAGGGTTGTTCCGCGTCTCGCTTCAGGAACCACTTGAAACCAAAAAATAAAATCAACACTCGAAGTTAAAACTCAGGAGGAGACTCAATGAAAGGACGTATTTTGGGAATGGCCTGCTTTGCGATTCTACTGGCGGGCGCGGCGAGCGCACAAACAAAGGTTTCGGGCACGGTAACCTGCGCCAAACCTGATGTGGTGGGCACACAAGATGTGGGAGATCATCCGGGCCATACCTTAACGCTCACTAAGGGCACCTGCTCATGGTCGAAGCCCATGGAGATTGAGGGCGCCAAGACCAAAGACGATACGGACGCGGGCTTTACGGAAGCCACTGCGACGCGCATGACCGGCAGTGGATTCGTGGTCGGCACGCTGGACAGCGGCGACAAGATGTTTGTGAGCGTCCATGACAGCACCCCGATCAAAGACGGCAAGCCCGGTGAGACTACAGGAACTTGGACGTTTACCGGCGGCACAGGGAAGATCAATGCAATCAAGGGGAAGGGAACCTATAAGGGGACGGGAAGCGCGGACGGATCGATTACGTTTGATGTGGAAGGCGAATACAGCATGCCCGCTCCAGCTGCGCCAAAGGCCGCAAAGCCAAAATCATAGTAGGTTGTTGAAGTAGATTGACGGCAGGGAAAAGCTAGTCGCCGCAGGCCGCCTCAGGAAGCGCGGCGCGGGAAGTGTTTCGGGGACGGTGAAACAGGCCCCGGAGCCGCTCGCGCAGCTTGAGGCGGCCGCGGAACAATCGTGTGCGCACGGCCTGAGGCGTCAGTCCCAATTGCTCGGCAGTTTCCTGAGTGGAAAGATTGCCGACATCCCGCAACAAACAAACGCTCCGCAGAGAAGGATCCAGCTGGCTCATCGCTTCAAACAGACGGCGGCGCAATTCCTGGCGTGAAAAAGTTTGCTCGGGATTTTCACGGACCGAGCGGGGCTCAAATTGCGCCCGGCCCGAAGGATGCTCCATCATCATTTCATCCAGGCTGGTCCAACGGCCGTCGCGCCGCCTTCGGAGGAGGCTGACCGACTCATTGGCGGCAATCTGGGTGATCCAGGCGGCGAAGCGGTAGCCATCGCGGAACTGGTCAAAGTGGGCGAAGGCCTTCAGCAGAGTTTGCTGGCGGACGTCTTCGGCGTCGGCAGTGTTTCCGGTGATGCGCAGAGCGACGCGAAATACGGCGGAATTGCAGGTGCCGGCCAGTGTGGTGAAGGCGTCCGAGTCGCCCGAACGGGCGCGCTCAAACAAGGACACATCGTAATGGGCAGCGTACTGGGTTGCTGGGATGGTTGCTGTGGCCATTGTACCCCCGGTATAGGAGTGGCAGGGGGAGTACCACTCGGCACGGCAGCAAATCCTTATTTATCAGCTAGATAGGAGAATGGCGAAACGGAACCTAACGAGGGACTGCCCGATTCTGGGGAGCGGCGTCCCAAAATCGGGCAGGTACGATTTTCAGGCAATGGCGACGATTTAAGGCCAGAGGCAGGATAAGTAGATGTCTAGGTGGCGGCGACCTCATTCATGGAATTCTGGTCCTTGTGGCCATTCGACTTGTGCAAGGGAATTTGGGGTTTTTCGGAAGCAACCGGCTTCGAGAATTGCTGGGCTTCAGTCGAGCCGGCCAATGCTGTAGTGGAGGATTTGCCGCCGGCCACGGTTTGCGCGACCTCATCGAAGTATCCCGTGCCCACAAACCTCTGGTGAGTGACGGCGCGATAGCCGTCCTTGTCGGCAGAAGCAAATTCGCGTTCCTGGAACTGGGAGTAGGCGCTCATGCCAATTTCGGAGTAGCCGCGCGCCAGCTCAAACATGGAATGGTTTAGCGCGTGGAATCCGGCCAGAGTCACAAACTGGAATTTGTAGCCCATGGCGCCCAGTTCGCGCTGGAAGGTGGCAATGGTGGAGGCATCGAGTTTTTTCTTCCAGTTGAATGACGGAGAGCAATTGTAGGCCAGCAATTTGCCGGGGAATTGGGCGTGGATTCCGTCAGCGAACTGGCGCGCTTCGGCGAGATCGGGTGTGGAAGTTTCGCACCAGATCAAGTCGGCATAGGGAGCGTAGGCGAGGCCACGGGCGATGGCGGCTTCGATGCCGCCGCGGAATGGAAAGAAACCCTCGGGAGTGCGCTGCGAACTGGTGATGAAGGCGTGGTCGCGTGGGTCGGCGTCGGAAAGCAAGAGGCCCGCGCTGTCGGCGTCGGTGCGCGCAATGAGAATTGTGGGAGTGCCCATGACGTCTGCGGCCAAACGCGCGGCGATCAGCTTTTCGACGAATTCGCGAGTGGGCACAACAACTTTGCCGCCCAGGTGCCCGCACTTTTTCGCCGAGGATAACTGGTCCTCAAAATGGACGCCTGCGGCGCCCGCTTCGATCATGGCCTTCATTAATTCAAACGCATTTAGAGATCCGCCGAACCCGGCTTCCGCGTCCGCGACGATGGGGGCAAGCCAACGAGTGTTCTGCCGGCCTTCCACGGAATCCACCTGATCAGCGCGCAACATGGACTTGTTCAATTTCTTGACCAGATTCGGGCAGCTATCGCACGGATACAAGCTCTGATCGGGATACATCTCGCCGGAGTCATTGGCGTCGGCTGCGACTTGCCAGCCGCTGGCATAGATTGCTTTCAATCCGGCGGACACTTGCTGAACGGCCTGGTTTCCAGTCATGGCGCCAAGCGCCGCGACGTAGGGCTCGGTCTTCATTAGGTCCCATAATATTTCGGCTCCCATGCGCGCGATGGAATGCTCGATGGTGTAAGAGCCGCGCAAGCGCAGGACTTCGTCGTAACCGTAGGGCCGCTCGACGCCAGCCCAGCGCGGGTCGCCTGCCCACGGATTTTGCTTGGGATTGTGGGTGGCCTTGCCGTTGCCATTGTGCTTGCCGTTGCCGTTTGTCTTGCTCACTGTGGAAAGCCTCCTGCCCGTTCGGGCGGTTTCAACTGGCGAATGATTGCGGGGCCGATAGAAACTTTCTTGAGCTGATCTACATGGGATCGAATTCGGCGCGGAGAATCATCAGTTCGCTGATGCGGCGCGCCTCGCGATATTGGTCCATGACTTCCGCAGGCGCGCCTGCGGGGAGTTCGGCGAGCAATTGCGCCAGCTCTTCGTCAAACAGCTGTGAAATCAGCGCCGGGCTGTGTTGGCTTTTGTTTCCCTGCTCGTCTACGACTGGCGCGACGGCCCAGTGATTCATGCGCTGGGCGATCATCAGGCGATAAATGCGATCCGTGGCCAGATCTTCCATGTAGCCGTTAATGAGGCTGGCCCCACGGCCCGCGAGCACACCAAATCGGTAGCGGATCACCGTGCGCACAGCGGCGCGAGTTCCAGCAAGAGTTCTCTGGCCGACTCCCGTGGGAGCAGGCCGCAAGTTCGGATGGTCGTAAGGATCTTCAGGACGCTTGGAGAGTTGATTGGGTGCAGGAAACTTGGACATGGCGATTTCATTCTGGTCGGGATGCCCGGTCCAGGCACCGTCCATCAGGCAGGCGGACTCATTCATTTTGTCGGAGGCGAGGACTGAGAGCGCGCGTGCGTTCAGTTCGGCATTTTCGCGGCTGGGATAGAGCGCCGTCATTCCGCCAATGGCGAGCATTCCGTGTTTGTGACAGATTTCAGGGATGTGGAGGCGCAAGTTCTGGAAGAACGGAACATTGTGCGGAATTGTGTTGCGATCCGGCAGAACCCAGTTTGCATCACGAAGATTGAAATGGATCAGGCTGGCCATGTAATCCCAGCGGCCAAGGTTGAGTCCGATCAAGTATTCGCGGAGGTTGAAGGCGAATTCTTCGATCTCGTAAGCCAACGGATGCGACTCGACCAGCGCCATGCACTTGATCCAGCCGCGTTGCCAGCCACGGGCTTGTTCGATAGCTGCGAACAGTGCGCGCCACCAAAGGGCTTCTTCTGCGGATTCCGATTTGGGGATGTAAAAGCAAAGCGGGTGGCTCAGCCGCGATGGGTCCACTTGCCAGGCCACCATGGCAACGTCAAACAGGGAAGCCGAAACCAATTCACCATCAATAAGTCCGGCCTGATGGACGTGCAAACCTCGCGGCCGCGTGAATATCACCGTGGTGCTCGGATTGACGCCGACCGAACGTTCGCGTTTGCGGTCGTAATAAGTAAGGTCACCGTGCAATGCGGCAATGACGTGTGCGATGCCGTGCAAAATGTTTGGCCAGGAGTTGGCGACGGAATCTTCGAGATCGAGCATGACTCCGGGCGCGCCGGAGTTGAGCATTTTGACCACGAGTTCCGCGTCATCGGCCGGGCCAGTCATCTGATTGCGCTGATCCTGACACCATGTTGGGAGCTGAATCGTCCAAGGCTCCGATGTTGCGAATGAAGAGGGCTGGTAATCAGGCAGGTCTCCGCGGTGTGCCGCAGCCAATTGCGCGGCGCGCCGTTTCACAAGCGTCTTTTGCCAATTGCCGAGAGAGTGATGCAGGGAGAGCAGAAAATCGTAGAAGCCGCGCGGCAGATCCGTGCGGGCCATGAATTCGGCTGGTGCTTGATTGATCGGAACGAGCCGCTCCGGTGCCTTTTGCCGCTGCGGTATAAAGTGAGGTCCGGTGAAATCGTGGACATTTGTGCTCACGCTTGAGGCCTCCACGGGAGGAAATCTCCCGAATAACTGCATAACAAGGCGTTCTGACTGGCAGCGATAAGAGGCAAGAAGGCGGCCAAAAGTGGGGGAATGCTGTCGATTGTTCGTGCTCAAAACAAAGGAGTTAGCAAGGTTACTGGAACGCATTCGACGCTATTGGTGAGCGGAAGCACAGGGAAGGGAAAAGATTTGACCAATGAGTGAAGGGAGAGTTCCGAGGGGGTTCGTTGTGTTCAAGATGTTGAACATCCGTTCACCAGCGGACAGACAAGGCTTGACTGGGAAACGCCAGCGTGTTCAATATAGCGAACTGCCATTCTATAAGATGCGCGTTCCTTATATAGGTGGCGCGCCAGTGAGGGAATTGATGCCGGTGCGAGAGTCACCATCCATTGCCGTCGAGCGGGCCTTTGCCATCCTCGAGGCCACCGCCGGGCAGAACGGTGGACTGACGAACGCGGAGATTAGCCGCCAGCTGAACATTCCGAAAAGTTCGGCGAGTTATATATTGCGGACACTGGTACGCGGCGGATATTTAAGGCGCGAGTCGGCCAGTGGACGCTACCGCCTGGGCCTGAAACTTTTGAACCTGGGGCGCGGAGTGCTTGCGGGTTACGAGCTGCGCGAAATTGCTGTAGCAGCGATGCGTAATTTAGTGGAGCGGACTGGACTGACGTCGCATCTGGCGGTCTTAGATAGGAGCGAAGCGGTATATATCGAAAAAGTGGAAGCGCCGGGATTCATCAAGATGGACACCTGGGTCGGGCGGCGGATGTTTGTACACTCGACGAGCGTAGGGAAAGTCTTGGTGGCCCACCTGCCGCGCCCGGATGTGGAAGCAATTATTCGGGAGCAAGGGTTCAAGAAGCGCACAGCGAAGACCATCACAACCAGCGGGCGATTTTTCACAGAGCTGGCGCGCGTACGCGATCAAGGATACGCGGTGGATGATGAGGAAAACAGCATCGGCGCGCGGTGCCTGGCGGTTCCGGTGTTCGATGATCACGGTGCTGTGGTCGCGGCGATCGGGCTGAGTGGAACAATTTCACAGCTCGAAAGCGAAAGCATTCCCCACGTTGCCGAGCTTGCGCGAGAGGCGGCGCGGAGAGTATCCCGCCAGGCCGCACGGCCAATTTCAGCAGACTGACCGGGATTTATTCGTCAGAGTTGGGTCGGGTTTTTCCAAAACAAGTTGTGGAGTATCGAATCGAAATGTGGAACATCGCTCATCGGGGAGCATCGGGTCACGCTCCGGAGAACACTCTGGCGGCATTCAAGATGGCCCTGGAGATGGGCGCGCAATTTATCGAGACCGATCTGCAAATGACGCGCGATGCGCGAATCGTGGCCATGCATGACGCGACCGTGAATCGGACCACCAATGGCCGAGGGCAGATCAGCAAGATGTCCCTGGCCGAGATGCGAGGGTTGGATGCGGGCGCATGGTTTTTGAGCGACGATGGGCGATCGTTCAAGGGCGAGCGAGTTCCCATACTGGATGAGATCTTAAATTTCTCCCAGAAGGTTGATGTACCCTTTTATCTTGAGTTGAAGCCGAGCGAGACCTGGGGGATGGAATTATCCATGTCGGGTGCGCTCCAAAAATCCGGGGAGATTTCGCGCGCCGTAGTGATTTCGTTTGATGCCGGTGTGTTGCTGGCCATGAGGCGTGCGTCGCCGATGGTTATGATGGGGTTGCTCGCCGAACGCCCTACGGATCAAACAGTGATGAAGGCGGTGGAGATCGGGGCCAGGCAATTGCTGCCCAGAGCGGATGCAATCACGCCAGAACTGGTTGGGACGGCGAAAGGCCAGGGATTGGGAGTTGTGGCCTGGACCGTGAATGAGCCCGAGGAAATGAAGGCGCTGATGGCTACGGGAGTCGACGGGATCATTACCGATTATCCGGACAGGTTGACGGCTATTTTGTCTGAGTAGTGTGGCCGCCGGAATTCAGGATGCGGTGCAGTGCGGCGAATTGATCGAGAGATAGTTCCTCCGCACGGGCTCGTTCTGAAATTCCCGCGTCACGCAGGATATCCAAAATCGGGTTGCGAATTGACTTGCCGCGCTCGCTGCAGCGAGCCGGTCTTGCCGAAAGAAGCTTTCCTCGCAAATTGTTGACCAGCGTTTTCCGCTTGTGCGCGAAGCACTGTTGCACAAACTCAAGGAAAGCGGCCGTGTCATCGAAATTCAATCCAGCCCCAGGGCCGGGGAAACGCAAGGCGACGAGCGCCGAATCCACTTTTGGTTGTGGACGAAAAGCGCCCGGCGGGATTTTCAGAAGGATTTCGGGGCGCGCGTAGAACTGTGTCGCAACAGAAAGATAACCATATTCGCGGCATCCGGGTTTGGCGACGAGACGTTCCGCGACTTCAAGCTGCATGATCAGATGCGCGGTTTCAATGTGGCCCGCAGAGTTGTAAATGCGGTGGAGAATAGGCGAGGTGATGTAATAGGGGATGCTGCCGTAAATGCGGAATTTCGCCGCGCCTGCGATACTCGCTAAATCCGACGACAGCACATCCGCTTCGACGACTTCAACATTGGGCCACTTGGCCGCGCGCTTGCGGAGCCCGGCAGCAAGCTGCGCATCGAGTTCAAGTGCAATCACTCGGGCGGCCTGGCCGGCCAATAATTCCGTCATTTCTCCGTGGCCAGCTCCTATTTCAAGCCATATATCGCCGGCCCGCGCCCCCAGCAGGCTAACGATGCGTTCCCGCCATCCTTCGCCGGCAAGAAAATTTTGTCCCAATGGTGCGGGAACCATAGCAGGCAGTTTAGCAACAAATGGATGAAGTCATTTAAGACCATGGTGATTTGTGGCGTGTGATGGGGGCTCGCATTGCCAAGCAATTCGCTTGAAGCTTGGGACAGAAACCTGGCATCAGATTACGGAGATGGGTGGAGCGCCGCCATCTCATTCAAAGGCCGCTAAAGCGATTGATTTCCGTCAGCTATTTGTTTTACAATATAAAAGAAATGCGGCGCGAAGACCATCTAGGTTCGCTGGAACAGATTGTCCTCCTTGCAGTGTTGCGTCTTAAGGAGAACGGATACGGAATGATGGTGCGCCGCGAAATCGAGGAGTGCACGGGCCGAAACATCTCCATCGGCGCGGTGTATGCAACGCTTGAAAGACTAGAAGGCAAAGGCTACATCAGTTCGATTGTCGGCGAACCCACACCGGAGCGCGGAGGGCGGGCGAAAAGGATCTTCCGCATTGAAGCCGCCGGAAAACGCGCGCTGCAGACAACCGAACAAGCCATTCGCAGCATGACAGCAGGCGTCACTGGCCGCTGGAGGACGACATGAGGCACCATCTGCCGCCCGGGATAGCGTGCCGGCTTTTCGAGTTTGTTCTTCCGATGCCGAATCGAGATGCCATGTTGGGCGACCTAATCGAAGAATATACCCTTCGCACCCAAGCTACGTCGTCCTTTGCAGCGGCCCGATGGTTTTGGAGTCAAACCTGTCGTTCCGTCTTATGGAAAGTCTGGTACTCGCTGCGAAACCTCGATTGCCTAATCAACATAAGCATCGCGTTGGGTGTCTACGTCGCTATAGCAATCTTGCAGCTGGGAGTAGATTTAGTGATCTCAAGGCTGGTTGCGCCAAGCCCAACAACCAGCGTGACGATCGCGCCGGTTGTATTTCTCGCGACCGCTGCAATCGGAGGTTGCCTGTCTGCTCGAATTCGCCGCGGCACGACGTTTTTTCTTGCATTGGCTGTAATGATTTCGGTTGCCATGCTAATTGATTTCAGAGTTTGTACGATACCGGTTCCATGGTGGTATCCGTTTGGATTCTTAACTCTGGGTCCTCTGGCCGTGCTCGTCGCACCAGCCTTATTTGGAGTGACCGACGCAGGAGCCGAACAACCTGCCCGGTAGGTTGGGCAATACGAGAAATCCGGTTCGGGCGAATGACTGCACAGAAAGGATAGTCACGATGCTCAATTTTCAGGACTTCAAACGGTGGAGTGCTTACGGGATAACTCTAACCTCTCTGGTCGCCGGCTATATGACGGTCGGCCGATTAGCCCGCCAAGGTGAAGTGAGGGCCGACGGCAATCGCGTGTTCGAGCTTCGTGTCTATCACGCGGTGCCAGGTAAGGTTTCCGCATTGGAAGCGCGGTTTCGCGACAAGACTTCCAAATTACTCGCAAGACACAATCTGACTGTTGAGGGTTACTGGGTGGCCAGCGATTCCTCCGCCGTGAGCGATGAATTCATTTGGGTGGTGGGTTATGGCAATCGCGAGGAAGGAAAAAGGAATTGGGAAGCGATGGCTTCCGATCCAGAATTTCAAGCGGTCATTAAGGAAGAGCAAGCCGAGAAACTAGTAGAAAAAGTGGACGTCACATACATGCGTCCGACCGATTTCTCAGCGATAAAATAGTTTTCTGATTGAGATCATTGGGCGTGGATCCATGGGAAGTAAGATTCGTCCGGGAGCGGTGGGCGACTCCGCATGCTTCGCGCTCAAAACGGCGAGAACTGATTGTGACGGTTTCGGGTCCAGTGCATCGAATTGAGTGGTGGGGGAATGTTGTGCGAAACTGTAATGTCGGGGTGCAATTGAAGTTTACGTCCTAGCGGGGAGCCTCCTGAATTCCATGAAATCTTCTGCGGAGAACCTTGTGAAATTTAGTTACCGGAAGTTTGGTTTGCTGATCCTTGCGCCGGGGTTGGCCGGCATTTTGCTGAGCACTTCTGGCTGCAGCACGCAGGGACAGCAGGCAATACCACCTGCGCCGCCACCTGCCCTGGTGACGGTCGCTCAGGCAGTGGCGCAGGACGTGCCTGTTTATCTTGACGAAATTGGCAAGAACTACGCTTCCGAATCCGTCACCATAACCCCTCAGGTTGCAGGGAAGATTATCGAGCGGGATTTTGTGGACGGAGACGACCTGAGGAAGGACCAGATACTTTTCAAGATTGACCCGCGGCCCTTTCAGGCGCAACTCGATCTGGCGCAAGCGCAGCTCGCTCAGAGCAAATCGGCGCTCGATCTCGCAAATATTCAGTTCAAAATGTACTCATCCCTGCCGGACCCGCGCGCCGTTTCTCAGGTCGACTTCGAGACGAGAAAGAACGCAGTGGACGCGAATCAGGCGCTGGTTCAAGCGAGTGAAGCGGCCGTTGAAGCCGCCAAATTGAATCTGGATTACTGCATCATCCGCTCGCCGATTGATGGGCGCGCGGGGGCCCGGCTTGTGGACACCGGAAATATCGTGCAGGCGAACACGACCGCCCTGCTGTCGATTGACCGACTCGATCCCATTTACGCAGATTTTACGGTTACCGAGCGCGATCTTCCGAATGTGCGCCGTCAGATGAGTCGTGGTGAATCGAGGGCCATGGTGCGGATCCCCTCGGATGCGGAAAACGCGGCGCGCGCGGCCAAGCTCACATTCCTCGACAACACTGTGCAGGCCGGCACCGGCACGATTTTCATGCGGGCGACACTGCCCAACGCGGATCGCCATTTCTGGCCCGGGCAATTTGTGGACGTCAAGCTGGTGCTGTCAACGTTCAAGGCGGCAGTCTTGATTCCAAATGAAGCGACCCAGGTGAGCCAGAAGGGGCCGTTCGTGTACGTGGTGAAGCCGGATAACACTGTGGAATTGCGACTGGTGACATTGGGGCAGCGGCAAGGCGAAAATGTTGTTCTGGCCAGTGGTGTCGCGCCGGGTGAAAACGTGGTGGTGACGGGTCAGTTGACCATCGGCCCGGGCGCAAAAGTTCGCATTGGTGGCGCACCAGGTGGCGCACCAGGTGCCGCGCCGGGCGCTGCGCAGGGCGGGCGTCAGTGAACCTCTCCGAGCCATTTGTAAGCCGTCCGGTAATGACCATAGTGTTGACCATTTCCGCCATTTTATTTGGCGTGTTGGCGTATTTCACTTTGCCTGTGAACGATTTGCCCGCTGTGGATTATCCCGTTATTCAGGTGCAGGTCGCCTATCCCGGCGCAACTCCCGAAACGATGGCCAACAATGTGGCCACGCCTCTCGAGCGCCAATTCATGCAGATCCCGGGCTTGGAGTTGGTGAACTCCAACAGCGGCCAGGGTCATACCAGTTTCGTGCTGCAGTTCGATTTGTCGAAGAGCCTGGACGCGGCCGCTACGGACGTGCAGGCGGCAATCACACAGGCTACTGCGAAATTGCCGGTAGACCTGCCCAGCCCGCCCACATTCAGCAAGACCAATCCGAACGATCAGCCCATCATGTACATTGCGCTCACCAGCGATTCGGTGACCGCGGGCCAGCTTTATGATTTCGCGAACACGCAGGTGGGCGAGCGCATCAGCATCCTCTCAGGTGTCAGTCAGGTCGCGGTGTATGGCACGCAAACGGCCGTGCGCATCAAGGCCGATCCCTCCGCGATGGCCTCGCGCAATTTGACCATGGATGATCTGACGGCTGCCCTGAAGAACGGTACAAGCTACGTCGGTGCCGGGCAATTCGATGGAGCACACCGCTCTTATTTGCTTCAACCGCAAGGGCAATTGGACTCGGCCGAGCAGTACTCGAACCTTATTGTGGGACAAAGTAACGGCGCCCCGATTTACTTAAAGGATGTCGCGCTGGCGGTAGACAGCGTCCAGGACGAGCGCATCCAGATGCGTTTCTGGGTCCGAGGAACTCATGTGCCTTCCGCGATTTCGGTGGTAGCTGTATTTCGTCGCGCGGGTTCCAATGCGGTGGAAGTATCCAAGTTGATTAAGGGCCTTGTGCCCAGCATTCAGGCGCAACTGCCGGGCTCGATCGCTATCACGCCGATTTATGACCGGTCGCAAACGATTGTGAACAGCGTCAAGGACGTGGAGGAAACGCTTTACATCGCGTTCGGGCTGGTGGTGCTGGTCATATTCATATTCCTGGGACGGGCGACGGATACGCTGATCCCGGCTGTGGCGCTTCCACTTTCACTCCTGCTCACGTTCGTCGCTATGCAGTTGCTTGGCTATAGCCTGGACAACCTCTCGTTGATGGCTCTTACGCTGGCCATTGGGTTCTTGGTGGATGATGCCATCGTGTTTCTTGAAAACACGGTGAGGCTAATGGAGGCGGGCCGCGGTGCGCTGCAAGCGACCCTGATGTCCGCACAGGAAATCAGCTTCACGATTATGGCCATGACGATTTCACTGGCCGCGGTGTTTATCCCCTTGGTCTTCATGAGCGGGTTGGTGGGGAGAATCTTCCGCGAATTCTCCATCACGATTATCGTATCGATTTTCGCCAGCGGCATCGTCTCGTTGACTCTCACTCCGCTGATGTGCTCGCGATTGCTCGGCAACCGCGGCGAAGGTGCAAAGAAGGGTTTCATCGAGCGCGTGATTGGCGGCATCGAGCATCGGGTGGTCGATTTTTATGGCCGTGTGCTCTGGTTCTTCCTGCGTAACCGTTGGATTTCCGCGCTGACCTGGGTCATCTGTCTCGCGGGTACCGCTTACCTTTTTTATGTCATTCCAAAATCTTTCCTGCCCCTGGGCGACAGTTCCTTCATCCGCGGGGTGATGGTTGCGCAGGAGGGATCATCACCTGAAAAAATGCATTCCCATCAGGAAGAAGTCGAAGCTATTCTTCGCGCCGATCCCGCTGTGGAAACCACTTTCACGCTGACTGGGCTTAATTCATTCCTTCCGGGGAATCAGGGGTTCGTGCTGGCGTTCTTGGATGATCCCGACAAGCGCGCGCCCATCCAACAAGTTGCCGGCCGGTTAATGGGCGGACTAAATACTCAAATCCCCGGCCTGATTACGTTTCTGCAGGCCAACCCGGTGCTCGACATCAGCACCGGCGCCACCGCCAACGCGCAGGGCCAATTCGCTTACGCGATTTCCGGCATTGACCCGGACGAGGTCTACGACGTCGCAGGGAAACTGACCGCCAAAATGTATCAGTATCCCGGATTCCTATTCGTGAATTCGGATTTGTACAATCACACTCCGAACCTGCAAGTGGACGTTTTGCGTGACCAGGCTAAGATTTATGGCGTATCGGAAACTCGAATCCTGAATCTGCTTCACACAGCTTATTCGCAGAACTACGTTTACCTGATCAAGAAGCCCAGCGATCAGTATCAGGTCATTCTGGAAGCTCAGGATAGCGACCGCGCCGATCCCGAAGATCTGCATCTTTTGTACATCAAGAGCGACGACGGCCAGCGGATGATTCCGTTGAGTGCCGTCACCAAATGGCATTCCACTCTTGGTCCGCAGGGCGTCAATCACATCAATCAGTTCACCAGCGTGACACTGTTCTTCAATTTGAAGCCCGGCTACGCTATCGGGGACGCAACTCAGTTTGTGGAGAAGGCCGCAAAAGAAATCCTTCCGCCGGATGTCCGCGGCGGACTGCAAGGGCAGGCGCTCATTTTCCGCGAAACGGTTTCAAGCCTCACCATCCTCATGGTTTTGGCCGTGTTCGTGATGTATGTGATCCTGGCGATCCTCTACGAAAGTTATTTGCACCCCATCACTGTGCTCTCCTCGTTGCCGGTGGCGCTGGTGGGAGGCTTGCTCACCCTTTGGGTATTCGGGGCGGAAGCTTCGCTTTACGCTTTCATCGGCATGTTCATGCTGATGGGCATTGTAAAGAAGAACGGCATCATGATTGTGGACTTTGCCCAGCAGCGCGTCGAGCGTGGCGTCAAGGACGATCAGGCGATTCACGATGCCAGTATGGAGCGCTTCCGCCCCATCATGATGACCACCATGGCGGCCCTGATGGGCGCTCTGCCCATCGCTTTGGGGTTTGGCGCGGATGGTTCGTCGCGGCGGCCGCTGGGGTTGGTGGTTGTGGGAGGATTGATCGTCTCGCAATTCATCACGCTCTTCGTCACTCCAGCCATCTACCTTTACCTCGAAGAATTCCAGGAGAAGGTGCTCGATCGTACCAGCTTCTTCCGCTCCACGCGGGCGAAGTCGTTGCAAGAGGCGAACGCCGGTGGGTCGCAGTCATGATCGCGCGCGAATTTGGTGAAAAACTAAGAAGCAATGGGAAGCGGGAGATGCCGTGCAATCTTCACAAACCGCTCGTTGAATTGCTGCTGGGCGTAGCGGCAACTGCATCCCTGTTCTTGACCGCATGTAATGTTGCGCCAAAGTATTCCAAGCCCACCGTGCAGGCTCCGGTGGCTTACAAAGAGCTCAAGCCCGAAAACCTTCCGCAAACGGACGGCTGGAAGGTCGCCCAGCCGAGTGATGACGAGATTCATGGCAAATGGTGGCAAACATTTGGTGATTCCAAACTGAATGCGCTCGAAGATCAGGTCAGTGTTTCCAACCAAAACGTCGCAGCTGCTGCCGCCGCGTTCGTTTCGGCGCGCGCGCTGGTCCGGCAGGCCCGGTCGCAGTATTACCCCACAGTCGGGGCGAACCCCAGCATCTCCTACGCGCAAGTTCCGTTCGGAACGGCTCCGAGCGGCGGTTCTTCCGGTGGAGGCTCCAGCAATACATTCCTGAGCGGAACGTTTGCGCTTTACTCGCTTCCGTTTGTCGCTTCCTGGCAGCCCGATCTATGGGGTCGTGTGCGCAACACCGTGCTTGCAAATGTCTATGGTGCGCAGGCAAGCGCCGCTGACCTTGAAAACGTGCGCCTGACCATGGAAGCCGAAGTCGCACAGGATTACTTCCAGCTCCGCGCGCAGGACAATTTGAAACAGGTTTTCGACGAGACGGTGAAGGCCTATCAAGAATCGCTCAAGTTGACGCAAGATCTCTTCAAAGCGGGGCTGGCGACGGATGAGGCTGTGGCTCAAGCGGAAACCCTATTGGAAACCACGCAGGCGCAGAACACTAATCTTGGGATTTTGCGCGCTCAATTTGAGCATGCCATCGCCATGCTTGTTGGGCAACCCGCATCCAGCTTCTCCATAGCGGCGGAACTGAGTGAAATGAGTCCTCCAGCGGTTCCGTTCGGGGTGCCTTCACAACTTCTTGAGCGGCGACCCGATATCGCCTCAGCTGAGCGCACCGTGGCGCAGGCCAATGCGCGGATTGGAGTGGCCAAGGCCGCCTATTATCCGAACATCACATTAAGCGCGTCGGGCGGATTTGAAAGTACCTCCATCACCAGCTGGTTCACTTGGCCAAGCCGCTTCTGGTCGTTGGGACCGTCTCTGGCGGAAACAATTTTCGATGCAGGATCGCGCAATGCCGGCGTGGTGCAATCTCAAGCCGCGTATGACCAAACCGTGGCGAATTACCGGCAAACCGTGCTGACTGCATTCCAGCAGATTGAAGACAACCTCGCTGCTCTGCGCATCCTGTCCCAAGAAGCGCAGGAACAGAATACGGCGATTGTGTCGGCGCAAAGAACGCTGGAGATTGCCACCTCGCGGTACAAAGCCGGGATCGATCCTTATCTCAACGTGATCACGGCTCAAGCAGCGTTGCTTGCCAACCGTCAAACAATGGTGACACTGCGCATGCAGCAAATGACCGCCAGTGTTCAACTGATTGAGGCCCTGGGTGGCGGCTGGGATGCTTCGAGAATTCCAACGCCACGTCAAGCTACCGCCAAATAGGATTTGTCCGTCATTCCAAACACGAGAATTGAATGAGCGCCGCTTCTGAAGTTCTTCCATTAGATCAATCCGTTTGGAAACCGAAGGCAAACCCCTGGCTGATTGCCGTGGTGGTGTCGCTGGCGGCGTTCATGGAAGTTCTGGACACCAGCATCGCCAACGTGGCTTTGCCTCATATGGCAGGCAATCTGGGCGCCAGCGGGGAAGAGAGCACTTGGGTTCTCACTTCCTACCTGGTGGCCAATGCGATTGTTTTGCCGCTCAGTGGATGGCTTGTGGGAGTTTTTGGCCGCAAGCGCTTTTTCATGACCTGTATTTTCATTTTTACAGCCAGTTCTCTGCTTTGCGGGATCGCGCCGAGTTTGGGCCTGCTCCTATTCTTCCGCGTCCTGCAAGGAGCCGGCGGCGGTGGCTTGCAGCCCATGGTGCAGGCCATCCTGGCGGACACGTTTCCTCCCGCCAAGCGCGGCCTGGCGTTCTCGCTTTATGGCGTCACGGCTGTGTGTGCGCCCGCGCTTGGGCCGACGCTCGGAGGGTGGATTACGGACAGCTATTCCTGGCGCTGGATTTTCTATATCAACCTGCCCGTCGGGCTCTTCGCCTTGGTGATGGTCTACCGCCTGGTTGAGGACCCGCCCTACCTGCTCAAGAGGATCGGGAAAACCATTCGTGTGGACTACATCGGTTTCTCGCTTCTGGCGCTGGGTGTTGGGGCATTGCAGATCCTGCTGGACAAGGGACAGGAAGATGATTGGTTCGGTTCCCACTTCATAATCGCACTGGCTGCCGTCGCTGCTGTTTGTCTGGTCTCTCTGGTCATCTGGGAGTTGCGCCAGAAAAATCCCATCGTGGATGTCCGGCTCTTTCATAACTCCAATTTTTCAACTGCCTGCGTGATGATGTTCATGGTCGGCGCGGTGTCTTTCGCCACCACGGTCTTGATGCCTCAGTTTCTGCAAACCCTGTTGGGATACTCTGCGGAGTCCGCAGGAATGGTCATGTCCGCCGCTGGTTTCCTTTTGCTGCTAGCGCTGCCTGTCGTTGGCCGGCTTACAACCAAGGTTCAAGCTCGTTACCTGATCGCTTTCGGGTGGATGTTGCTAGCCATTACCATGTTTCTTTCGACGCAGCGGATTGATCTCATCATGAGTTTTGGCGCGGCAACTCGATTGCGCATCATTCAGTACATTCCGCTCGGATTCATTTTCGTGCCCGCGACTCTCGCTGCATATGTGGGCATAGGGCAGGACAAGAGCAACGCCGTTGCCGGACTAATAAATTTTGTGCGGAATATTGGCGCCAGTGTGGGCACTTCCGTGGTTGTCACTGTTATTGCGCGACGCACACAATTCCATCAGTCGACACTGGCGAGCAATATTCTCCCCGGGAGCCAGAATTTCAAGAATGCGGTGGATGGATTGGCCGCACTTCTTATTAGAGGCGGGCTGAGTCCGCACGAAGCGCACCTTCAGGCGGTCGCGCGGATTTATGGTTCCATCCAGGCGCAGGCTGCCACATTGTCATACATTGACGCCTACTGGGTTCTGGCCATCGCTGCCGGAATCATGTTTTTCATGTCTGCCATCTTGAAAAAGAACGATCCCAAGAGCGGCGGCCAAATTTCCGCCCACTAATCGCGAATTATCCTGCAGATGATTGGCGAATGAGCGGTAGTTAACCACGGCCATGGAGTCGTGATTCGAATGGGCAAAAACATTTTGCGTGAAAAACGAAATTCGAATGTCGCAAGTTATTTCATTTGTGCAAGTTTGATGAAAATGTTTCACGTGGAACATTTCCGCTCTGCCTGGGGTGATTGCGCCCAAGATTGAGTTTCCACAGAGCCCTTGCGGCGTGCCAAAAGTGTGCAATATTGGACAGACGTATCTTGCGCGGTCTATTAGAGTGGCGGCCAAATCGAGTCAGAATGAACGATGCAGAAGAGGAGTATGTGGGCCGGACCTGAGAGTCGCATCCATGGGTTCTCAGCCCGGCCCCTTCCGTTTTCGGACCATCCTCGTTTTACGACCGTTCGACTGCTTGTTGGTCATAATCCCATCCAGGACTGTTCTGTTTCCCCGAGCCCACATTTTCGAGTGTCGTTCATAATCCTAAAATACTGGCAAGTGATATTGTATGTGTTCAGCTCCCCCAGGTGCGGGGCTGCCGGGAAGGAATTTCAAATATGTCCATACATGCCGTCAAAGAAATGAAAGTTGCCGATACAAGCAAACCGCTTTCGCAGGAAGAGTTGCGCAAAATTCACGCCTATTGGCGCGCCGCGAATTATCTATCGGTTGGCCAAATCTATCTTTACGACAATCCGCTTTTGCGCGAGCCGTTGAAGATGGAGCATGTGAAGCCGCGCCTGCTGGGCCACTGGGGCACAACGCCGGGTCAGAATTTCATTTACGTCCACTTCAACAGGCTCATCAAAATGCACGATCTGAATGTGATCTACATTGCCGGCCCGGGACATGGCGGACCCGGACTGGTGGCCAACACCTATCTCGAGGGGACCTACAGTGAGTTTTACACCAACGTTAGCCAGGATGCCGGCGGAATGAAGCGGCTGTTCAAACAGTTTTCATTTCCGGGAGGGATTCCGAGCCACGTCGCGCCGGAAACACCCGGTTCGATTCATGAGGGTGGCGAGCTTGGATATTCGATTTCCCACGCGTACGGCGCAGCTTTTGACAATCCCGACCTTTTGGTCTGTTGCGTGGTGGGCGATGGAGAGGCGGAAACGGGGCCGCTGGCCACCAGTTGGTTTTCAAACAGATTCCTGAATCCAGTTCGCGATGGAGCCGTGCTGCCGATTCTGCATTTGAACGGATACAAGATCGATAACCCAACCGTGCTCGGACGGATGGCCGACGAAGACCTGTCCGAATTATTTTCGGCCTACGGTTACAAGCCATTCTTCGTGGAAGGCGATGATCCCCCGGTGATGCATCAGGCCATGGCTGCCACTCTCGACAGGGTGCTTGCGGAAATTCAGACCATCCAAAAAGAGGCGCGGGAAAATGGATTCTCGGGACGCCCCACCTGGCCGGTGATTATTTTGCGCACGCTGAAAGGCTGGACCGGCCCGAAAATGGTGGACGGCAAGAAGGTGGAGGGCACGTGGCGCGCGCACCAGGTGCCGATACCTGAGGTCCGAGGTAACTCGGAGCACTTGAAGCTGCTGGAACAGTGGATGCGCAGCTACAAGCCCGAGGAATTATTCGACGCTAATGGGCGGCTGATCGCTGAACTTGCCGAATTGGCGCCCAAGGGCACACGGCGAATGGGCGCCAATCCCCACGCCAATGGCGGCCTGCTGGCGCGCGATCTGGTTATGCCGGATTTTCGTATGTATTCGGTTGCGGTCTCCAAGCCCGGAATTTCGTTTGGTGAATCCACGCGGGTGTTGGGTAAATTCCTGCGAGACGTCATGAAATCCAATCCGGCCAATTTTCGCGTGGTCGGACCGGATGAGACGACTTCCAACCGGCTGGAGGCCTTATACGAAGTCTCCGGAAAGATGTTTACGGGGCCAATCCTGCCTGAGGACAACCATTTATCCACGGATGGGCGAGTGATGGAAATGCTGAGCGAGCACCAGTGCCAGGGATGGCTGGAAGGATATCTGCTTACGGGGCGCCACGGTCTGTTTTCGTGCTATGAGGCCTTCATCCACATTGTGGATTCCATGTTCAACCAGCACGCCAAGTGGCTGAAGGTAACTCAGGGCATTCCCTGGCGCGTGCCCATACCCTCACTGAATTATTTGCTGACCTCCCACGTCTGGCGTCAGGATCACAACGGATTCACACATCAGGATCCCGGCTTCATCGACCTGGTGATGAATAAGAAAGCGGATGTGGTGCGCGTCTATCTTCCGCCGGACGCCAACACACTCCTATCCGTAACAGACCATTGTTTGCGCAGCCGCAACTACGTCAACGTCATTGTTGCTGGAAAGCAGCCCGAGCTCCAATGGCTAGACATGGAATCAGCAATTGCGCATTGCACCACCGGAATTGGTATCTGGGATTGGGCCAGCAACGATCAAGGAGGGAACGCAGACGTGGTCATGGCTTGCGCGGGAGACATACCCACGTTGGAAATTTTGGCTGCTGCGGATTTGTTGCGTCAACATTTCCCGGATATCAAAATACGCGTAGTCAATGTAGTTGACTTGATGACGCTTCAGCCTTCGACCGAGCACCCGCACGGGCTTACTGATTCCGACTTCGATTCCATTTTCACCAATGACAAGCCCATTATTTTCGCCTATCACGGATATCCCTGGCTGATTCACCGTCTGACCTACAGGCGCGCGGGCCACGATAATCTTCATGTCCGTGGGTATAAGGAAGAGGGAACGACGACCACTCCCTTTGACATGACGGTTCTAAACGACCTCGACCGCTTCCACCTGGCAGGCGATGTTGTCGACCGCGTACCCCGGCTTCGCGAAATTGGCGGGCACTTCAAACAGTTCCTGCGAAACAAGCTGATTCAGCACAAGGAATACATCTGCCAGTATGGCGAAGATATGCCGGAGATAAGTAACTGGAAGTGGCCGTACTAAGCCATGAAGATACTGGTGCTGAATTCCGGTTCGAGCAGCCAGAAATGCAGCTTGTTCCAGATAGGGGATTCAATTCCTACGGCTCCGCCCGATCCTCTCTGGCAAGCGGAAATTGATTGGAGCGGGGCCGGCGCCGCTGGATCGGAATTGCGCTTGGAGAATTCCTCCGGCGCGAAGATTACGGAAACGGTTTCTGTTACAAAGCACACAGATGCAATTGGGAAGATGCTGGAGCATCTGTGGTCCGGCACCACGAAGGTGATCGCCAGTCCGCGCGATGTGGATATTGTCGGGCATCGCGTTGTTCACGGCGGCGCGGATTTGGTGAAGCCGACCCGTGTGACTCCTGAAGTCAAGAATGCCATCCTCAAGCTTTCTGAACTTGCCCCGCTGCATAATCGAATTCAAGTCGATTGCATGAATGCGGTCGAGAAGCAACTGGGTGCAGTCCCACAGGTCGCTGTATTCGACACCGCTTTCCATGCTCACATGCCCATCGAAGCCGCGGTCTATCCCGGACCATACGAATGGTTAGGGGAGGGAATTCGTCGCTATGGATTCCATGGCATCAACCACCAATATTGTGCCGAGCGGGCCTGGCAGATCCTGAAGGAAAAAGGGCCCGCACTGCGGCTGATTTCTTGCCATCTGGGAAACGGATGCTCATTGGCTGCAATCCGCGGCGGGCGCAGCGTGGATACGACCATGGGCTTTACTCCGCTGGATGGAATCATGATGGGAACGCGCTCGGGGTCGGTGGACCCCGGCATCCTCATCTATTTGATGCACAAGCACGGCAGCAATGCCGATGAACTGGATCAGATTCTCAATCGCAAGTCGGGGCTTCTGGGAATTTCTGGTTTATCGAATGATATGCGCGAAATACTTTCCGCAAAGAATCGCGGGAACCAGCGCGCCGCCCTGGCGTTCGATATATTCATTCACCGGCTGCGCTCGGGAATCGGCGCCATGCTGGCCGCGCTGGGGGGATTGGACGCCTTGATCTTCACGGCAGGGATCGGGGAGAACTCGCCGGATGTTCGCTTTGCTGCTTGCGCAGCATTCGATTTCCTGGGTATCAAGCTGGATCAGGAACGGAATTTGCTCTCTCCCAATGATCAAGATATCGCCACTAGCGATTCGCGCGTCCGCGTGTTGATCATTCGCGCGCAGGAAGATTGGGCCATTGCCCGCGATTGCTGGAGACTTGTCGGCAGCTCCATCTGATTCTGACTAAACATAATGAGCAAACGATCCACATTTGAAGGTCTATTCATGCCGGAATCGGTGGCCGTTATCGGCGCCACCGACCGCGAGGGGAGTGTCGGCCGAACCGTTCTCACAAACCTGACCTCCGGAACATTTAAGGGGAATGTGTACCCGATTAACCCAGCGCGGGCTGAAATCATGGGCTTGCGATGCTGGCCGAAGATTGGCGACATTTCCGGGAAGGTGGATCTCGCCGTGATTATCACTCCCGCGCCGACCGTCCCGGGCTTAATTGCGGAGTGCGTGAACGCAAGAGTTCGCTCGGCCATCGTGATTTCGGCGGGATTTCGGGAACACGGGCCGGAGGGCGCCGCGCTAGAGCGGCAAATTCAAAATGAACTTCGGCGCGGTGAGATGCGGCTTATCGGTCCGAATTGCCTGGGCGTTATGAATCCGCACGTTGGACTGAACGCCACGTTCGCGCAGGACATCGTGCGCCCTGGCAATGTCGCTTTCCTGAGCCAGAGTGGGGCGCTCCTTACAGCCATTCTGGATTGGAGCCTCACTGAAGATGTTGGTTTCAGCGCGATTGTCTCCACGGGTTCTATGCTCGACATCGGTTGGGGCGACCTGATTACGTATTTTGGGGAGGATCCGCAGACGCAAAGCATTTTGATATACATGGAATCTGTGGGCGACGCCCGAGCTTTTCTTTCCGCCGCAAGGGAAGTGGCGCTTCGTAAGCCGATCATCGTAATCAAGGCCGGGCGCTCCGAGGCCGCATCGAACGCCGCGACCTCACACACCGGCGCGATGACCGGAAGCGACGAAGTCTTTGACGCCGCGCTTCGCCGCTGCGGAGTACTGCGCGTGCAGAGCATTTCCGATGTTTTTTACATGGCGGAAGTCTTGGGCAAACAGCCTCGCCCGCGCGGCCCAAAGCTCACAATTCTTACCAACGCCGGCGGACCTGGAGTCCTGGCGACGGATACTCTGATCGCAAACGGTGGCGAACTTACTTCAATCTCCGATGAAACGATGCGCGCACTCAACGAACTCCTGCCGACGCACTGGAGCCACGGAAATCCTATCGATATTTTGGGGGATGCGGATCCTGCCCGGTACGCGAAGGCGCTGGAGATCGCCGTCAAAGATCCCAACAGCGATGGCCTGCTCGTGATTCTCGCGCCGCAGGGTATGACCGACCCTAAGAAAGTCGCCGAAGGATTGAGGGAGCACGCCAAGATCCATGGCAAGCCAGTGCTGGCCAGTTGGATGGGCGGAAAGCATGTGGCCGAAGGAGTCGCGACTCTGAATGCCGCGGGAATTCCCACGTTCAATTATCCCGACACAGCCGCGCGTGCGTTCGATTACCTGTGGAAGTTCACTTACAACTTGCGCGGGCTCTATGAAACTCCCGTGTTCGCCGAAGACGAAGTGGCGATCGGCGCCTCACGTGAGAGGGCAGGGAAGATCATTCGCGATGCGCGCGCCGCTAGAAGAAAGATTCTCACCGAAGTGGAATCGAAGCTGATTCTGATGTATTACGGAATTTCCACAGTGCAAACTTGGATCGCGAAAAATGAAGCCGAAACCGTTTCCGCCGCGAAAGAGATTGGTTTCCCCGTCGTCCTTAAAATTTATTCGGAGACCATCACCCACAAGACGGATGTGGGCGGCGTGAAATTGAATCTTCCCGATGAAGCGGCCGTGCGCAATGCTTTTCATGAAATTGAATCCGCGGTCTTCTCGAAACTTGGCCCCGGCCAGTTCCTGGGCGTCACGGTGCAACCCATGGTGCGTGTGGAGGGATACGAGCTGATTCTGGGCAGCAACATTGACCCACAATTCGGGCCAGTGCTTCTGTTCGGCCTGGGCGGACAACTCGTGGAGGTTTTTCGCGACCACGCGCTGGCGCTGCCTCCGTTGAACACCACGCTCGCCCGCCGCCTGATTGAGCAGACACGAATCTCATATGCGCTGCAAGGCGTTCGCGGCCGCGCTGCCGTGGATATGCCCGCGCTCGAGGCGATTCTCGGCCGGTTCAGCCGGCTCGTCATGGAGCAGCCCTGGATCAAAGAAATGGACATCAATCCGCTGCTCGCATCGCCCGAAAAAATTGTCGCACTAGACGCGCGAATCGTCTTGCACGACCCGGACACGGCTGAAGAGAATCTGCCGAAACCGGCGATTCACCCCTATCCCGGCCAATATGTTTTGCCCTGGACCATGAAGGACGGGAGCGAAGTGATGATCCGACCAATTCGACCGGAAGACGAGCCAGCCATGGTGAACTTCCACGAAACGCTCTCCGATCGATCTGTTTATCTGCGCTATTTCCACATGGAAAAACTGAGCGAACGAGTCGCTCACGAGCGATTAATCAGAAAGTGCTTCATTGACTATGACCGTGAGATGGCACTGGTCGCGGTTCGTCCCGGGCCGGGCGGCACGCAAGAGATTCTGGCCGTGGGCAGACTGAGCAAGACTCCGGGCACCCGCGAGGCGGAAATAGCCGTGTTGGTCACCGACCGCTACCAAAAGATGGGGCTCGGTAGAGAACTTGTGCGGCGGTTAATTCAAGTGGGGAAGGACGAAAAGCTCGAATCCATTGAAGCCAACATTCTTCCCGAAAACCTCGGAATGCGCGCTCTGGCTTCCGGCTTCGGATTCAAGACTCGCCCTGGTCTTGTCCTGACACGGACATTTCTGGATCTTTGAATTTGACATCAATGGCGTGCGGCCGCTTTCCTAGGCCACCTGGGAATGTTCCTTCTTCTCCGCCGCTGGAAGTTCTGGCCAAAGCAACTTCAGAATAACTCCTTGACCTTCTTCATAGCCGAGCGCGAACACGCTGGAACATCGTTCGCACAACCAATAATGTTTCACTCCATGGGTCTTATTGGGCAACCCAGCATGTGGTTTTGATGATTCGGAAGCAGTTTCGCCGGGAAAAAATCGGAAAAGCTTTCCGCCGCTCAGCCAATGAAAGGCGGAAGGGCACGCGGGATTTGCGCACTTCGGGTGAATGCTCTCATGAAGAGGAACGCCGACGGACGCTTCTCCCGCAGGAACCGGCTGCTTGGGTTTCTCTGTATGCAGCTCCCTTCTTTCTGCTTCAAGGCGCTTGATCGTGGCGCGCAGCCAAGTCCCGAAAGTCTCTTCAATTTCTCGCTGGTCAGCATGCCGGTACAGAGAATCCAAAGTGTCTCCCGCTGCGTCGAGAGGAATATGGCGACAGGGGATATCCTTGGTCCAACCCTCCGGTGGGACCAACTTCATCAGAATACAATCACTGCACGGTTCAGGGTGATCCTTGCTGTCGTAGTTCATACAGCTCGGTGAATCCTCGAAAATGAACTGAGGCCGCCAGGGCGTCCGCGGGGAGCGTCCATATCCCCCCTTTTCCAGGAATTCTAGTTCAAACTTCAACACATCCAGGAGATCCCGTTCGTCCTTATGCATATGACCCTCCGCAGCAAACTCATTATCGCTTTGCCGGCTGTCGCCCGCCGTGACTCCTATCACGACACATTGTGACGGGCGTCACAGTCACATTCTGGTGGGACAGGCAGAATCCGAGTGTCCAGAAAAGGGTCGCCGCTTACCCTGCCTGCGGCATGAGCAAAGGTTTCCAGATCGTCGGACAGCGTAAGGGGCGCGCGATGCGCGGCGGCGCTTCAATGCGTGCCCCTTATGGGCTGGAAATCATTGAGAGCTGCCTTACTTGTCCTTATAAACAGGAGCGACTTTTCTGCAATCTCCCCGCGGTTGCGGTACAACGGCTCGCGGAAATAACCGCCTCGGCGACTTATCCCAAAGGAGCAACACTTTTCGTTGAGGGGCAAGATGCCCGCGGCGTCTATGTTCTTTGCTCCGGACAGGTGAAGTTATCCACTTCCGCGCTTGACGGAAAAACTCTGATCATAAAGATCGCTGAGCCGGGAGACGTCCTGGGATTGCCCGCGGCTATTTCCGGAAAACCTTACGAAGTTACGGCTCAAGTCCTCATGCCAACGCAAGCGAACTTTATTGCGCGCTCGGATTTTCTTAATTTTCTCCGGGAGCACGGCGATGCGGCATTGCGCGTAGCGCAGGAGATGAGCCAGACCTATCATTCGGCATTCGCGGAGATGCGCACCATTGGGCTGTCGCACTCGGCGGCCGAAAAGCTTGCGCGGTTCGTGCTGGACTGGGCCGCCAGTCAAAAGCCGGAGAAGGATTCAAACAGGTACAGGCTAACTCTGACGCACGAGGAAATCGCCCAGTTGATCGGGGCAACACGTGAGACGGTAACGAGGCTATTTGCGGATTTCAAAAAGAAACAGCTTCTACTCGTGAAGGGTTCCACTTTGGTGCTGAAGGATAAGGCAGAGTTGGAACGGATGGTTACGGCATATTGATGGGTTCTCTTAAAAGTGTGCACTTTTGCACAGATTTCGCGTTAGAGCATCAGGCAGAATTGGAAGGGGTGGTTACCGCAAATTAATCGGCTGTCGTCAAAGCATGTAATTTTGCACAGTCCGACGATCAGGATTTCCATCTTGTATTTATATTCCCATAGTAAATTCTATGCACAAAATCAGAAATGTGATGAGCCATACGCTGGCTTGTGATGATTGTCACTGAGTTCCTAGCTTGAGACGCGGAAAATCACGCGCAAGGGGTGCAAGGTGCACATTCCGAAACCGAGAAGAGGATGGAAAGCGGGCCGCGGGACGAAGCAATTTTCATTTTGGATGGCGCTGATTACGCTCTGCTCGGCGCAAGCCTACTTCATTTTAGCTCGCCCGCAAGCCGCTCAAGCAAAGACGTTGAGCTATCAGGATTCCCAAGACAAGTCAAAGCCCGACTCTCAGGCGCCGGCAGCCTCGTCAGGATACGTGGGCATAGAAGCCTGCAAGACTTGTCACGAGGATCTCTACAATAGCTACGAGAAATCGGCGCACTTCAAGACCACACTGGATACGCGGAGAGGGCCGTCACACCAGGGCTGTGAGGGTTGTCATGGGCCGGGAGCACAGCATGTCGATAATCCCGGCGACCCGACCAAGATATTCAGTTTCAAGACTGCCTCCGCCAAGGTGGTGAACGATCGTTGTATGTCCTGCCACGAATCCGGCAAGGAGCAGATGAATTTCTCGCGATCCGTCCACAGCCACAACAATGTGAGCTGCCTGGATTGCCATTCCCCCCATCACTCCAAGGTAGCCGAGTTTCTGCTCGTTAAGGCGCAACCGGACCTCTGCTACACCTGTCACTCGCAGCAGAAGCCGCAATTTGCAATGCCCTTCCACCACCGGGTGAACGAAGGCCTGGTATCGTGCAGCGATTGTCATAATCCGCATGGCTCGGTCCAGGCAAACCAGTTGCGGACTTCGGCGACACAAGACGCGGTCTGTTTTAATTGTCATACCGACAAGCGAGGGCCGTTTGTTTTTGAACATGAGGCGGTAAAGATCGAAGGTTGCCAATCCTGCCACACACCGCATGGATCGCCCAATGTGCACATGCTGAAGGTCAGCAACGTGAATTTGTTGTGCCTGTCGTGCCATACCACTTCATTCGCAAACGCACCGGGGGCGCCGTCATTCCATAATCAGGCTACGCAATTTCAAGCCTGCACGCTGTGTCATTCGCAGATACACGGGTCAAATTTTGACCACACGTTCTTCAAATAAAGGAGCCTGCCATGACTATCGGCGATGCGCTGAAAGGCAAACCAATCAGAGCGGCAGGTTTCGGACTTGCATTTACAACGAGAATGAAGAGCTGGTGGCGGCGGGGAGGCCGGACGAGCGACGTAATTGTCGTGTTCGCGACCATAATCGTCCTATGTGTGGCGACTCAGGCGCAACAACAGAATCAACCGCCGGCACAGCCAGTTCAATCGGGACAAACCCAGACTCCGCCACAAAGTCAGACGCCTCCGGCAACGACAACGCAGACCCAAGCCAGCAATGAGTCAAACGGAAAGATCTGGGGAGACTATGAGGTTCAGCAATCAGCCGAAGTTGGTTACCGGGACAGCATGATTGGCGGGAACCTGAACAATTACAATACCTTTGAAAACCTGGGTACCGGCTGGCGTCTTTTTGATTACACCGTGAGCATGCGCTCGATTGACCACAAGGGGTTGTTCTTCGACAACCTGACATTCAGCAACTTCGGATATGGCGGCGATCCGAACGACGTATCGCGGCTGCGAATCCAAAAGAACAAGATTTATGACTTTCGAGTATTGTTCCGCCGCGACAGGAACTACTGGAACTACGACCTCCTTGCAAACCCCTTGAACACGGCGGTCACGACGGGCACAAACCCCACGCTAGCCATTGTGAATTCGCCCCAGGCCCTGAATTTATCCCGGCACATGCAAGATTATGATCTGATGCTGTTGCCTGAATCGCGGCTCCGCTTCCGGTTAGGATATTCCCGAAACAGCAATCAGGGACTTGCGTCGAATACGTGGGAAGGGTTTAACGAGCCTTTGTTATCCCAGGTGCTCATGTATAGGACAAGTTCTTACCGGATGGGCGTCGATTACAGGGGTCTTCCGAAGACGACGCTGTCATTCGATGAGATGCTTACCTATTCGAAAATAGATGAGAACGAGACAGATAACAATAAAACCTATCAGCTTTCGAACGGGACTCCCGTTGATCTCGGCCTTGTGTACACCACCGCAGGTCCTTGGAAGTCGACGTGTGCCTTAACGAACGCGACCAGCGCACCTTTGCCAACGGTTTCGCCTACTTGCACAATACTCACATCTTTTGGCGAGGTGCAAAATCCAAGGTCGTATTTCACAACGGAGACTGCCAGATTTCAGTCGACATACTTCAAGAACTTCACTTTGACGGGCTCGGTCGGTTATAGCAGCGGGAACAATACGATCTCGGATTTCGACGCACGCATCACAGGATGGAGCACGGTTGGGAGCACGACAGGCGGGCCAGCGAAAATCAAGCGGGTTTCGTTGAACGCAGACTGGATGGGCGATTACCGGATTACGGACAAATTGCACCTTCAAGACGATTTCGCGTTTCTGGATTGGCGGAGTCCTTCCATCTGGAACACCAACGACACGACATTGTTCGATGTGCCGGCGGCTTCTGGCCAGACGGGCGCGTTGATACCGATTTCGACGTTGTCGACTCTCGCTGCTTTCGACGCTGCCTGCCCGAGTTCTGTGTATAAGTCACCCTTGACAACTGTGAATGGGCCCCTTTGCCCAGTGCATACATCGAGTTCGGCCGCCGACATCACCGGCGAACAGGTGCAGCAATACCTCGCCCAGAGACTTGTCACGAACACGATCGAACTGAAATATGACTTCACACGGCGAGTAAGCGCGCATATCGGCTACATGTACACAGATCGGACGATCGCCGATTTCAGCGCAACTTGGGACACAGGGGAATACTATTTGCCCGGAGGCGCATCAGGAGCTACAGCAGCGAATGATTGGCTCGCGGCACGTGGCGACTGCGCATTGGTTGCTGGCGCCCTGCCGGCGGCATGCTCATTGAATCCGGACGGCTCGATTTCGGAAGGATCACCTACGAGTCTTGTTCCTGATGCGGGCAACGACACCTCACGAAATACTTATCAAATCAATGAGAGTGCGGCGATCCTAGGGGTCTATGCGCTACCGGTCGATTCTTTGCGGGTCAATGCGGACGTGGAGTTTGGCTACAACGACAATGCCTTCACGCGAATCAGCCCCCGGCAACTTCAGAGTTACAAGATTCACGCGGTCTACTCGCCGAAGCCTTGGGCGAAGATAGATGGCGCAGTGGACATCCACGAGAACCGTGACAACGTGTCCTTTGTGGATAATCTGGAGCACGGCCGCACATACAGCTTTGTGACGACGCTTTCTCCGAATTCCGGTCTGTGGATTGACTTCGGTTTCCACTACATGGACATTTATACGCAGTCGGAGATTTGCCTTGCGGATTCGGGCGCAACCTCAATCGCTTTCACGGCCGCTTGCCCAGTTCCGGGCAATACGGGTGGTGCTCTTTCTACGCTTTCTTTTTACGCGAGCAAGGATTACTACGCATACGGCGACGTGATGTGGAAGCCCTACAAGCGCGTGACCGCCATACTCGGATACGCGGGCAGCATTGTTCGAGGGAACACGACATTTGTGAATGTGCTGCAGCCGACCGGCACACTGGATTTCAACTACCTTAAGCCATTTGTGAGCCTTGAGGTTTTGTTATACAAAGGGGTGAGCTACAAGACGGCTTGGAATTATTTTGGATATAATGACAAGGGCGTCGCGAATCCGGCTGGCCTTGCGCTGCTTCCGTTGCAGGACTTCAACGGGAGCAATGTAACGTTTTCTCTGAAGTATTCTTTCTGATTTGTAGCCAGAACAACGCTAAATGAACCTCACTCTCAAAATTCTCCCTGGAGACATTAAATGAATTCTATGACGATTCGACGGATTGGCGTCCTGGTCGTGGCATTCGGAGCAGCCATGCTTATCTGCCCTGCCTCTCAAGCTCAGGACGGTGCGAAGATTTACGCCGATAAGAAATGCGCTTCGTGCCACGGCCCCGATGGCCACGCCAATGTGCCGGCCGGTAAGGCACTCAAGACGCGAGATTTCAGTTTGCCGGACGTGAAGGCGGAAAGCGACGCGGACCTCACCACGATAATCGCCAAGGGCAAGAACAAGATGCCTGCCTTCGAGAAGCAGTTAAGGGATACAGAAATAAAGGCGCTTGTCGCGTATGTCCGAGCACTGATGAAATAAGCGATTGAAACGCGGGCAGGAGACCGGCAAACACCGGACGCAATGACACTTCGCCAGACTCTCCGAGGCTGGACGCGGTTCGTTTACTTTCTTGGGCAGAACCCAATCACCCTGACGGGCGCCGTGCTCACCACGAGTGGCGGCGTGACCCTCGTGGCGTTTTGGTTCTACGATTTTATCCTGCCTGGACCGCCCCACCCCTACATAGGCATCCTGCTTTTTCTGATCCTGCCCGCGATCTTTGTCCTCGGGCTTGTGCTCATGCCCATCGGCATATTGCTCAGGCGGCGCCATCTTTCGGTCAGGGGCGAACTTAAGAGTGTCTATCCGGAAATCAACTTGCGGGAATCCGTGGTGCGGCAGGGACTGGTTCTTGTCGCTGCGGCCACATTTTTAAACATATTGATTTTCGGAACAGCATCGTATCGCGGCGTGGCCTACATGGATTCCACGCAGTTCTGTGGGCAAACCTGCCACACGGTGATGCAGCCTGAGTTTGCCGCTTATCAGGGCTCGCCGCATTCACGCGTGAGTTGTGTGGAATGTCACATCGGCCCGGGCGCGGGATGGTTTGTGCGCTCAAAACTTTCCGGACTTAGGCAGGTTTACGCGGTGACGTTTCACACCTATTCTCGCCCGATTCACGCGCCGGTGAAGTACTTGCGCCCCGCCCGTGAAACGTGCGAGCAGTGTCACTGGCCGCAACGGTTCACGGGAGATAAGTTTGTCGTGAAAACCACGTACGTGGACGACGAGAAAAATACGCCGCAAATAACCGCTCTGCTCGTCAAAGTGGGAGGACGTACCTGGCAGGGCTCAGTGGGGATTCACGGGAGGCACCTCGATGAGGGGTCGCGCATCCGCTACATCTCCATCGACGATGAGCGCCAGGTCATTCCGGTGGTGTATTACACGGATGATACGGGGAAAACGGTCGAATACGTCTCCACCGAAATTAAGGCAACCAAAGAACAGCTTGCCGCAGGCGAGAATCGCTCAATGGATTGTGTGGATTGCCACAACCGGCCCACACACGCATTCGAGCTTCCTGAGGGTGCTGTGAATGCGCAGATGGCCGGGGGTTCCATCAGCCCGGACCTGCCGTATATCCGCAAAAAAGCAGTTGAGTTTTTGAAAGCGGAATACCCGGACCGGGACACTGCGCGGCAGCGGATTGCGGATGGCATAAACTCATTCTATCGAACAAATTATCCGGCTATTTATAACTCCAGACGGGCAATCATTGAGCAATCGGCCGGAAGCGTCGCAAACATCTACCTGCGGAACATTTTTCCGGAGATGAAAGTCTCCTGGGGCGTACATCCAAACAATCTCGGGCACACTGATTTTCCAGGCTGCTTCCGTTGCCACGACGGGAGCCACGTCAGTGCGGATGGACAGACGATTACAAATGACTGTTCGGCTTGCCACAATCTGCTGGCGGTGGATGAGCAGAATCCCAAGGTCCTGGAGAATCTTGGATTGAAACAGTAGCCAGTGTTCTCGAGTGGACGAGCGTGGCATAGGGGCGGAGCGCGGTGAGTATGAAGTCCGGTCCAACCATCGCATTGTTCCTATGTCTGGCCGCAGCGCAGACTGCCGCTGCTCGAGAACCGCAAGCATTGGACTGCCTATCCTGTCACGGTGACAAGGACCTCAAAAACTCAGCCGGCCACAGCGTCTTTGTCGATCAAGCCAAGCGAAAAGATAGCGTCCACGGAATTCTGGGCTGCACCGATTGCCATACCACCATCAAGGAATTCCCGCATCCGGCGAAGAGGGTCAAGGTCGACTGCGCCTCCTGTCATCCCGGGGAAACAACCGACGTCCCCAACAGCATTCATGTTGTTTTGGGCGAGCAAGCGTGCCAGACGTGCCATGGCAATGCGCATGAGATAAAACCGGCGGCGCAACTCACACCGGCAAAATGCTCCGAATGTCATGCCCAGGAAGTTAAAGACTTCGCTTCCAGCGTCCATGGATTGGCCGCGAAATCGGGCGACCGCGATGCGCCCAACTGCTTTTCATGCCATGGAGCCGTGCACAAGATTCTTGCGTCGACAGATGCGGCGTCGCCCGTTGCCAAGAAGAATCTGCCTGACACTTGCGCGACGTGCCATGCCAATTCCGAGTTCCTATCGCGACACAACATTTCCATAGTCCATCCCGTGGAACTCTATCGCCAGAGTGTGCACGGCCGCGCTGTCGCGGGAGGGAATAATTCCGCCGCGACCTGCTCCGACTGTCATTCGAGCCACGCCATTTATCCGTCGCGCGACACACGTTCAAAAATAAATCACTGGAACGTCGCTGCAACCTGCGGCCAGTGCCATGGGGATATCCAGAAGACATATCTGACCAGTAACCACGGGCAGGCCATGCAGGCCGGCAATGCGGACTCGCCGGTTTGCACCGATTGCCACGGGGAGCATTTAATCCTGGCCCCAAGCAACGCCGCGTCGCTTGTCAATGCAGCGCGTGTTTCCAGCGTGACTTGCGGACGTTGCCACAGCGATGAGCGTCTCGAGCTGCGATACAACCTTCCCGCCGACCGGGTCCCATCTTATGTCGATAGTTACCATGGCCTGGCCCTTCGCGAAGGGTCGCAAACAGTCGCCAACTGCGCCAGTTGCCATGGGGTCCACAATATCTATCGCTCCAGCGATCCCCGTTCGACCGTGTATGTCGCCAACCTGTCCAAGACCTGCGGAGCCTGTCATCCCGGCGCGGGTGAGAGCTTTGCCATCGGACCTGTCCACGTTCTGACCTCCAGCGGCGCGGCGCACGCCGTGGTCAAGTGGGTCCGCTGGATCTACTGGATTTTGATTCCTCTCACTTTGGGGTTCATGGTCCTTCACAATTTCACGGACTTTCTCTCAAAGTTGGTCCGGCAGCGGCCCAAACAAATAAGTCCTGAAAGGGTCGTGCGGATGAACATCTATTTCCGTATCGCCCATTGGGGTGTTGTTTTGAGTTTCCCCACGCTGGTCATAACCGGGTTCGCCTTGAAGTATCCTGATTCGTGGTGGGCCAGCCCCCTGATCATGTTGGAATCGCGCTTCGCCTTTCGCGGCACACTCCATCGCGCCGCCGCGATCGTTTTGATTGCCTCCACGCTCTACCATATTATCCATTTGGCCGTGAGCCGGCGCGACCGCGCGTTTGTAAAGCACATGCTGCCGAAGTTTGGGGATTTGGGCGAAATGGTCGACGTCATCCGTTATAACCTCGGATTGACAGATCGCGTGCCGACCTTCGGCAAGTTCAATTACGCGGAGAAAATGGAGTATTGGGCATTTCTGTGGGGCGCGGTGGTAATGACGCTGACGGGTTTCCTTCTCTGGTTCAACAATTTCACGTTGCGCCATTTTCCCAAGTGGGTTTCCGACGCCTCCACCGCCATCCACTTCTACGAAGCCATACTGGCCACCTTCTCGATTCTCTTGTGGCACTTCTATATGGTTATATTCGACCCCGACGTTTATCCGATGGACTTGGCATGGATTACCGGCAAGGTGCCTGCGGATCATTACCGCCATACGCGCCCGGGTTACTTGCGGGAACTTGAACGTGAGAACGAGCCTCCGTTATCCTCAGACGCCGCTCCCGCCTCTTCGGGTGGGTCCGGCGCGGGTGAAGGAACTAAACAGGAAAAGAGGCCTCCGGTGCCGCCATTGAGTGGTGGGAATCCTTAGCAGGCGCTCTGGGGAGAACATAACCGAACATGGCCATAATAGATTTTCACAATCACTACTATCCTCCGGCATATCTCGACGCGCTTGAGCGCGGCCCCAGCGCGGTGCGCATCACGCGCGATGCCGCCGACAATCCTGTGATCCATTATCCCGGCGATTACAACGTGGTTGTGCCGGGCCATCGCGACATTGACTACCGCGAACAGGTGTTGCGCGAGGCCGGCGTGGATACGCAAGTGATTACTCTGACTACGCCCGGAACGCATGTGGAAGAACCCGCTGCAGCTGTGCGTTTGGCGCAACTTGTTAATGATGCCTTCGCAAAGGTTGTGGCGGAAAAGAAAGGGCGGTTCGCCGCGCTGGGCACTCTTCCATTGAATGATCCCGCGTCCTCTGTCACCGAGTTGCGACGCTGTGTCGAGCAGCTCCACTTCGCTGGGGCCATGCTGTTCAGCAATGTAAATGGCACGCCGCTCTATGACGGCCGCTTCATGCGGCTTTACGAGGTGGCCAATGAGCTGGAAGCCGTCCTCTATATCCACCCCACAAATCCCATCAGCGTCGAAGCGATGACCGATTTCTGGCTAATGCCTCTCGTGGGATTCCTGTTTGATACCACTCTCGCCGCGGCCGGGTTGGTCTTCAGCGGCATCATCGAAAAGTTTCCTGATATCCGCTGGGTGTTGGGCCATCTTGGTGGAGCGATTCCATATTTGGCGGAGCGGCTGGACCGCGGGTACAGTGCCTTCGCAGAGTGCCGGGAGCACATTGTTCAGCCGCCGAGCAACTACCTGAAGAAGTTTTACTTTGACACCGTGAATTTTGATCCGCGCGCCATCGAGCTGGCCATCAACTTCGCCGGTCCCGATCACATCCTGGCAGGGAGCGATTACCCCCACCAAATCGGCAGCATCGAAAAAATGTTGAAGAGCATCCGCGATTTGCGGGTGACGGAAGAAGTGAAGGAGCGCATTCTTGGCGGCAACGCCGCGCAACTGTTGAGATTGTAGGGATCACCCGGAAATTTCAACTCTGCGATTCAGCGCGCTTGCGCCAGTAACGCTCCAATCCATACCAACTTAATGTCGCGTTCGCGCCCTTGGCATATCGCGCCGCAATTTCCGCGGGAAGCGTTCGGTGCATCTCCGCCTCTGACTCCTTGACGAATCGTGCGATTCGGGCGTCGTGGTCAGTTGTGGCCGCCATGATTTCTGCGGCGCGACCCGCCCAGCGATGCAGGCCCTCCCGCGTTTGGTCCAGGTGTTCCTCGACATTCTTATAGGGGCCGAAATGAGTCAGAAAAACGCGCGCCGGCCTGCGGCGACTGATTTCGTCGAGGCTTCGGTCCCAAACTTCGAGGTCAATATCCGGCGGAGGGGTGACCGGAGCCACCAGGCCATGTCCAGGAAGACGCAGTCCGGTTGTGTCGCCCACGAATGCGGTCCCAGAGGACAGATCAAGAAATGTGACGTGATGACTGGCATGGCCCGGAGTGTAGGTCACTTCCACCTTGCGGCCCGCGACCTGCAATTGCTCACCGCCATCCAGCACAGTCAGATTTTCTGCGGGAACAGCGACGAATTCCCCGAACATTTGTTGCATGGCGTCGCCGTACAGCCGTATGGCGCTGGCCAGTAGCCTCTCCGGATTGACCATGTGTTTGGCGCCGATATTGTGGACATACACTTTCAGGCCAGGGTTTTCGCGAACCAGCGTGCCCGCCGCGCCCGCGTGATCGAAATGAATGTGCGTCAGTAAGACAGCAGTGAGATCTGCAACTTGAAGGCCGCGCTCGGCGAGCCTGGCGCGCAAAGTTGGCAAGCAAGAGGTCGGGCCGCTATCTACCAGCGCCAGTTCGCCACCGCCTTCCAAAAGACATGACGCGATTGCCTCGGAATAACCCAGGAAATTAAGGTCGAGTATGGATGCCCCGGGAAGGGAAGTATCCGGCGTTGGCTGTGGAGAAGGCGGCATCTGGTCTCCGGTTGGAATGCTATCCTGCCGGGAGAATCATTTCAAATTACGGTGTTTTCATTTGCAAAGCGCGGATTGATGGTGGAAAATTCCGGTGCAAGAAGTAAAGACCACAAATCACCGGAAATTCAGCGAAAGAAAACCAGCCGATGCCTGCCGCGCAAGATAAATTCACAGTTGGACTGGTGCAGATGCGCTGTTCGACGGATGCTGCGGCGAACCTCGCTCGTGCCGTCGAGCGTATCGGCGAAGCCGCGAAGCGCGGGGCCCAGATAATTTGCCTGCAGGAGCTGTTCCGCTCGCAATATTTTTGTCGCGTGGAAGACGCCGACCTGTTTTCCCTTGCCGAGCCGATTCCGGGGCCAACGACTGAAGCGCTGGCCAAGGTCGCGCGGGAACGCAAAGTTGTGGTAGTCGCTTCAGTTTTCGAGCGGCGTGCCGCCGGCCTCTACCATAATTCAGCGGCAGTTTTGGACGCCGATGGATCGCTGCTGGGCATCTATCGCAAGATGCACATCCCTGATGATCCGCTCTACTACGAAAAATTTTATTTCACACCGGGCGATTTGGGTTTTCCCACCTTTCAAACGCGCTATGGAAAAATTGCCATTCAGATTTGCTGGGACCAGTGGTATCCGGAAGGGGCTCGGCTGGCCAGCCTGCACGGCGCGAACGTGATTTTCTATCCCACCAGCATTGGCTGGCATCCGCGCGAAAAGGCTGAGTTCGGTGCGGCGCAGCTTGATGCCTGGCGGACAATTCAGCGAGCGCATGCCATCGCCAACGGAGTTTATGTCGCAGTGGCCAATCGAGTTGGCCTGGAGGGCCCGGCTGACAGTGGACTTGAATTCTGGGGCAACTCTTTCGTTGCCGGGCCGTTCGGCGAAATGCTCGCGGAGGCGTCCAACTCTGACGAGGAAATTTTGGTCACGGAGTGTGATCCCGCTCGCGTGGAGGACACCCGCCGCAACTGGCCGTTCCTTCGCGACCGCCGCATTGATGCCTATCCGCCGATCCTGGAACGATGGCTCGGCTGATGGCCGCTCCCGATAAAGCAACTCGCGCACACGCAGGCTTCGTCATGCCCGCTGAATGGGAGCCGCACGAAGCCACATGGTTCGCCTGGCCGCATGAAAAAACCGACTGGCCTGGAAAATTTGCTCCCATTCCCTGGGTGTATGGTGAAATTGTCCGGCACCTTTCGCGCGTGGAAAAAGTGCGCATTCTGGTACAGGGTCGCGAGGAGGAAGAGTCCGCAAAGCGCGTTCTGAAAAAGGCGGACGCCGAACTTGCCGCCGTTGAGTTTTTCCGGGTGCCCACGGACCGCGGCTGGATACGCGATTTCGGGCCAATCTTCGTTCGCAGCCAGGGCGGGGAATTGACTGCTACCCACTGGCTGTTTAACGCCTGGGCGAAGTATGACAATGGCCGCCGTGACGCTGCGGCAGTGACTCGGCTGGCAGGGAATTTTCGCCGCTGGAAGATTCCCGTGCACCAGCCGGTTTATCGCGGCAAGCGCGTGGTTCTCGAGGGTGGCGGAATTGAAGTGAATGGCCGCGGGACGCTAATGGTTTCAGAGGAGTGGCTATTGAGCTCCGTTCAGGTCCGCAACCCCGGTTTGACTCGGGTGGACTATGAACATATTTTCCGCGACTACTTTGGCGCCACTCACGTCCTGTGGCTCGGCCGGGGGATCGCCGGCGACGACACACACGGCCACGTGGACGATTTGGCGCGATTCACGAGCCCTGACACGGTCGTCACCGTCGTTGAAAGCGACCGGTCGGACGTGAATTTCGAGCCTCTTCAAGAAAATCTGGCACGTTTGCGTGAGATGCGCGACCAGGATGGTCGCGAACTGCGCGTGGTCCGATTGCCCATGCCCGCGCCGGTCATTTTCGCCGGTGAGCGTCTGCCCGCGAGCTATGCGAATTTTTATATTGCGAACAAAACTGTCCTGGCACCAACGTTTAATGACCCTAATGACCGCGTGGCGCTGAATACGTTGGCGGATTTGTTTCCGGATCGGAAAGTTGTGGGCATTGCCGCGCAGGATTTGGTTCTGGGCTTGGGCACTTTGCATTGCATGTCGCAACAGCAGCCCGCGCGCTGAGCCACCCAGCGGAGACTGTGTCCACGATTTGATTCCGGTGTACCCTCTGGGTTTATTCTATGGATGTCGGGTTTGGGGGCACCGAGCCTTCAGCGCATCACCAGGCGATACCAGCATGAAGATAGCCATCGCATCCGACCACGCAGGGTTTGAGTTAAAGGCGCGACTCATCCCGTTCCTGACTGGACTTGGCCACGCCGTGGAAGATCTGGGCACACGCGACACAACTCCAGTGGATTACCCTGACTACGCAGAGGCGGTCGGCCGCGCGGTACTCGAGGGAAGGGCTGAACGGGGAATCATGATCTGCGGAAGTGGAGTAGGAGCCGTAGTCGCCGCCAATAAACTGCCCGGCATTCGCGCCTGCGTTTGTCACGACACCTATTCGGCGCATCAGGGCGTGGAGCACGACCAGATGAATGTGCTGGTCCTTGGCGCGCGCATCATTGGAGTCGAGCTGGCATTCGAGCTTGTCCGCGCCTATCTGGGTGCTACATTCAGCGCGGAAGCGCGGCACATCCGCCGCATCGCAAAAATCCACGCGCTGGAAGAAAAATACTGCGGAGCGAAACCTCCGACAAAGGGAGCAGGGCAATGACCGCGACGCCTCAGCCATCACAATTATCTGCTGCATTATTCGGCCAAACCGCGAGCCTCCCTGTGGACATGGCCTCAAAAGTTGCGGCCACAATTGGGGATTGGGCCGGTGGCGATAAGGTCCGCCGCCTATGGGCGGGCGATGCCACACTTTGGACTGGCGCCGACGAAGGCCAGTGGTTGGGTTGGCTCACCATCGTGGAGCAACAAATTGCTCAGGCGCAGGTGTTTCGGAGTCTTGCAAGCGAGATTCGCGCTGAAAACTTTACCCATGCGTTGTTGCTGGGAATGGGCGGCTCCAGCCTGTGCCCGGAAGTAATGAAGCTCACCTTTGGCCGCGTCGCAGGCTTTCCTGAAATGCTTGTGCTTGATTCCACCGATCCGGCGCAGGTCGCCACAATTGCCAAGAAGATTGATCCTGCGCGCACGCTCTTCATCGTTTCCAGCAAGTCCGGCACAACACTTGAGCCCAATATTTTCCAGCAGTATTTCTACGGCCTCGCCAAGCAAGCGCTGGGGGATAAACAGGCGGCCCAGCACTTTATCGCCATCACCGACCCCGGCTCACACTTGGAACAGGTGGCCAAGGCCCAAGGATTCCGCCACATTTTCCCTGGAGTGCCCAGCATCGGCGGCCGTTATTCCGCGCTTTCAAACTTTGGAATGATTCCTGCGGCAGCCCAGGGCGTGGACGTGACCAAATTCCTTGAGCGTGCCGCGGAGATGGTCCGCGCTTGTGGCTCCGCTGTGCCGGACGCTCAAAATCCTGGCGTACAACTGGGCGCGATACTGGGAACATTGGCGAAGTTGGGCCGCGACAAAGTCACCTTCATCTCCTCGGCTGCGATCTCCGACCTGGGCGCCTGGCTCGAACAGTTATTGGCTGAATCCACGGGCAAGCTGGGCAAGGGCTTGATCCCCGTCGATAGGGAATTCGCCGCAGCGCCTTCGGAATATGGCAGCGACAGATTGTTCGTTTATCTGCACTTCAAGCCCGTGCCCGATGCCACACAGGATGCCGCGGTGGCCGCGCTGGAGCGCGATGGAAATCCGGTTGTGCGAATTGAAATCGCAGACATCTACGACCTCGGCAAGGAATTCTTTCGCTGGGAAATAGCCACCGCTGTTGCCGGCTCGATTCTGGGCATCAATGCCTTTAACCAGCCCGACGTTGAAGCCAGCAAGATCGAAACGCGCAAGCTCACCACGGAATACGAGAAAAGCGGTTCCTTGCCGGGCGAAAAGCCATTTTATCAGGGAGAAAAGGACGAAGCAGAAGCGCGGCTTTTCGCGGATGAGCGCAATGCCCAGGAGCTTGCCAGTGCCGTCGGCGGAAAAGCCTCGCTCATTCAATTTTTGCGTGCCCACCTTGCGCGGTTGCATGCGGACGATTATTTCGGTTTGCTTGCCTATATTGAGATGAACGAAGCGCACCAGCAACAATTGCAAACGTTGCGCCACGCCGTCCGCCACGCCACACGGAACGCGACCTGCCTTGGATTTGGCCCGCGCTTTCTGCATTCGACGGGGCAGGCATATAAGGGTGGGCCAAATAGCGGAGTATTCTTGCAAATTACTTGCGATGACGCAGCGGATGTGCCCATCCCTGCCCAGAAATTTACATTTGGCATCGTCAAGGCGGCTCAAGCGCGCGGAGATTTCGCAGTGCTGGCCGAGCGTGGGCGCCGTGCGTTGCGTGTGCATTTGGGCAAGGACGTTGCCGCGGGGCTTGCGACACTTGTCGCAGCAGTCCGCGAAGCCGTGCAGTAGGGATGGCCGGAATCCATGTGGCGCTGCGAATGCGCCATTCGACATATTTCGTATTCAAACGAGGAGCGTCAATCATGCAAATGGGAATGGTGGGGCTCGGGCGCATGGGTGCCAATATGGTGAGGCGCTTGATCCGCGGGGGCCACAATTGCATTGTCAGCGATCACGCGCCTGCAAACGTGCAGCAGATCGCCGGCGAGGGAGCGATCGGCTCCGCCTCTCTTGCGGATTTGGTGTCGAAGCTTACGCCGCCGCGAGCCGTCTGGATGATGATCCCCGCCGGGGACCCCACGGAAAAAACAGCTTTGGCTCTGGGTGAATTGTTGCAACGCGGCGACATCATTATTGATGGCGGCAATTCGTATTTTAAGGACGATGTCCGCCGCTCCAAGCTGGTCGAGCAGCGCGGAATCTCTTACGTGGACGTGGGCACCAGCGGCGGTGTGTGGGGACTCGATCGCGGCTATTGCATGATGATCGGCGGCCCGCAGAAAATCGTCGAATATCTCGACCCTATTTTTCACACGCTGGCCCCCGGGAAGGGAAGTATTCCACGCACGCCCGGCCGCGATAAGCTCGGTGGAACGTCGGAAGAGGGCTACATCTATTGCGGGCCGTCCGGCTCCGGCCACTTCGTCAAAATGGTGCATAACGGCATCGAGTACGGCCTGATGCAGGCCTACGCCGAGGGCTTTGACATCATGCGCAATTCTAATTCCACTGCGCTCCCCGAAGAAATCCGCTACAACCTGAAGCTGGAAGATATTGCCGAGGTTTGGCGGCGCGGCAGTGTGGTCAGCTCGTGGCTCCTCGATTTAACCGCCATGGCGCTGGTTGAAAATCCGGCACTTTCGGAATTCACCGGGCAGGTGGCCGATTCGGGCGAAGGCCGCTGGACCGTTGAAGCGGCTATGGAAGAATCGGTCCCTTGTGAAGTGATCACTTCAGCTTTGTTCACCAGGTTCCGATCGCGTCAGGGCAACACTTTCGCGGAAAAACTGCTCAGCGCGATGCGGAACAAATTCGGCGGCCACGTGGAACAGGCAGCCGCGGCCAAGTAGATTTTGTCTTTCAAACCAAGTTGTAATTTGATCTGTGTTGCCGGCCAAGGAGATTGCGCAAATGCCGAAGGCGTCTCACGATTGCGGAAGTGGCGAGCAGGGCGCGCCCAGCTGCCCGTGCATTATGGTGGTGTTCGGAGCGAGTGGCGACCTCACCAAGCGCAAGTTACTTCCGGCTCTTTACAATCTCGCCGCGGAAAAACTACTCCCCGAAGAATTTGCGGTCGTCGGATTTGGGCGCCGGACTTATGGCCATGAGGACTTTCGCAAATACTGCTCCGACGCGCTTCAGGAGTTTCTACCCAACGAAGTGGACGCGGCGGTTCGCGATTGGCTGATCCCTCGCCTTTATTTCCATGCCGGAAATTTCGACGATGCCGCGGCTTTCGAGCCTCTGAAAACCTTGCTGGCCTGCATCGATAAGGAGCGCAACACCGGGGGCAATTATCTTTTTTACATGGCCACCTCACCGGAATTCTTTGGCAAAATTGCCCGCCAGCTCAACGCCGCTGGGCTCACGGCCCAAACCGACGGCAAGTCGAGGCGACTGGTCGTCGAAAAACCGTTCGGGCGCGATCTGGCTTCCGCAAAAGCGCTGAACAGTGAGCTTTTGAAAGTCGTCACGGAAAAACAGATTTATCGGATCGACCATTACCTTGGCAAAGAGACCGTCCAAAACATTTTAGCTCTTCGCTTTGGCAACGGAATCTTTGAGCCCATCTGGAACCGCCGCTATATCGAACACGTGCAAATCACCGTGGCGGAAACAGTGGGCGTCGAAATGCGCGGCGATTACTACGACAAGGCCGGCGCACTGCGCGACATGTTGCCCAACCACCTTTTCCAGCTCGTCACCCTGATGGCCATGGAGCCGCCCAGTTCGTTCGATGCGGATATCGTCCGTGAGGAGCAGACCAAGGTCTTGCGCGCGTTGCCACCGATGAACGAAGCAGAAGTGCAGGCCCACGTGGTGCGCGGCCAATATGGCGCCGGTGAAATTGCCGGCGCACACGTTCCCGCATACCGCTCCGAGCCGAACGTGCCGCCCCAATCGGCCACGGAAACTTTTCTGGCCATGAAACTGAAAATTGAAAACTGGCGCTGGGCCGACGTTCCTTTCTTTCTGCGAACTGGAAAGCGGTTGAAGAACCGCATCACCGAAATCGTGATCCAATTCCGGCGCGCCCCCTTGATGCTTTTCCACCCGTCCCAGAGTGGCGTGTTGCCGCCCAACCAGCTGGTGCTGAACATCCAGCCAATGGAGGGAATTTCCATTAAGTTTAACGCGAAAGTCCCCGGGCCGATCGTCAACCTCCAGCCCGTGAATATGGACTTTCGCTACCAGGACTATTTCAAAGCCCGGCCCAGCACGGGATACGAGCGCCTCCTGTATGACGCCATGATCGGGGATGCCACGTTGTTCCAGCGTGCGGATACTGTGGAAATTGCCTGGGGCGTGGTGCAGCCGATTTTGAATTCATGGTCCGCGCAGACCCCGGCGAATTTCCCTAATTATGCTGCGGGTTCATGGGGGCCGCGCGAAGTTGACCTCCTTATCGCGCAGGATGGCAAGCCTCGCTCCTGGTGCAACGCATAAAGTATATTGGTGCCCGTTATGCGCGCCGCGTCCTCTCGGATCACGCACCGGGACGTTGAGCGAAACTTCTTTCGGAGAAGAGTGCATCAATAATGATCTTGGCGGGCGATGCAGGCGGAACCAATGCGCGCATGGCATTATTTGAAACCCGCGGCGCGGACCTCAATCTTGTCACTGAAAAAATTTATCCCAGCAAAAGCTATAAAGGGCTGGAAGATATCGTCGCCGATTTTCTGCGGACGAATTCCGCAAGGCCCGATGTGGCCGGAATCGGCGTTGCGGGCCCGGTCCGGGAGGGCCGGTGCGTGGCCACGAATCTCCCGTGGATCGTGGATGCCGCCAAGCTTGCCGCAGCCGCCGGCCTGCCGCGCGTTGTCCTGCTGAATGATCTGGAAGCCAACGCTTACGGCATTGCCACGCTTCCGGCCGCCGACCTGGCCGTGATCCAGCAGGGGAGCGCTAATCCAAAAGGAAACGCCGCGGTAATCTCCGCGGGAACCGGGCTGGGGGAAGCGGGAATGTATTGGGACGGCGCGACGCTCCGCCCATTTGCCGCCGAAGGAGGCCATTCGAGTTTTGCTCCCGAGGGCGAGTTGCAAGGGGAGCTTTTCCAGCACCTCGCGCGTAAATTTGGCCACGTCAGTTGCGAACGCATCCTCTCCGGCCCCGGCCTGGTGAATGTCTATGAATTCCTGCGAGACAGCGGTCGCGGCGCTGAACCCGCCTGGCTTGCGGATGAACTTCACTCGGGCGATCCGGCGGCGGCGATTTCCGCCGCAGCCCTGGCTGTGAAAAACGATCTCTGCGTCTCGGCCCTCGACTTGTTCGTGCAAGCCTATGGCGCAGAAGCCGGCAACCTCGCTCTGCATATGCTGGCCACCGCCGGTGTTTACATCGGCGGCGGCATCGCCCCCAAAATACTTGTTAAGCTGAAGAGCGCATTGTTTCTGGACGCCTTTCTTGCCAAAGGGCGGATGAAGCCGCTGCTCGAAGTCATCCCCGTGATGGTGATCCTGAATGAAAACACCGCCTTGCGCGGCGCTGCTCGCGGCGCCCTCCTCAATTCATCCTCAGGTAAGTGATTGCATACATCTTCCAACATTTAAGATTCGTACCGTTGACAGATTCTTCCGCTGAATATAGGTTACGCACAAGCGGTGCCCTATGGCCAGAAGGAGAAAGCGGATTGCCTCGCCCGAACGGCGCTTGCAGATTCTGCGAGTGGCGCGGCGTCTTTTTTCGCGCCAGGGCTTTCGAGGCACCACCACCCGCCAGATTGCCGAGCAGGCTCGCGTAAACGAAGCCATCATCTTCCGCCATTTTCCACGCAAGGACGATCTTTACTGGGCGGTGCTCGATGAAATCAGCCGCGGCAGGAAGGGCCGCCGCGAATTGCAGGAATCATTCGCTGGTGGCACTGGTCCGACTTCCTCGAGTCGTGCCGGGGACGAGAAGATTTTTACCTCTCTCGCCCAGAGTATTCTTCGGCGCTCGCGCGAGAATCCCGAGCTGGGCCGGTTGCTCCTGTTCAGCGCTCTGGAGCGTCACTCCCTCTCGCAGCGTTTTTTTAAGACCTACATCGCCGCGTATTGGGAACAACTCGCACAATACATTCGGGCCCGGATGCGCGCCGGACAGTTCCGCCGAATGAATCCCTTGCTGGCGGCCAGCAACTTCGTGGGGATGGTCAGCCAATATCACATGATGCAGGATCTGTTCGGCGCGAAAGCCTATCAGCACTACAACGACCGCCTAGTTTGCCGCACCATAGCGCAAATATGGCTGGGCGGGGTGCAAGCCAGCCGCTCCTCTGCACGTACTCGAAACTGATTCAGTCCAGTTTCGTGAGGATTTGCAATGTGTGTGTTACGTGTGTTGCGCGTGCTGCCCTCCTTCCCCCATCGTCCATTCGGCTACGCTCAGGACGTCGATACCCCCACCCCCTCAGTTTTGATATGAATATCAAAACAAAAGGGTTACGGGTGCGCATCGTCCAATGAATGTCATTCTAAAGGACTTAACCGAATCAGGACTAAGCATCTTCCTAAATTACCCATATTAGGCTCCCCCTTTTTTCGTAACTGCGGATTCTAAAGGATTTTAAGTGCTGTCTTTTTGTAACTGCGTATTCTAAGGGACTTAAGGCTTCTGCTCTTTTTCGACTGCGAAGAACTGCACAGCGCGGATCCTCGAAGCTCACTGTGTTGCAGGGTGAATCCAGAGTTCGGTTCATATTAACTATGCGGGTAAGTATTGTCGATGGAATATTTCGGGAATCTTATGTGGAAGAGTTTTCGAACGCGAGTCACAATTCCCACCCTTGGGGTGTCGCCAAGGATGGGCCAGCCGGCGGTATCAACAACGATCACGCCTTCCGGATGGTCGATGATACACGCGTATGTTGGCAGCCAGTCGGTCCAATTTGTGTCGGCAAAAATGGCGAGGCGTCGTCGCAAGCCGCGTCCGCGTCCCTCGACCTGCGCGGTCCTTATTCTGACGGAGCCGGTCTGGATGGCATGTAGCTTCATGATAGGAATCTCTGTGATGTGGCGCTCTGTCGTCGGCACTTCTCGAACGCGAAATTACCCTTGAAAGTCGTTCCGTGCTTTCATCACAACCGAGCGGACCACCTCCGGCTTATCGAAATGCACCATGTGCCCAGCGCCCGGCACCAGCGCTGACGTAATCGCTGGAGCCGGAATGGCGAGCGGTAATTGTCTTGCGATTGCGAGAGTAGTCAGCGGATCTCTCTCACCAAATAAGTAGTGAACGGAGACGCCCAAACGCGGCGGGTTGGCAAATAGGTCCAGCGATACCAATTGTGGCAACAGCGCGCGCTGGACCAGATTCATATTTCGCAAGGCTTTGGCTGTGCCAACAAGGCCATAAGCGCCAATCATGCCGAACAGCGTTTCTCTTAAAATGACGCCGAATCTCTTGGTGCGTTCGATGCCGCCAAAGTCAGCCAATAATCTGCCGCGCAGCTGGAATGACGCAGGCTCTGTATAGGGTGGCTCCCCGAGTTTTTTCAGCCTTGCAGCGATTCGCTTGTTATTCGAAAGGGCGCTTCGCTCTTGAAGAAAGGTGTTTGCGGCGGCGTCGCTGGCGGAGGTATCTGCGTCAGCCGAAACGGCGATTACGGACTTCACTTTGTCGGATTGGTTTTCTGCCGCTTGCAGGGAAATTGTAGCTCCAAGTGAAATGCCAAACACGATCACTTTTTGCTTTGTTTCGTTATGCAGCCACTGGAGGACGGCGTGCAAATCAGCGACCTGGCGTTGCAAAGAGACACTATCTGCATCGTGCGCCGACACGTTGCCACAGCCACGTTGATCCCAATAACAAACCAAGAAGTCGCTTTCCAAGTGTAGATGGCGGCGAAATTTTGCCACTTCGTTGAGCAACGGAAGTCCTGGCCCTGCTTGAACGATTAAGATCGGGGGCAGACCGGGTCGTTCAGCCCGCAAGCAGATTCGCTGGATTGAGCCGTCGATTTGGAGTGCAACAGTTTTTTCAATCGAGGGTCTCGACATACTAGTCTTAGTGTGGCGGAGGAGAAGAGTGGTCGGTCGCCATGATACCGTATGTTTAAATGCTCTGCACGCATACCGGCGAAGGCAGCGCGAAATTGGGGATGGACATTCTTGGCGCCTGCGAGAGACAAAGCCTTTGGCTAGCGTAATTGAATCGAGGAGTTAATCGCCGCGATGATTCGGTTGCTGAGCGGATTTCGATCAGCGGGTGGACCACACTTCTGCGTCCTCTTATGAATGATCCTGTGAACACAAGCCGATTACGCCACCGCAGTAGATTGCTTGGGAGCGATTGGATCGTGATTAGGTGCGGGTGCCGCGCCCACGTGAAACGTCCCGCCTAATTCAAATCTTAGATTCTGCCACCGGCCCTGAGCGAAGTTCGTGTGGTCCACTCGGTCAGGAACATAATCGCCAATGCGTCTGCTAAGAATCCAATTTGCCAGGAAAACATCTAAAACGTAATGTCTCGATATCGAGCGAGTCAGGGAGCGAATACATTCGCAGGGAAAAATGTCTGTTCAAAAAGGGGATTCGCAAATGGCTACTGATTCGTTGACAGCTCTTATTACAGGAGGAACGAGCGGTATTGGCCGAGCAACTGCCAAGCAACTGGCGAAGCTTGGCGTTCACGTCCTGGTCGTAGGCCGCAACACGACGCGCGGTAATGAGACACTAGCTGAAATCCGTGGGGCGGGAGGAAAAGCGGATTTCATATCGTCGGATCTTCGAAACGCGGCGAGCGCGCGAGAAGTGGCGAAGAGAGCGTTGGAACTCGGAAACGGCCACGTCGACATTCTTATTAACAATGCGGGGATCTTCCCGTTCGGCCGGACGCATGAAACGACGGAGGAACTCTTTGACAGTGCATATTCTCTCAATGTCAAAGCGCCGTTCTTCCTGGTTGCGGAGCTGGCCCCGCTGATGGCGAAGAACGGCAAAGGCGCTATCGTCAATGTGTCGACAATGGTCGCCGATTACGGGGCACCGGGCATGAGTCTTTATGGGTCAACAAAGGCCGCGCTCAATCTGCTGACCAAGGCATGGGCTGCCGAGTATGGTCCAAGCGGCGTGCGTGTGAATGCGGTGAGTCCCGGACCCACGCGCACTGAAGGTACGAAGGAAATGGGGGAGGGTCTGGAGCAGTTAGCCGCCCAGGCGCCGGCCGGCCGCCCCGCCACAGCAGACGAAATTGCCGAGGCGATCGTCTTCCTGGCAACCGATCGGTCGAGCTTCATTCAAGGCGCAAAACTTGCCGTGGACGGAGGGCGCACCGCCGTCTGAATGTTGCAGACAGCTCGTACCAAAGGCGCGCCGCTGGACGATCCAGGCCGCCGACGCGTCAGGCGCGCGGGGGATTTAGAATTTCAATGAGCTCCGAAGTACGAGTGAAAGACCCCAGGCGCGAATTCGGCGTCTGGGGCACCCGGCATTTTGTGGTCTAGTTATGAAGGGACAATCCCAACGTTCTGCAACACCGGAGGCACAAAATGAACGGTCCTAGGTTTGTGGTCACAATGTACATTTTTCCACTGTGTGTTTCACCCCGTACTTCGCAAGGCAGTAGATCCAAGGTGCGGCTCACCTCACCTTGTACGTCGTTGATGGTTATTTCCGAATACTCACCCGTGGAAAGCCGCCATCTGGCCCAAACACTTGGCATTCTGGAATTCTACAATTCCACCATGGTTTTGTCGCTGGTCCCCGGCCGAATATGAAATTCATTTACAATGAAGACCGTGGAACTACCCATCTTTAAGTATCATCCTGACCCGATTGCGACGGGAAGTGTCGTTCCTTCCTTGAATGTCTGTCCCGTCTGCGAGAAATCGAGAGGGTTCGCTTATGACGGCGAACCCTACGGCACCATTGAACTGCGACACGTTTGTCCGTGGTGCATTGCGGACGGTTCGGCGCACGAGAAATTTGGTGTCGAGTTCTCCGACCCAGAGGGAATCGGTGGGTATGGTCAGTGGGAGAAGGTTCCGAAAGAGGTTGTCAATGAGGTAGCATTCAGGACTCCGGGATTCGCTGGTTGGCAGCAAGAACGCTGGTTCACGCATTGCGGCGACGCAGCTGAATTCGTTGGGCCTATGGGCAAGGCAGAATTGGAAAAAATCGGGTCGGAAGCAATTGAGGCAATCCGATTGGAGTCCGGGAAAAGCGGTGCCGACTGGGACTTTCTTTTTTCGAAGCTAGACCGCAAATACAATTTGACGGCCTATCTCTTTCGTTGTCGGCATTGTGGAAAATTAGGCGGCTATTCCGACTGTGACTGAAAGAAGGGGCGGAGCCGAGTCCGGAAAACGCCGGCCGGGAGGCCAGCGTTATAAAAGATAGAAATCGAGGAAGCGAAGGCAGCCATCCTCCCGTGAAACATTTTGTTGCCAGCAAGATTTGTGCCACGTGCTGCGAGAAGCCCCAGGTCTTCGACCCGACCTGGGCTACACGGATTGAGTGGGCGGAGTTCTTGCGGGCCCCGTCCCTGAAAGGGCGGTCCTATTAAAGCTCGAATCTCATTTGGAGTTCAATCCAGGCGGCTACGGGTTTACCATCTGGTCCGATTGCCGGTTTGAATCGCCAGGTTCGCACCCTATTGATAGCCTGTTCGTCCAATCCCAGTCCGAGGCTTTTTAGCACCTTAATGTGTGTGCGGCTTGCCCGTCCGGTTGGGAGGACCAGTACATCCAAGCGAACATCGCCTTCGAGTTTTGCTTCAAGGGCCTGATGTGAGTAAGCGGGCCTTGGACAATACTCACATGTAATTTTGCCGACGCCGTTTTCACCCGCGCGATACTGTACTTCGGTTTGAACATTTAGCAGGGATTGCGCGTGGACTGGCTGAGTCCTCAAGCAGTAAGCAAGGACTCCGCCGAGAAAGCACGCAGCCATAAACAGTGACAGGATCGGTTTCTTCATGTGAGGTTCCCCCTTACCTATTGTATGTGCAGAGATTGGGTCAAACCAGATTGAATCCCGATGATTTTGAATGCTTGCTAGCGGCTCGGGTTGCCTGTGCGTCGCGGTTACGTGTGCGGAGTTTGGAAATTGAATGATCTCCGAAGTAGATGGGCCCCCGCCTGGGGCTTCGAGAATGGGCTTGACCGAGCAAACCGCCTGGGGTGTAGAATCTGTGGCACCATATCAGGGCCTATCGGAAGAATCCACACAGATAAGGAGACGCTAATGAGTGCTACATCAGCGGCTGCATTTGTGAAGAAGTCCGTGGGTTGGTCAATTGGGCTCAGTGTTCTCATGATCGTGGCCGGGGTTCTGGCAATCGCTGCACCCCTGGCTGCGGGAATTGCAATTAACGTATTGGTGGCATGGCTGCTCGTGATCAGCGGGTGCGTACACCTGGTATTTGCCTGGTACACGCGAACCACCAAGGGCTTTCTCTGGGAATTGCTGGTTGGATTTCTCTACATTTTCATCGGAATGTATCTGGTCATGCATCCCGTGGCGGGTTTGGCGGCATTGACGATTGCGCTGGCAACGTACCTCACACTGGAAGCAATTCTGGAGTTTGTTTTGGGATTCGCTCTTCGCCCGCTACCGGGTTCAGGATGGCTCCTGTTCGATGGGATCATCACTCTGATCCTCGCCGTTTTAATTTGGCGGTCGTGGCCGTCAAGCTCGGAATGGGTAATCGGCACACTGGTGGGGATCAGCATGCTGTTTAGCGGCACTTCTCGGCTGATGCTTTCTATGGCCGCGCGCAGCGTCACGAGTAAGCTGGCATAGCTTTAGAAAAAACACAGCGCGGACAATATGAGGGTTGCCGCTGCGTAAGTCCGAAAAGGCAAAAGCAGATCCCTCAGTGCGACGAACCTGATCGGTTCGTTTCGGGATGACGGCCAAAGGAAAAGCCGCCGGATTGGTGAAATTTTAGCCACTTTTACCAACCCATTTGGGCCATCCGCTTAAGGATAATCGTGCTGTAGCTATCCATGCGCTCGGGTCGCCGCTTCAGGGGAGCCGGCAGAATTGCCGCGAGCCGCGCCGCCTGTTGCCGGCCGATATACTGGGCTGGGATCTCGTCGTGATAGCGACACGCCGATTCTGCACCGTAAATGCCAGGCCCCCATTCGACCACGTTGAGGTAAATCTCCAGAATGCGCTGTTTGCCGAGGACGAATTCGGCCACCGGTACCAGCGTGGCCTCGGCGCCCTTGCGGAGGAAAGAGCGGCCCGTTCCGAAGAAAAGATTTTTTACGAGTTGCTGCGTGATGGTGGAAGCTCCGCGCGTACGTTCGCCTTCCAAATCGCCCTCGGCATCGATTTGGATCTCGTGCCAATCGAATCCATGGTGTTGATAGAAGCGCGAGTCCTCCGCGGCGATTACAGCGTGCTGGAGATCGGGCGAGATTTGGGCGAGCGGAATAAAATTGTAGCGCTTGTGATACGGAGTGTGGTGAATCCAGGCCTGCAAGCGGCGCTGGATGTGAACCGCGGTTGTCGGTGGATTGATCCACCGCGCAGCAACAAGGGTCAGCGCGGCAAGCAACCAAAGGGACAGGATGCCGATGACGAGCCATCGAAGAAAGGATCGGAGGAAGACCGTCCAAGGCCTGGTCGTGGTAGGTGGTTCCGGCATTGCAGTCACAATTCAGAATAATAGCCTGAGCTGGGTTGCTGCTGAAAGATGAGGAGTTGGCGGTAAAGGAGGATGAGAAAGGCCCTGCCCTCAGAAATCGAGAACGGGGCAAGCGGCCGGGGAGGCAAATGCCTAGCGGACTCAGATTGCTTGCTTCAGGCATGTTGGACATCTACACTGACGCGAACTTGGGAGGCGCGCGATGAAGCTTTCAGTCTCTTGCGGAGTGAGCCTGGATGGCTTTCTTGCCCGGACGGACGACACTTTCGATTTCCTGAAAGCGGGTGAGCAGATGCCTCATGGTTTCGAGGAATTCCTGGCCAGCGTAGACGTGGTGGTGATGGGTCGAAGGACTCTTGAAGTCGTGCAAGGACTCGGGCACCTGGATTTATACGACAAGAAGCCAGTGGTCGTGCTGGGCAGCCGTCCGGTTGATTTTTCCGCGGTTGCAGACGGGGCGATTGAGCAGATGTCAGGCCAGCCGACTGAAATCGTAAAGCGGCTCGAGTCGCGCGGCTTCAAGCATACATACGTGGACGGCGGGATCACCATTCAGCGATTCCTTGCGGCCGGATGTATCGAACGATTGGTGATCACTCGGGTGCCGGTGCTGATCGGAGCGGGAGTCCCGTTGTTTGGTGCGGTGCCACGTGACATTATTCTTCGTCACGTCGCAACGCGTAGCTATGGAGGCGGGCTGGTGCAGAGCGAATACGAGATTGGTACTGAGGGGCGGGCGCAATGTTGATTGGAGGGGCGGGGGCGCAGGCAAATGCAAAAGCAAAAGAGAAAGCTCTTAACGCAGAGGCGCCCTTCGGCTCCGCTCAGGGCAGGCGCCGAACGCAGACGGTGCACGGAGAATTCAGGAAACTAGCGGCGGGGGTGGCGCAGCCGAAATTGGCGATCGTCAAAGTTCGAGGTGAAAATATGGCGACGGTTTTCGCAAAGCTGAATCTTAAAGATCATAAGCAGATTGTGGTCCTCGACTCACCGGGCAGTTTCGAGAGCGAACTGGCGGCATTGAAAGGTGTCGAGGTCATTCGCGATTTGAAGAAAGCCAAACAGATAACGTTTTCCCTGGCGTTCGTGACTACCCCGGAACAGATCGAAGCCCTGGCGCCCAAGCTTGCCCGGAAGGCGGAAGGCGACGCCATCGTATGGTTCGCCTATCCCAAAGGGACCTCGAAGAGATACAAGTCGCAGATAAATAGAGACAGCGGCTGGAATGCGCTTGGCCAGGAAGGTTTCGAGTCTGTCCGGATGGTGGCGATTGATGAGGATTGGTCCGCCAAGCGCTACCGGCGCGCCAGATTCATCAAGAAGATGACACGCCCCAAGAATTATCGAATGGCTGAGCGCGGAAAGAAGTAGCGGGCCAGGGGTCCGCTAAGGAATCCACAAGGTTAGGGCGGATAAACAGATCCCTCAACCCATTCCCCCAATGCGGGCGAATGGGTTCCCTTCGACGGGCTCAAGGCAAGGGGGATGACGGCCCGAGACAAGACACGGAGCGGACAACCTGAAGGTTGCCCCTACGAAGGCGAAACCACAACGTGCGAAGTGAATTTCCTAAGCGGTGGCGCCCTTCGTCTTTGTCGCGGCCTGTTCAATAAGATCTGCAACCGCTCTCGGCTGCGATACGTAGATGGCGTGGCTTCCCTTGACCTCAACGACCGTAGCACCCGCGCGTTTGGACATGGCACGCTGAGCGTCCGGAGGAATCATCCTGTCCTCGGTGGTGAGCAGGTACCAGCTCGGTTTGGTCTTCCACGCGGGTTCGCTGATTGCGCCGCTGATAGCCCCCAAGCCCCACGGAACTTGAGAGTCAGCCATAAACGCGGCTTTTTCCGGGTCCACGTCTGCTGCGAATGAAGCGGGAAACTTGGCTTTGTCGAGCAACAAGAAGCCGCCTTGCGGCGGAAGTATCGGCGGCACCGGCGCGCCGGGCGGCGGATTCTGAATGAGCGATCCCACGGACTCGCTCTTGTCCGGAGCGAAGGCAGCGATGTATACGAGGGCGGAAACCTTTGGATGGGTTCCAGCTTCCGTGATTACCGCTCCGCCGTAGGAATGGCCAACGAGAACTGCAGGTCCGTCCTGCGTGTCGAGAATTCGCCTGGTAACTGCAACGTCGTCCTCCAATGATATTGTCGGATTCTGGACGACGCTGACGCTGTAGCCATCACGCTTCAGGATCTTGTAGACGCCCTCCCAGCCGGCGCCGTCAACAAAGCCACTATGGACGAGAACAATGTTCTTCATTGGTCGATACCTCCTTGTTCGAATGATGCGATATATATCATTAGGATTCGTCTGGGACCGTGCAACGGGTACCGTGTCCGACCCGAATGCGGCAAAGTGTAACGAGGGATGAGTGAATGTGTCAAACAACGCCGGAATCAGCGGCAGAGCTACAATAGGTTGAGCCAAGTGCAACTTTGTCGCCGGAGTGGCAGACTCACCTAGGCACGCGCATGTCGAATGCCGAGGAGTTCTTTATGAAAGAAGGGGATTACGCGGATTTTGCGGCGCTGAATCCATTCTTCAAAATCGTCCTAAAAGGCCTGACCGGGCTGGTGGATGGGGAACACCTTTTCGATACGTTCGCCGATGACGCAATATTCGAGTCCCGTTATAGCTTTCCGGGATGGCCTGTGATGATTCGAGGGCGGGCAAAACTGATGGAGAGCCTCTCGGGATATGGCAAGACAATCAGGCTTCACTCCGGAGACGGGCTGGTTGTGCATCGAACCCAGAATAGCCGAGTGGCCATTCTCGAATACGAAGTGCATGGGGAAATTATTTCCAGTGGCGCACCCTATGACAACAGATTCATCTCGGTCGTCACCATTGAAAACAGAAAGATCGTCCATTGGAGAGACTACATGGACTCCCTGGCAGCGTGGACGGCGCTGAACCACTCTTAATAATGCTGACCTTGCTTGCTCTCGCGAAACCAAAGTATCAGTCTTCGCGTCCCTTCTATCGAACGAGTTCCCGTTGCTCTTAAATCTCTTTGACATCCCGCGCGCCGCGCGATAGAAAGCACCATCATGAAAACCCACACACTGCGTCGCAACGCTTTTTCTCTTTTGATTGCTGCAATTCTCTGCGCCGGAATAATCTCCGCCCAGACCACGCCCGGCAAGGCTGCCCCTGGGCAGACGCCTGCTGCGTCTACGCGTGCCGCTGCAGCCAAGCTCACCACGCCCAAGGAAGCCTTCGGCTTCAACGTGGGCGACGACTTCCAAATGGTGAGTTACACGCAGGCTGAAGCTTACTGGAAAAAGCTCGCTTCCCAATCCGACCGCATGAAGCTGGTCAGCATCGGCAAGACCGCCGAGGGGCGCGACCAATGGATGTCCATCATCTCCTCGCCCGCAAATTTGAAGCAGCTTGCGCACTACAAGGAAATCTCCCAGAAGTTGGCGCACGCCGAGGGATTGAACGAAGAGCAAGCTCACGCTCTTGCGCGAGAAGGCAAAGCCATCATCTGGATTGACGGCGGGCTGCACGCCTCAGAAACCGTCGGTTTCCAGCAACTTGTGGAAACGATTTATCAGCTGGTCAGCCGCACCGACGCGGAGACCATCCGTTTTCTGAATGACGACATCATTCTGTGTGTGGCCGCAAATCCCGACGGCTCCGAATTCGTGGCCAACTGGTACAACCGTGAACCCGATCCCACCAAGCGCTCCATGGCGGAACTGCCCAAGCTCTACAACAAATATATCGGCCACGATGACAATCGCGATTCCTATATGTCCAACATGCCCGAAACCACCAACATGAACCGTCAGCTGTTCATTGAGTGGTTTCCGGAAATCATGTACAACCATCACCAGACCGGCCCCGCGGGCGCCATCGTTTTCGTTCCGCCGTTCCGCGATCCGTTTAATTACAATTTCGATCCGCTCATCCCGCTCGGTATCGAAGCTGTCGGCACCGCTATGCACACGCGCCTCGTCGAGCGCGGCATGGGTGGCTCGGCCATGCGTAGCGGCTCCAATTATTCGACCTGGTGGGACGGCGGGCTGCGAACCACAGTTTATTTTCACAACATGATCGGCATACTGACGGAAATTGTCGGCGGGCCGAATCCCATGCAAATTCCAGTGGTGGCCGACAAACAATTGCCGCAAGGCGATTGGCCTCTCCCTGTTGTGCCGCAACTGTGGCATTACCGGCAATCGATTGATTACGACTGCGAGCTAAATCGCGCCATCCTCGATTACGGCTCGCGCAACCGCGAAACAATGCTCTTTAACATTTGGCGCATGGGAGAAAATTCCATCCAACGCGGAAATGAAGATCACTGGACGATCACCCCGAAACGAATTGACGCGCTGCGCGCGGCGACTCCCGCGGGACGAGGAGGCCGCGGGGGCGGCGATTTCACCGGTGGTGATGCACCCCCGGGCGCTGGTGGCGGTGGAGGTGGCGCGCAGGCGATTTCTCCTCCGGATTTATACAACACCATCCTTCACGATCCGAAAATGCGCGACCCGCGCGGCTACATCATTCCCTCGGACCAACCCGATTTCGCCACGGCCACGAAATTCGTGAATGCATTGCTCAAAAACGGCATCGAGGTAATGAGAGCGAATTCGGAATTTCAAGTTGCGGGCAAGAGCTATCCTGAAGGTTCATTCGTTATCAAGTGCACGCAGGCCGGACGTCCATTTATTTTGGACATGTTTCAGCCGCAAGATCATCCCAACGATTTCCGCTATCCCGGCGGCCCACCAATTCCTCCCTACGACATCGCGGGCTGGACGCTGGCTTATCAGATGGGAGTGCAATTCGACCGCATCCAGGACGGCTTCACCGGCCCCTTCACAAAAGTGAGCGGCTTGCAGCCTATGCCCGAGATACAAGTCGCAACCGCTGCCACCGCCGCCGGGTATTTTCTGGATCACCGCGTAAATAATTCCTTCATCGTGGTGAACCGTCTGATGAAGGCCGGCTGCGACGTTTACTGGCTTAAAACAAAATTGACGCTGAATGATGAAGACCTGGGTACCGGCGCCATTTGGGTGCCGAATTGCGTGGCGGGCTTGCCCATCCTCGAAAAGGGCGCCAAGGAGTTGGGCGTTAAGGTCACCACGTCTGTCCCATCTCCCAGTGGCGAGGCCTTCAAGCTCAAGCCAGCGCGCATCGGCCTTTACGATCAGTACGGTGGAATCATGCCCTCCGGCTGGACGCGCTGGTTATTCGAGCAATTTGAGTTTCCGCACGAAGTTGTCTATCCACAGACGCTCGATGCCGGAAATCTAAAGGACAAATACGATGTCCTGGTCTTCACCGACGGCGCGTATCGCGCTCCCGGCGGCGCTGGCCGTGGCGGAGGGGGAGGTGGCGCGGGTGGTGGAGGCCGCGGCGGCGCTTCCGCTGGTCCACCAATTCCTGATGAATACAAGGCGTGGCAGGGAAGAATCTCGCCCGACAAGACGGTCCCGCAACTGAAGGCGTTCCTCGACGCCGGCGGTTCCATCGTCACCATCGGCAGCTCCACTGGCCTGGCCCAGCTACTTGGCGTGCCCGTCACCAACGCGCTCGTCGAAAAGGGCGCCGACGGCAAAGATGTCCCGCTCCCGCGCGAGAAGTTCTACATTCCGGGTTCGCTCATGCGCGTGAACATCGACAACAACGACCCGCTCGCCTACGGCATGGGCCAAACCGCCGACGTGGATTTCGACAGCAGTCCCGTCTTCCACATCGCAGAAGACGACAAAGTGAAGCCAGCTAATGTCGCCTGGTACGTGGGAAAGGAAACCCTCGATAGCGGCTGGGCGCTTGGCCAGGCCTATCTCGACGGCGGCACGGCCATCGCGGAGGCAACCATCGGGCAGGGCAAAGTGTTCGTGATTGGTCCGGAAGTGGCTTTCCGCGGCCAGCCCCACGGCACATTTAAGTTTTTATTTAATGGTTTGTATTACGGCAGCGCGACGAGCACCACATTGCCCGCGCACTAACAATTAGTCCACAAAAAATGGCGCGGATCGCTTGGTCCGCGCCATTTTCATCTTTGAGGTTACTACGCCCGAACTTCGCTGAACGCCGTATCGAGCAACCTGATCGCTTCGTCTATGTCCGCCCGGCCGATATTCAACATCGGCGAAAGGCGAATTACGTTCCCGTAGAGTCCGCCCTTCCCAATCAGCAGGCCATGAGCCCGCGTCCTCTCCAACAATTGCGCGGCCGCTTCCGGAGCAGGCTCCTTGGTCTGGCGGTCCTTCACCAATTCCAGCCCTTGCATTAGGCCCATCCCGCGGACATCGCCAATCACCGCATGCTTATCCTTCAAGACTTCTAATCTGTCGCGAAAGTATTTCCCCATGGCGCTGGCATTCTCAAGGAGGTTCTCTTCCTCAATCACCTGGATGGTTGCGCGCGCCGCCACCGAAGTAACCGGATTCCCGCCGAAGGTGGAAATGGTCATGCCCTGAAAGGCATTGGCCAATTCCGCGGTGGTGATGGTCGCGCCAATCGGGACTCCATTTCCCAGTCCCTTTGCGGCGGTAATGATGTCCGGCGTGACTTCCCAATGTTCGATGCCGAACCATTTCTTGCCGGTGCGGCCGAATCCGGTCTGCACTTCATCCGCGATAAACAATCCCCCATACTTCTTCACAATCTTGAACACAATCTTGAAATACTCGGGCGGGGGAGTGATGAAGCCTCCGACGCCCTGAATGGGCTCGGCAATAAAGGCGGCAATCTGCCCGCTGGTCCCTGTCTGGATCTAATTCTCTACATCATTCGCGCAGGCCACTTCGCATTCCGGATATTTCAGATGCAGAGGGCAGCGATAACAATAGGGGTTCACCGCGTGGGCGAATCCCACGCTGACCACTCCCGCCTTGCGCCACGGCGCCTGCCCGGTCATGCCACGCGCCAGAGTTGACCCGCCCGAATAGCCATGCCGCAGCGCAACCACATCAAAACTATTGGTCGCCATCCGCGCCAGCAGAATGGCCATCTCATTCGCTTCCGACCCGGAATTCGTGAAATAGCTCTTCTGCAGATGGCCGGGAGTAATTTTCGCCAGCTTTTCCGCCAGCGCGACAACTTGCTCATTGGGATACAGAGTCGAGGTGTGCTGCAGCTTCCCAACCTGCGTCTGAACTGCGCCGGCAACTTTGGGATTTGCGTGCCCAACCGAAATCGTGAGGATGCCCCCGAAGAAGTCCAGGTATTTCCGTCCGTCAAGGTCCCAGACGTATTGCATCGAACCGCGATCGGCCACCAGCGGCTGCTGGTAGAAATTTGTGACCGCGGGCCAAATGTATTCCTTGTGCTTGCGGATCACATCCGCACTGCTCATGGCTGCTTCTTGCTTAATTTCAGCAGCCACTTCGGGTCTGGGCGTAGTGGTCATTTTATTATCCTAAACGATCGGACGAACTAGAGAAGTGTACCGCCCGCGGAAGCGGTCAAGCAAGGAAGTTGGCAAGCGTTTCGTACAATTAAAAACCTTCGCCGGTACTTGCCCCGCGTCGCCTCTAGCGGTGCTCACTTCACCAGATGTACTCCTGCTCCATCCCGCTTTACGGCAATTCCCATCACCTCGTAGCGCGCACCTAAGAGCAGCTTCCCTGATCCCACAAATGCCCTCGCGGGAAAGTTGCCATGAAAATAGGTCCGGTAGACATTGTTGAAATCGCCGTAGAAAGTCACATCCGAACAGAAGACTTGCACCGACACGAGATCGTCCATGGTCATCCCGGCGGCTTCGATGGTGTGCTTCACGCCGTCCATCGCCAGTCGCGCTTCATCTTCCGCGGTAACGCCGGGTTTCCCTGTCTTTGGATCAAGCCCGACATGACCTGCAACATAGAGTGTGTCTCCGGCCAGGACGGCTTCGCTGAATGGCGCGGCGGTGATGGCGCTGGATGCACGCGGTAACACGATGTACTTGCGATCGTTCGCGGGGGCCTGACCCAGAGTTTGGCTAAGCAGAATCACTCCCAACAACACGGAGATCAATTTCATAGATATTCTCCAATCTGAAGTTAACTACGCCTGAAATTTAGGTTTGAAGCTTCAAACACCACGGATTGTATACCCGATGGAATTTCCTGAAACCACATCCGTCAATTTCGTAGGTTCATCCGGCCAGTGCATATCCCAGGTAATGCGATTCTGGTGAGGAGCGCGCCAAATGACGCGCCAGCAGAATAGAAACTACGGACTGGCTGGGGGCAACTCTGTATAATCTCGCTGGTCGATATGACGAGATTTTGGGGGTGCTTCTGGCGGGCTGTGGGACGTGTCTGGCCGGCGTGTGTTACGCAAGCCCAAGCAGTTGCCTTCAACATGTTTCTGGCCTTTTTCCCCATGCTCTTGCTGGTCTTGGGTTTCGTCAGCAGCTGGAGCTTTCTGCGCGGCGGCATAGAAATAATGGTCAACTCTTTGGACCGGTCGATGCCTCCCGGCACGGCTGCTGTTCTTCGGGATTTCCTGGCCGTTCATGCCATCCATCCTTGGAGTTGGGCTTCCCTCGGCCTGGTTGGAACTTTGCTTGCCGGCACTCAAATGATGCGGCTGCTCATTGAGGGATTCCACATCGCCCACCGCATTGAACGGCCCGGCGTGTTCGGCCAGATTTTTCGCTCCCTTGTTCTCCTGATTGTGGCGCTGGCGCCCACGGTACTGGCTATTGCGCTCACCGTGTTTGGCAAACAATTGCGCGTCACGATGACTCAGCAATTCGGCTATCCCGTAATTATTCGGGTCCTGGTCGCGGTCTCGCTCTCCCTGGTGGCGCTGGTCCTGGCCATGTTTGTCCTTGCAGTGGTGTACAGGGTGGGAACCCGCGACGTTCGCAACTGGCGCGAAGTGATGCCTGGCGCGATTCTTGCCACGGTGATGTGGTGGGTCGCCAGCTGGCTGTTTGGGGTTTATATGCGCCACGTGCCTTACAATCTGGTGTATGGCGGTTTGGCGACCGCCATCGGCCTCATGCTTTGGATGAATTTCACGGCGATTATCATCTTGCTGGGCTCGGCCTACAACGCAGAATATTGCACGGTCACCAGGAACGGCAGGGCTGCCTGAGTTTTTGGGCCATCGAATGGACGGGTCATCGCCACGCCCAAGTATCGGGAGCTGGCTATGCACGAGATTCATGTGGAATGTTATTCTGGTTATCGCGCTGACGAGCGCCCGTTGCGGTTCACAGTTGGCGGCCGCAGGCTGGAAATCACGAATATTGATGACCGCTGGTATTCACCCGACGCAACCCATTTCCGCGTTACCGCTTCCGATGGAAATGTTTACGTCCTTCGGTACGACCACGGACAGAGTTCCTGGACTTTGGACGCCTTTCGCTCCGCGGGCTACGCCAAACTGAAGTAAGGCTCCTTGACGGGTCCGTGAAAGTACCGGGGACAGTTAGAGAAATGTGCGCGCCAAAGAACAACCGCCGAAGACCGCGCAACTTTGCTTCCCTCGAAGGGTTAAAGTAGCTATATAGAGTTGGATTTGCGCAATCCGTCCAGTGCTGCTCGTTTGGATGTATAAGGTCCCCGGAGGAAGTTTATGGTTGGTGGTAAGAGCATTACCCTCCCAAAATCCAAAGTCAGGCGACATTCCATTGACCTCACAATTTCGATTGCCATAGTTTCCGCCCTCCTTCTTGCGGGGCCATTCTTGGCCACCGGAAACGGTCAGAAGAAAGAACAAAAGAAAAAGAAGCCTGCCGCAGACACTTCAAGCGCCGTTGTAAAGGGTCTTCCGATCACCGAACTGAACGAATCCGAAGCCATCCTTCACGCTCTGAACCGCTTGAGTTACGGTCCGCGCCCGGGCGACGTCGATCGTGTGCGTCAGATCGGTTTGACGAACTGGATCGACCAGCAACTCAATCCCGAATCGATTGATGATTCCGCGATGCAGGCGCGCCTCGATAAGTACCCCACCCTGAAAATGAGTTCCGCGAAATTGATTAGCGAATTTCCGCAGCCGCAGGTCGCCGCGCGCAAACAGGGTATAAGTGTGGAGGAATACCGGAAGCAGCAGCAAGCCAAGCAACAACAGGTCAATCAGCAGATGGCCGCAATGGCGGATGCACAAAACGGCGAGACCGCCGATGGTTCGGCGGATGCGGGCGCCCCCGGCAAGATGACCAAGCAAGGATTCAACGGCGGCGATCCCAACAAGAGCCCTCTGGAGTTTTATCAGCGGCTCAAGTCGCCTCAACGAGTCACGGTCGAATTGAGCATGGCCAAAGTGGACCGCGCGATTTACAGCGAACGCCAGCTTTACGAAGAGATGGTGGCCTTCTGGTTCAATCACTTCAACGTATTTGCGGGCAAGGGCGCGGATCGGTGGATGCTCACCGCTTATGAGCGCGACACCATCCGCCCGCACGCGCTGGGGAAATTTGAAGACCTGGTTGTGGCCACGGCCAAAAGCCCGGCGATGATGTTCTATCTGGACAACTGGCTCAACACCGACCCGAATGCCGAGCAGCGAGTGCGGCGGACGATGTACGTCAGGCCATTTGGCATGCCTCCACGCCCCACCCAGCAACAGCAGAACCAACAGAAGCGCGAATTCGGAATCAATGAGAATTATGGCCGCGAATTAATGGAACTCCACACATTGGGAGTGGACGGCGGCTATTCGCAGCAGGACGTTATCGAAGTTGCGAAATGCTTTACCGGATGGACGATTCGCCAGCCACAACAGCAGGGCGACTTTTTTTACAATGACCTCCTGCACGTTTCTGGGTCGAAAACTGTTCTGGGGCAAACCATCCAAAGCGGTGGAATGAATGAGGGTTTGCAGGTCATTCGCTTGCTCACGCATGACCCCCATACCGCGCATCACATTTCCTTCCAGATTGCGCAGCATTTTGTGAGCGACACACCGCCTCCCGCATTGGTGGATCGCATGGCGCAGACATTCACGTCCAGCGACGGCGACATCAAGGCCGTCCTGCACACCATGATTTATTCTCCCGAATTCTGGTCGCGGCAAGCGTACGGCGCCAAAATAAAGAGCCCTTTTGAATTGGTGGTATCCGCCGCTCGTGCCGTCGGGGCGCAAATTGACTTACCGCTTCCGATCGTTATGTGGGCAGCTAAGATTGGCGAGCCGCTTTACAATTGCCAGCCCCCCACCGGATACAAAGACACCGTGGAAACCTGGGTAAATACGGGAGCCCTGCTGAACCGCCTGAACTATTCGCTGACTTTGGCGAGCGGCCGGATGCGCGGCGCGCATGTGGATATCGCTTCGCTCGTTGGCGCGGACGCCATGCATGATCCACACGTGGCGTTGGATCACGCCATCACCGCGCTGCTGAACGGAAACATCTCTGCGAACACCCGAGCAACGCTTGAAAGGCAGTTGGAGGATCCGCAAGTCTTGCAGGCAAAGCTGGACGATCCCGTCAAACAGGTAAATATCGGCACCGTGGCGGGATTGGTGTTGGGTGCGCCGGAATTCCAGCGCCGTTGATTCTATTCTGTAGATCGCGGCTTTAGCCGCGACGAAGCAGCGTTGGCCCGAGGGGCTTCAGCACATGAAGCCCAATGGAGAGTTGGAAGGGAGTAGCAAGATGCGAATTGATCGGCGAGTTTTCATTAAGAATAGCGGTATCGCCATGCTCGGTCTGAGCACTCTGCCCGCATTCCTCAAGCGAGCCGTCGAGGCCACAGCCATGCCCAACAAGAAAAAACTGGTGGTGCTCTTCCAAAGAGGCGCGGCCGACGGTCTCAACATCGTCGTACCCTTCGGCGAGCAGAATTACTACCGCATCCGCCCCAGCATCGCCATCCCCGCGCCGAAGCAGGGGGGAGACTTGGCGGCAATCGATTTAGATGGCTTCTTCGGCCTTCACCCGTCGCTGGCTCCACTGTCGCCGCTATTTCATAACGGTCAGCTCGCTATTGTTCACGCCGCGGGTTCGCCCGACACAACTCGCTCTCACTTTGACGCGCAAGACTACATGGAATCCGGCACTCCCGGAGTGAAAGCCACAGACGATGGGTGGCTCAATCGCACAATGCAGACCATGCCCGAAAAAGAGGCCACGCCGTTCCGTGCCGTGGCTCTGGGCGCAAATCTCCCGCGAACATTGCTCGGCTCGGCTCCAGCCGTGGCGCTGCCCGATGTAAAACAATTCCAGGTCATGGCCGGAGCAGGCTCGCCGATGATACAGGGCGGCTTCGAGGCCATGTACGCTGAAACAGTGGACACTGCGCTCCGAGGGACCGGCACGGAGACGTTTGAAGCGATCGACATGCTGAAGAAAGCAAATCCCGCGCAATTTCAGCCTGAAAATGGCGCCGACTATCCCAAAAACCGATACGGCCAAAGCATCCAACAAGTCGCGCAGCTGTTGAAGGCCAACATCGGCCTCGAGGTTGCATTCCTTGATACCGGCGGATGGGACAACCACGTGAATGAAGGCGGCGTGCAGGGACAGCTCTCCAATCTTCTGCGGGATCTCGGACAGGGGTTAAACGCTTTCCACCAGGACATGGGTGATCGCATGGAGGATGTTGTGGTGGTCACCATGTCCGAGTTTGGCCGCACCGCACACGAGAATGGGAATCGGGGCACCGATCACGGCCATGCCAACTGTATGTTCGTCATGGGCGGCGGAGTAAAGGGCGGAAAAGTTTATGGCCGTTGGCCGGGTCTTTCTCCCGAACAATTGAACGAAGGACGCGATCTCGCGCTGACAACCGACTTCCGCTCCGTGCTCGGCGAAATTATTCAGGCGCATCTCGGCGCGAAAGACCTGAAAACCGTGTTTCCGGGATTCGAAAACGATCCGCGGAAATTCCCGCATCTCATGAAAGTCTGATTTCGGCTTCGAGCGATCGGCCAAATTCCCGGCGCAGGCCTCCCCGGCCTGCGCCTTTTTATTTCTGTTCGAACAGAAATCTCACACGGATGAAAATGCACTATAGTGCATTTCGTCTCTTTCGAAGTCTGACCGACATGCAATATATTGCATTCCACCTTGGGATTGAATATGTTCTCTCCGGCGGAAAACGATCTCACTAAAATCTCGGGGAGCACCTCCAGAAAATCCCTGGGCGGGCGAGGAACTATGGAAAAGTACCTGGCTGTTGAAAAGTGTTTTTGGGATATCGCGTCGCGACTACGCGCAAGTTTCTGGTGCGTCCGTGCAACTGTGTTGGTCGTGATCCTATTGTTCAGTACGGGGACGGCGCACGCGCAGACAACTCCGCCAGCGAAAACGAATGGCGCGGCCAAGGCGCAGACAAAATCGGCGGGCGCGGCCACGACTGCTTCGAGCGCGCGGCCGGATCTCACCAAGCAGCCGACGCTCTATGTGGTCAGCTACGCGCATCTGGACACGGAATGGCGGTGGGAATATCCGCAGGTAATTCAGGAATATCTCACCAAAACTATGCGCAATAATTTCGCGCTGTTTGACAAATATCCGCACTACATCTTTAACTTCACCGGCGCGAACCGGTACATGTTTATGAAGGAATATAACCCCGCGGATTACGCGCGCCTCAAGCAGTACGTTGCCGCGGGCCGTTGGTTTCCGGCAGGCTCGTCCATCGAGGAGAGCGATGTGAATTCGCCCTCGGCCGAATCAATTTTTCGCCAAATCCTGTACGGCAACGAATTCTTCCGCCACGAATTTGGTAAGGCCAGCGCGGAGTATATGCTCCCGGATTGCTTCGGGTTTCCCGCGTCGTTGCCAAGCATTTTGGCACATGCGGGTATCAAGGGTTTCTCCACTCAGAAACTTTCTGCGGTTTGGCAGCCGGCACCGCGCGTCGGCGGCCCTGATTCACCGGAACAAACTCCATCGGGAATTCCGTATAACGTCGGCCTGTGGGAAGGACCCGACGGAAAAACGATTATCGCCGCGCTCAATCCGGGCGGGTACGGAACGCAGGTTTATTCCGACCTCAGCAAGAACAATACGCCTCCCTCCAATGCGGGAAATGCGGGCGGAGGGTATACCTGGGATTGGCCCGACCGCGTCAATTTGGATGGAAAGGTCACCGGTCTCTATGCTGATTATCACTACATCGGCACCGGCGACGTGGGCGGGTCACCCAATGAAAACTCGGTGAAATTGCTGGAAGCCATCGTCACCAAGAGTATTACCTCCATTCCTCCTATACGCTCCGGCGGCCGCGGAGCACAGCAGCAACCTTCTCCGCAGCCGGGCCCGGCCGTACGTGTTGGCGATGGGCCAGTTCATGTGATCTCCGCGAGAGCGGACGAAATGTTCCTGGACATGAAACCCGACCAGACTTCACGCTTGCCTCGATACAAGGGCGATCTCGAACTCATCGAGCACTCGGCCGGCTCGATTTCATCGCAGGCCTACCACAAGCGCTGGAATCGGCAGAACGAATTGCTCGGCGCAGCTGCCGAAGAAGCGTCTGTGGCCGCGGCCTGGCTGGGAGGACGCACCTATCCGCAGGACCGCCTGACTCATGCGTGGAGACTTGTCCTTGGAGGCCAGTTCCACGACATCATGGCCGGAACCGCCACTCCGAAATCCTACGAGTATGCCTGGAACGACGATGTGATCGCCATGAACCAATTCGCGGGAGTCATTACCAGCGCAACGGGTGCGATTGCGTCGTCATTGAACACGCAAGCAAAAGGCACACCCATTGTGGTCTTTAACCCTCTGAACATTGAGCGCGAAGATGTTGCGGAAGCCGATGTTTCGTTTGCAGGAAGCGCTCCGAAGTCCGTCCGGGTGTTGGGACCGGATGGAAAAGATGTCCCCGCACAGATCGTGAGCGTAAAGGACCAGGTCGCGAAAATCCTGTTCCTGGCCAAAATCCCCTCCGTTGGTTACGCTGTGTACGATGTCCAACCTTCCGATACAGCGATCGTAGATGCTGAATCTGCGCTGAAGGTGACCGAATCGTTGCTTGAAAATTCCCGCTACCGGGTGCAGGTAAATTCTGGTGGCGATGTCTCCAGCATTTTCGACAAGAAACTCAGCAAGGAATTGCTTTCCGCTCCGATAAGGCTGGCCATCATCACGGATAATCCCAAGCAATGGCCGGCATGGAACATGGATTTTGATCAGGAGACAGCGGCGCCTCGAACCTACATTGGCGGCCGAGCAAAAATCCGCATTGCGGAAAACGGTCCGGTCCGCGTCGCGCTTGAAATATCGCGCGAAGGCGAGGACTCAACATTTGTGCAGACAGTTAGCCTCTCGGCGGGGGATGCAGGTAACCGAGTGGAATTCGGCAATGTGATTGATTGGCACGCCAAGGAAGCCAATCTCAAAGCAACGTTTCCGCTGACGGCCACAAACAAAATGGCTACCTACAATTGGGACTTGGGCACAATTCAGAGGCCCAACGAGGATCAACGGCAATTTGAAGTAGCTTCGCATCAGTGGATTGACCTCACCGACCAGAGTGGGACATTCGGAGTGACTATCCTCACCGATGACAAGAATGCTTCAGATAAGCCTGCGGACAACACCTTGCGCCTGACTCTGCTGCGTACGCCAGGCACGCGCGGTGGCTACCCTGACCAGGGATCGCAGGACCTGGGCCACCACGAATTTGTGTTTGGCCTCGCTGGGCACGAAAGTGACTGGCGCCAGGGCGATACCGATTGGCAAGCTTATCGCTTGAATCAGCCGCTCATCGCATTCGTACCCGACATGCACCCAGGTGCGCTGGGGAAGAGCTTTTCATTGTTGAATTTCACCACTTCCAATCTTCGGGAGATCCCCAATAACCGCGTGCGGCTATTCGCATTGAAAAAAGCCGAAGAAAGCGATGAGGTGATTGTTAGATTCGTGGATACCAGCGGCGCGGCTCAGTTTCATGTAAATGTGAAATTCGCGGCGCCGGTGATTTCGGCGCGGGAAGTGAACGGACAGGAGATGCCCATCGGTTCCGCAACGGTGACCGGCGGCTCTCTAGTGACTTCGCTCTCTCCAAATCAAATTCGCAGCTACGCGGTAAAGCTCGGCCCCGCGCCGGCAAAGGTTGCGGCGCCAATCTCGAAGCCGGTCACGCTGCCGTACGACATTTCAGTGGCCACGCACGATGGCAGAGCGTCCGAGGGCGCGTTCGATTGCCTCCCGAACAATCAGGGCGCGCCACAAGGCAAAGCGCTGCCGGCAGAATTGTTGCCCACGGACATCCCGTACGCGGGGGTACATTTCAAGCTGGCTCCCGCGGGCACAGGAAAGCCCGATGCAGTAACGGCGCACGGCCAAACCATCAATCTGCCCGAGGGCAAGTTCAACCGCGTATACATCCTGGCCGCCGCGATTCGCGATCAAAAGGGCACCTTCATCATCGGAGACAAGCCCGTTGACCTGACGATTCAGGATTGGACGGGGTTCATCGGCCAATGGGATAACCGCGGTTGGGAAACGCGTCAGGAGCCTATCCAAAGGCCCGCAGATGCCCCTCCATTGCCCGCTGGCGCGTCTACAATGCGGACCGTGACGGTTTTCTCGGGCCAGATAACTCCAGGCTTCATAAAGCGCGCGGACGTAGCCTGGTTCGCCTCGCATCGCCACGATTCTGGAGGCGCCAATGAGGCCTACGCCTACTGTTACTTGTACTCCTACGCCTTGGACATTCCTGCGGGAGCGAAGACGCTGACGTTGCCGGACAACGAGCGAATCCGCATCCTGGCGATCACAGTTTCGAATGAGCCGGCGGAGGTCCATCCCGTGCGACCCCTGTACGACACGCTGGAGCGTTCGAATCCGTAGACCTCACAGACCTTTCAAACTGATTACCTGAGTGAACCCGCTTCAAATTGCGGATTCACCTCCGTTTAAATGCTGACCTTTTGACGGGCGAAACCGTCCTACAAAAGGTGTGGGATCACCTAAGCCAGTAGTGTGCGCAGGGTCCTCGCGTTGAATTGGCTCGGAGGGGGGTAACTCAAAAATGTCGATATTGACTTCAATCGAAGTGCTGCTTCAAGACACTCGGTTTGCATTGCGACAACTCCGCCGAAGCCCCGCATTCACAGCAGTTGCGGTATTGACACTCGCGCTGGGCATCGGTGCCAATGCGGCTATTTTCAGCGTGATGAATGCGGTGATCCTCCGGTATCTTCCGGTCCGTGACCCGCAACAGTTGGTGTATCTGCACACCAGCGATTTCCCGGGAGGTCAGAGCGGATACGGAGACACTTCACTTACAGAACCAATATTCGAGCAGTTGCGCGCTGAACGCGCTGTCTTCACGGACTTGATGGCCTACGTGCCGCTGGGCTTCAATCGCGTTTCTGTCCGCTACGCCAATGATCCCGAAGAAGCGTGGGCCGATATGGTGAGCGGGAACTTCTTCACGGGCCTGGGTGTGCGGCCCGAGTTTGGCCGCGTGTTTAACCTGGAAGACGAGAAGACGCACGCGCCCGTCGCCGTCGTAAGTTATGCCTATTGGAGCACGCGGCTCGGCCATGATTTTGGGGCGCTCGGTCAGCCCCTCTATGTCAAGGGTGTTCCATTTACGATTGTGGGCGTTACCCCACGCGGATTTGAAGGTGTTGAGCACAACTTTGCGACCGAAGTCTATATTCCCTTGCAGACGCGTCCGGACCTGAAGCCGTGGGCGAATTCGCCGAATGAAAGGCATTCACTATATGGGACGCCAGATTGGTGGTGCCTACTTGAAATTGGGAGGCTGGCGCCGGGCGTAAGCATGCAGCAGGCACAACTGCAACTGAATCCCGTGTTCCAAAGGACCTCCCCAAAGCGAAATCCCACGGACACACCGCCGCACCTGTCGTTGACGGCGGCGCGCGGCATTGAAGGATTGAGGGATGACTACCAGCAGCCGCTTTCCGTATTGATGGGTATGGTGGGACTTGTGCTGGTGATCGCCTGCGCGAATGTGGCCATGCTGTTGATGGCCCGCAACGCGGCCCGGCAGCGCGAATTCAGCTTGAGGATGGCCATAGGCTGCAATCGGGTAAGGCTGTTCCGCCAACTACTTACGGAAAGCTTGTTGCTGGTCGGGGCCGGCGCCGTGCTCGGCTGGCTGTTTGCGATCTGGGCCACCGGTGCGCTGTCCTCATGGTCCCAAATGAGTCTGAGCCTGGCGCCTGATCTCCGCGTGTTCCTGTTTGCGCTGGGAATTTCCTTGATTGCCGCTCTGGCCTTCGGTTTGGCGCCGCTCCCAGGCGTAGTACGAATTCCCGTCGCGCTGGTCCTGAAATCCTCGACGGCAAATGCCAGCCAAGACCGGGGCAAACTTCGCAGCGGAAGAATTGTTATCGCGTTTCAAATTGCGGTTTGTTTGGTCTTACTGGTTGGGGCGGGACTTTTGGTGCGGACTTTGCGCAATCTGGAGAAAGTAAATCTCGGTCTGCACACCGACGGATTATTTGTGTTCGGTATCGAGCCGCAACAATCGGTACATTCCGATGCGGAAGCAATTCACTTCTTCCAATCGCTCACGGAGCGCCTCCGCGTCCTGCCCGGTGTGGAGTCCCTGACATTGGCATCAAACAGGCTTGGCGGAGACGTCAGCAGCAATACCGGCGCTTATGTGGACGGCGTGCTGCCGAAAGTCGGGAATGGAAGCTTCCCGGGCATGCGTTGGAACGCGGTGGGTCCGGATTTTTTCCATGTATTGGGCGTTCCCATAATTTCCGGCAGGGACATCACGGATGCTGATACGGCTAGCGGGCCCAAAGCCGTGGTCGTAAACAAAACATTCGCGGACCGATATTTATCCAATCAGAACCCGATCGGCCATCATGTGGCGTTTTCGGACGCCGCCGGCTCCAGCCAGTTTGCGATTGTCGGTGTGGTCGCCGACAGCAAATATGTTGGAATCGAGGAGACACCCCGGCCCATGGCTTATTTTCCTTACACGCAGCGGGGAGGCATCGGCGATATGTCCATTGAGCTGCGCACGCAAGGTAATCCCGCAGGTTTGTTGCCGGAAGTACGTGAGGCAATTCGCGAAATAGCGCCTGAAGTCCCTCTTCTCCATCCCACGACTCAACGCGCGCAGTTTGATGAAACGATTGGGCAAGAACGATTGATCGCCAGGCTGGCCCTTTTCTTTGGATTGCTGGCCGTGGTGCTGGTGGCCACGGGTTTGTATGGGACGCTGGCCTATCGAGTGAATCGCCGGACATCCGAAATCGGGGTGCGCATGGCATTGGGCGCACAGCGCGGCCAGGTGCTTTGGATGGTGCTGCGTGAAAGTTTAGTGGTTTGTCTGGCCGGTGTGGTGGTTGGCCTTCCCGCTGCGTACGCTTGCACGCGGCTATTGCGATCCATGCTATTCGGACTTCAGCCCAGCGATCCTCTCAGTTTCGTTGCCGCGCTGGGCGGGATCATTTTAGTGGCCCTTCTGGCCAGCATGATTCCCGCGCGGCGGGCGGCATCTGTGGATCCCATGATCGCGTTGCGAAACGAGTAGCCCATCGCCTGATTCCAGGGTGATCCAATTGATGTTATTGATTCGCGGGTACCAAGCGCAAGGTTTGAGCAGTCGCGCGATCCACAGCGGCCGCCGTGAAGGGGGCGGGCAGAGGATCGCCTGCGAACCACACGGGGAATTGATCGGCGTAGTGAGAGCTGGCAGGCTGGCCAGATTCACCGGTGGTGATTTCCATGAAGGAGCGGTCCCAGTCGGACAGGTCAGCAACCAACCGCATGGATGGGCCGTAATTGGGGCCCATGGCTTTGATGCAACCGGGGGCGCCCGACTGATCGAAGGGACCGAGGCTCAGGTATTTCGCAAGAATTCCCGATTGACCGAGGGCGTGGGCCATGAAGAGGGCATTGCGTTTTCCCCAGCGCCAGCTGGTGATGTCCTGGGTGCCGATGGAAGTAGTTAATTCCGCGACGGCCAGGTCGGCGCTGGCGATGAGGAAGTCGTCATAATTATGAAATCCAGGCGGGAGCCAAACTGCAGGGCGGTCGCGGAGTACATGTTCGATGAAGACGTCGGTGCGCGGGTAAGAAAGAGGCGTGTCGCCGAGATAAGGATGAAAAAGGTTGCGCTCGAGCGCGCGGCGAGTCTGTTCGACGAAAGTTGCTTCAATTGAATCCGCGGTGGTGCGGCCATCCCAATCGGCAAGCATTTGGATTAGTTTTGCGGTGCGATCGTCGCGCGGCTTTGAGTTTTGGGCGGCATTGACGAGCGCCTTAGCCACAAAAACGTCCATCTCGCTGACGACGTCGTCTTGAATCGTAGAGAAATCCTGCGGCTGGAATTTCTTGTCCTGGCCGAGCAACGTGAAAATGCGGTCAGTGCGCCAGGGCGACATCCAAATGGCGGTGAGGAAATAAGGGTAGTCCGGCCCGGCGACGCGGGAATTGGCCGTGGCGATGATGCCGCCGGGTGGGTCGAGAACTTGCGGCATTTCGTCAAAGGGAATGTAGCCATTCCATTCGTACTCGCCCGAGTCACCGGGCATGGGCGCGGCACCGCAGGGTGTGCCGAGCGGCAGAGGCGATTCCGGCGGCGGCCACACGCCGCATTTTCTGATGGGAACGCGCGCGGCCACCAGGAATCCAATGTGGCCTGAGGTGTCGGCATACACGATATTCTGTCCGGGGCCCACGGAATCGCGCAGTGACTCGCGGAATTCCTGCCAGTTGTGAGCGAACTGGTTCTTAAAGTAGCTGCGCGCCAAGCCACCCGGTTCGGTCGCAGTCCACTTAAGGGCGTAACCGGTGTTTCCACGGAGCACCATTACGGGACCGTGTCGCGTGACGATTACGTTTAGGATTTCCGGCGCCCTTCCTTTTATGGCGATTACTTCCTTGCGGACATCCGCGGTAACCCACTTGCCGCCGGCGCGATACTCGATTTCATTTGCGGGGTTGAAATTTTCCACGTAGAGATCCTGCACGTCCGCGCCGTTGTTGGTAAAACCCCAGGCGATTTGATCGTTGTGCCCGATGACGATGCCCGGAACTCCCGGTAGAGTGAATCCTTCGGCGTTCCATCCGGGTGAGGACAATTGCACCAGGTACCAAATGTCGGGAGTGGATAGGGAGAGATGCGTGTCATTGGCGAGAAGGGGTTTGCCGGAGGCAGTGTGTGAGCCGTCCACGACCCAGTTGTTGCTGCCGAATGCGGCGCGGACTTGTTCGTCAAACTGGAATAGGGTGCTCTCCGCGAACGACCACAACGCCGCAGTAGATTCGGGTTCCTGTGAGGCTGCAGGCTTGAGCGCGTTGGCCGGCTTGATGAGCGCGGGACCTACTATCGGATCCTGTTTTGGAGCGGCAGCCGCGGTTTTGGGCAGCGTCGCCGGGCGTGCGCCGACGATGGGGTGATCGTAGGGAGAGGATTCATCGTATAGGAATGCCGCCCGCTCCTGGCCGATGAGCGCGCTAACGTCGAGGCGATTCAAATCCCAGCGCCAGGAGCTGGTAAGAGTTTGATACATGTAGCCGACGACCAAGAGGGTGTCGGCAGGGCGCCAGGGCTCCGGATCATATCGGAGCAGCGAAAACTCAATGGGAAGACGGCTGTGGTTGGCGGCGATGTATTGGTTGACGCCTTGGGCGAACGATTCCAATTGTGAGCGCTCTTGCGGGTCAAGCATCGGTACATCCCGGTCCGCGGCTTCGCTCAATCCCAGGCGGCGGAAATTGCGATCGATTTCAAGCGTTGCGGGGCCGATTATTTCGGAAAGCCTTCCGGAAGCGGCACGACGGACGAGTTCCATCTGCCAAAGGCGGTCTTGCGCCATGACGTATCCCTGGGCGAGTGAGAGGTCGTCAAGCGACTTTGCGCGGATGTGTGGAATGCTGTAAGCGTCACGCTGGACAACGACCGTAGCGGTGAGCCCTGGGACCTGCAGAGTGCCATCCACCTGGGGCAACGAGCGATGAACAAACCACCAACCCCATCCTCCCATGGCGATGAGGAGGAGAAGCAGAACAAGAACGAAGTATGTGAGGACGCGGCGCAAGTGTGACCAAGCTTCCCATGGGGCCCGCGAAGATTTGTGCGATTGAATGGGCCGACCGGGGAAGTCTATTGTGCCGGGCGCTTTAGAACAAGCACTGTCGAGGGTGACTGCTTCCAGATGGTGGATACCCTTGGGATGAGGGAGTCGAGGCTGTTAGAATCGCGCCGTGGTACTAATCCGACTCTTCGGCGTACTTGTCCTGGTCTTTATCAATGCTTTTTTTGCGGCGACGGAGTTTGCGCTGGTAGCCGTGAGGCTGTCGCGCGTGAGGCAATTGGTGGCGCGCGGCAGCAGCAACGCCCGGATTGTGCAGGAACTGGTTTCGCATCTCGAGCGCGTGATATCCGGCGTGCAAGTCGGGATCACCCTCACAACGATTGGAATCGGATTTCTGGGCGAAATTACCATGGCGCAAGCGATTGTGCCGCTTTTGTGGTGGATGCCCGGGACGCACGCGGTCCTTGTGTCTCACGCCATTTCACTGGCACTGGCGTACGCGTTGCTGACCATGCTGCACGTGGTGTTGGGTGAGCTGGTGCCGAAAGGCATCAGCTTAAGCCACGCAGAGCGAGTGGCGCTGCTGGTGGCGCGGCCCTTTCAGTGGTACCTGGGGGTTTTTCGCCCGGCGATAAGTTTGCTGGACGGAATGTCGCGCATGGTGATGCAAGCGCTGGGTGTAGCTCCGCGGCTGAGTCACACGATGGTGCACTCCGCGGAAGAGTTGCAGGTAATTATCCAGCAGGCGCGCGAGCGGGGGCTGCTGGCGAGTGAAGAAGAGCGTTACGTGCAGAGCGCGCTGGAGCTGGGAAAGCTTGAAGTGCGCGAGATCATGGTGTCGCGGCCGGACGTGCATGCGCTCCCGGCGGGCGCATCGCTTGAAGAAACAGTCCAGCTTTTCGTACGGACGCAGAGCTCCCGTATTCCTGTATTTCAAGGCACGCTCGACCACGCGATCGGCTTTGTACACATAAAAGATATGATCGGGGTCTTGTTGGAAAAACAGCGGCGCATCGAGCAGGGCCGCCCGGCTTTGGTATTTGACCTTCGGCGGCTGGTGCGTGAGTTGATGATCGTGCCCGAAAGCAAGTTGGCGGGTGAGCTGCTCGAGGAGTTTCGCACCAAGGGCGCTGCCCTGGCACTGGTGGTGGACGAGCACGGCAGCATCCTGGGGTTGGTAACGCTGGAAGATGTGATTGAGCAGGTTTTGGGCGAAATCCACGACGAGTTTGATTTGGTGGAAAAACCACTCCTCTTGGCCGATGGAGCGATGGTATTTGACGCGTCGCTCAACGTGCGGGACCTCGAAATGCAATATGGAATATTGTTGCCGGATGATCCGGCGTACTCGACGCTCGGAGGATTTGCCCTGGCGCAACTGGGGATTATTCCTCAGGGGGGCGAGACGTTTGATTTCGAGGGGTACCGTTACACCGTTTACGAAATGGATCGGCGCAGAATCGCCCGCCTGAAAGTTCAGAAACTAACGGCAACGGTAGGAACAGAAAGTAATTGGGTCACGGCGAAGATTAATTCAGGTGGCCGGTCAGGAACGGGGCCGGGCGGCGCTGCAAAATGAAGTCTCGACGAGCAGTGGGAATAATAAGGCGAGGACTGGTGAAGATTGCCGTTGCGCTTCCGGCCATCTGGCTGATCCTGACTATGGTTTTTCTGCTGGTGCATGTCGTGCCCGGCGATCCTGTACAGCAGATGCTTGGAGAGGATGCCCGCGCGGAGGATTTGAATAATCTGCGGCATACACTTGGGCTAGATTTGCCGCTGCACACTCAGTACGCGCATTATTTCGCGGGACTGGTGCGCGGAAACTGGGGACGTTCATTCCATTTCCAGATGCCGGTATTTTCGCTGGTGCTGCAGCGGTATCCGGCGACCCTGCAGTTGGCTTTGTCCGCGATGCTGGTTTGCGCGTTGATTGCGATTCCTGCGGGGGTGGCCGCGGCGGCGCGGCGCGGCAGAACGGCCGACCGGGCGATTTCCGTGCTGACCTTATTGGGATTATCGGTGCCGAACTTTGCGCTAGGGCCAGTGCTCATCCTGGTGTTTTCGATTGGGTTTGGGTGGCTGCCGGTTTCGGGGCGCGGCGGATTCACGCACATGATATTACCGGCGGCAACGCTGGGTGCTGCGTTGGCGGCAATCCTCACGAGAATGGTACGCAGCTCCATGATTGAGGAGCTTTCGAGCGACTACGTTCGCACGGCGCGGGCGAAGGGATTGTCAGAGAGAAGGGTGCTTTACCGACATGCATTTCCCAACGCCCTAGTACCAATCATAACGATTATCGGACTGCAATTCGGAACGCTGCTCGCTGGAACGATTGTCACGGAATCCATCTTCGCCTGGCCTGGCATCGGGCGGTTGACCGTCCAAGCTATCCAGGCGCGTGATTATCCGCTTTTGCAAGGGTGCATCCTGATGATCGCCCTTTCCTACGTGGTGGTGAATTTGCTGACCGACGTTGTTTATTCGCTAGTGGATCCGAGGATACGAGTGTCATGAGGCGAGCGTGGTGACAAGTCGAGCTGGACGAGGACGTCCTGCGCTGGATTTTCTCCGGCGCAGCGGACTGGGGCACGCCGGGCTCTTATTGACCGTGCTGCTTGTGTTGATGGCGTTGTTCGCGGCGTGGATTGCCCCCCGAGGGCCCGCCGCGCAGGACTTGTCAGCGCGATTATTGGGTCCGGGAGCAGGGCATTGGATGGGCACTGACGAATTGGGCCGGGATGTTTTCGCGCGAGTGCTTTATGGAGCACGGATTTCGATGCTGGTCGGGGTGTCGGTGGTCTGCGGAGCAGGGCTGGTGGGACTGGCAATGGGCGCGCTCTCGGGATATTTCGGCGGATGGCCCGACCGAATCATCAACGGAGTCCTGGTCAATGCCTTCCTGTCTTTTCCGGGCATATTGCTGGCCATCGCGTTTGCGGCATTTCTGGGGCCGGGGTTGGACAAAGTTGTCATGGCGCTGGTGATCACGGGGTGGGCCGGATACGCGAGGCTGGCGCGCGCGCAAGTGCTCAAGGTGAAGGAAATGGACTATGTGATGGCGGCGAGGTCGCTGGGTGCTTCGCACGCACGAATTGTATTGCGCCATATCCTGCCGAATGCAATTCAGCCGGTGCTGATTCAGGCGACCATCGGAATGGCGAGCGCGATTCTTGCCGAATCAACACTGAGTTTTCTGGGGCTGGGAGTGCTGGCACCCGCGCCAAGCTGGGGGGCGATGTTGAATGACGCGAGCGCCTACTTGTTCAGCGCTCCGCACATGGTTATTTTCCCCGCGCTGGCGATCATGACTGCTGTGCTGGCGTTCAACCTGCTGGGAGACGCTCTGAGAGATTGGATGGACCCGCGCACGCGGGCCTATCTGGTGACGCTCGATCTATCCCGGTAAAACTTGAATTGATTCAAGAAAGCTGCAGGACCACTTCGGCTCCGCGCGCGGCATTAAGGGCGCGCGCGGCATTGCCCTTGTTTACGGCAACTTCGATAAATCCACTGGAACCGAGCAATGCGACGGGTTCCCCGGCCGGACCTTGGGCAAATGTTTCGACGAACTGCTTGACCGTCTTGCCTGCAACGGTCATTGAGACCGGCCCCGGGCGGCGCATGGATTCGGGGAGATTTTCGATGATGAAATTGGTCATCAAGTTGCCGAAGTGATCCACGCGGAGAATGGCGCCCCGAAGCGCGCCATCCTGAGTTTTCGGTTTGGGAAGTGCGAATCGAGTGGGATCCCCAATGACTTCACCGAATGCATCGGCCTGCCAATTTTTGGTGAGCCACGCGGCGACAGGAGCAAAGATGTCGCGGCCATGGAAAGTAGCGCTGACCGGACGAAGGAAATAATGTTCGGAGGTAATGTGGTGGACAACGATGGGGCTTTCGCGCTCATAAACCAGAGAGAGCACACCATTATCCGGGGCGATGAAATACTGGTTATTGGCAATCACCAGGATGGGACGGCGGGGAGTGCCCACTCCCGGATCGACCACGACCATGTGAACGGTGCGTGGAGGGAAATATCGATAGGTAGAGCCGATGCTCAGCGCGCCATCCAGGACATCGTATGGAACTACGCTGTGGTTAACGTCCACAATTTGGACATCCGGATGAATTTTCAGGATTACGCCCTTGATTACGCCGACCAGGTGGTCGCTTGTCCCGTAGTCAGTGGTGAGCGTGATGATGGGGCTGGACACCCGAAGAGTCTCCAAGGAAATCTAAATTTGCCGTGAAATGACGCTACCGGAGCCTCTGCGTGAAGTCAAGCTGACTCACAAGCCGCGAAGAGCGGAGGAAATGGGTCTGCGCGCGGCGCGGATGGCGGGTGGGGTGCCACCGATGATGCCCATGAAAAGAGCAAAAATCATTCCGGCAAGAAGGACCACAGGCGTCACACGAAAGGCGAATGCGACGGAGCTGAAGGTCTGGAAATTGAGGGTGCTGGTGGTGAGTCCATTGAGCGGAAGCACGGCTATGCAGCCGACAATGCCCCCGATGCCGGCAATGATCACCGATTCAATCATGAAAGAGAAAACAATGCTGCCGGAGTGGAAGCCCATGGCGCGCATGGCGGCGATTTCGCGGCCGCGTTCGGAGACGGCAGAATACATGGTGTTGAGCGCGCCAAAAATAGCTCCGACAGCCATTACGGCGGCAACCATTGAGCCGAGGATTTCAATCGTCAAGGTTAAGGCTACGGATTGTTTCGCGTAGTAATCAACCTCGCGATCCACGGAGACGGTGAGTTGCGGATCGGTGGTAAGCGAGTCCTTCAGCGCCTGAAAATCGTCCTGCGACTTGAGGCGGACCGTAACCGATTGATAGACGTTCGGCGGCCGCTGATAAACCTGATCCAAAATGACGGCATCGCACCAGAGCTCCGAGTCGAATGCGCTCCCTCCCGCATCAAAGACGCCTACAACAGTCCATGTCCCGCCGCTAAACTTCACAACGTCGCCGAGGTCCATTCCGGAGTATGTACGGGCCGCATTCTTTCCGACAAAAAGTTCGTTCAGCCCCGGCTTGAAGAATCTGCCGGAAAGGACGTGTACGGTGGGCCGGATCTCCAGAGCCTTTGGAGAAACGCCCCTGACCTGAACATTGGCATCCGTCCCGGTGGCCTTCAATGGAAATGGTGCGATAACGACCACTTCAGGACTGACCAGCGGCCCCTCAGACGTGCGCATAATTTGCGGGGCCTGTTCGATGATGTGAACTTGATCGAGAAGAATCGCGCCTACCATCTCCGTATTCGACCCCGCGCGCATAATGAGGGCATTGGACGGCGAACCCGAAGCGACAAATGTAGCCTTGAAACCGCGAGCCATCGCAAACATGGCGACAAAGACCCCAACCGTGCCTGCGATTCCCAGCACGGCCACCACGGAGGAGACCCAACGGACGCGGACACTGCGTAAATTATAGATTACCGGGACGGCCAATTTAGATCTCCTCCCTCAAACTTTTCGCAACGCATCCACAACGCGAAGACGGCTGGCAGCCATGGCGGGCAAAAGCCCGGCCAATATTCCAATGGTGAGCGCAACGATAATTCCGAATCCGAGTTGGCCCATGGGCAGATAGAAAAGCGGAAGCACGCTAGGAATCGGGCTTCCGAATAAAGTGAGTATCTTAGCGGCTCCAATTCCAATGATTCCACCAAACAGAGCGATGGAAAGTGATTCGGCCAGCACATAAAGCAGAACAAACAAGTCGGAATAGCCGAGCGCTTTCAGAATGGCCAATTCCGGAGTGCGCTCACGGACGGCGATGGCCATGGTGTTGCCTGTGACAAGCAACAACGTAAAGAAAACCACACCGCCAATGGCCATGATCAGGAGTTCGATGTTTCCCGTTTGCTTGACAAAGTCAGCGTAGAACGCTTTTTCCGTGTTGGATTTAGTTTCGTACGAGGAATTGGCAAATGTGTCGTCAATCTTCTTGATGACCGAAACAGCGTCATCGGAATTGTTGAGCCTCACCACATACCAGCCGGCCATATTCTTCCACCTACCGGACGCGGGGCTCTCGTTCAGGTTGTCGTAGTGAAACCAGAATTGGGAAGTGTCATCTTCAGGCTTGCTTCCTTCGTAGATTCCATCCAGATTGAATTCCCAATTCCCAACAAATATCGCGCCTTTGATGGGAACGCGATCGCCCACCTTCCACCCGAAGCGCTTAGCCAGTCCACTTCCGGCGATGGCGCCCTGGCGGTCGTCGGCGAATTTCTTCCACTGGTCATCAGGGACCTTAAACTCCGGATACATCTTGATCCAGCTATCTGCGTCTACGGCAAACTGCGGAAAGAAATTCTTTTCGTCCTGGTAGATTCCGCCAAACCAAGTCGCGTGGGTAATTTCCTTGATGCCCGGAATTGCGGCGAGCCGTCCCATGTAAGACATCGGCAGCGGTTCTATGAAGGTGATACGGTTCATTACGATCAGCCGGTCGGCGCCCGCAATAGCCAGACCCTGATTGAACGCCCCGCGTATGGTGACCAACAATCCAAACAGGAACATGGCGATGGCGAAAGAGCCGATGGTCAGCGCTGTACGGAATTTTTTCCGCAAGAGGCTGACGCGGAGCAATCGAAAATATTTCATACCACACCTCCCGCAGTCTGAGCTTCGGCAAGGACACCCTTGTTCAAGTGCAATATGGTGTGAGCGCGCTCGGCGGCCACGGGGTCGTGAGTAACGAGCAAAACAGTTTTCTTCTGATCTTTGACCAATCGTTGAATCAGCTCGAGGACTTCATCCGCGCTGCGGCGGTCCAGATCGCCCGTGGGCTCATCGCACAGCAGAAAAGTCGGATCAGTGACCACGGCGCGGGCGATGGCCACACGCTGCTCCTGTCCGCCGGAAAGTTGGCGGGGGTAATGATGCATGCGATCGGCCAAGCCGACGAGTGCCAGGGCTGCCTCAACGTGTTTGCGCCGCTCGGACTTGCTGAGACTGGTCAGCAGGAGAGGAAGCTCAACATTTTGAAACGCCGTGAGGACGGGAATAAGATTAAACATCTGAAAGACGAAGCCGACGTGACGGGCGCGCCAGGAGGTAAGCTTTCCTGCGGACATGTGCGAAACCTCATCGCCGGAAACGCGGATGGTGCCGTTGGAAGGAAGATCCAACCCACCCAGCAAATTCAGGAGCGTGGTTTTTCCCGACCCGCTAGGGCCCATAAAGGCCACGAAGTCGCCTGCGTCCACGTCGAGATTTAGTCCCTGAAGGACGTGGATCACCTCGCTGCCACGCTTGTAGGTCTTGTCGAGGTTGCGGACCGAAATCAGACTATTACCGTTGCCACGCCCATCCACTCTTACCATGTGATTCGCCTCACTGTTTTCGATCGACTCGCTGACCGTCCTGCAAATTGTCGGGGCCTTTTACTACGACCAAGTCACCGGGCACAAGGCCGGCAAAGACTTCGACGTTTGCCCCTCGCACTGCGCCGGTGCGGATGGCGCGGTGTTCGACAGTGCCATCATGAAAAAGAAACACCGCGCTCTGTCCATTTTCCGAATGGACCGCCTGTTGAGGAACGAGAGCGAGCGGAGAAATTCCTCCAGCCTTTTGCTGCTTTGGCTCGTCACCAAGGAATGCGACCTTCACTCCCATATCCGGCAATATTCTGGGATCCAGGTGCTCGAAAGTAATGCGGACCTTCACCGTCCCCTTCACGCGGTCCGCGGTGGGGATTACAGTGCGGACAAAGCAGGGAATCTGCCAATCGGGATAGGCGTCGAGCGTAGCAATGACCCGCATCTTAGGCTTCACGCGTGCGATATAATTCTCGTTGACGTCCACTTCAATTTCGTTTGAGGCCATGTCCACGACCGTTGCGATACCGGTGCGCGTGAATCCTCCGCCGGCGGATATGGGAGAGATCATTTCGCCTGGCTGCGCGTCCTTGGAGACCACAATCCCATCGAATGGGGAGCGGATTTGGCAGTTGTCAATGTTCTGTTGGTCTATCCCCATTTTCGCTTCGGCCGCCTGAACCTGGCTCTTGGCGGACGCTATCTGAGCTTTTAGCCGGTTTACCAGAGTTTGCGCGGCATCCAGCTGCTGCGGGGTCTGAATGCCGGAATCGTTCAACCTCTGAGTCCTTTGCAATTCGCGCTCGGCGTTACCGAGTTGCACTTCGAGATCGGGTATTGTGGCCACCGTGGCATCGCGATCCGCCTTGGTGGATGCCAAGGATGTGCGGTAATCGGAATCGTCCAACTGTGCCAGGATTTGACCCTTGGTAACGCGCATGCCCTCGTCCACGTAGACAGTGACCACCTTTCCGGTGATTTTTGCCGCGACTGAGGCGCGGTTGCGCGGCGTTACGTATCCGGATGCGTTCAACAGGGCGGAAACCGGGGCAGAGTTTGGCGCGATTGCGGAGGCCACTTCGACTTCCGCTTTGCGGCTTAGGAAGCCGGACCTCGCTCCCAGCCCGGCAGTGATGAGAATCGCAGCGAACAGCGCCAGGCCCAGCCACCTAAAAACAGAGCGGCCCTTCCGCTTGCGGTCATCAATGCGCAGGGAAGAAAGGTCGGGCAGATTCTGCTTGTCGCCAGTGTTATCCATGGTTCGCTAAGATGGTTCCGGAGCTGACTGAGCGGTGGATAGCGTTCACCCCACCGGCATTTCACACACCGCGAGTTTGCTTCGGGTGACCTAGGATACCCTCGAAGATATCATACGTCCCGCGACGGGCCAAAATTTCGCATTCGCAGGCGACAATCATCGTAGATGGTTCCTTGACCGATGTTTTGCGGAGAGGCTATTCTGTCCTCAGGCGAATGTGCCTCCCATGACAGCAATGAGACGCGTTTATTTCGATCACAATGCAACCACGCCCGTGGACAAGGAAGTCCTGGAGGCGATGCTGCTGTATTTTTCAACCGAATACGGGAATGCGAGCTCGATCCACTCGTTTGGGCAGGAGACTCGGGCGGCGGTGGAGCGCGCGCGGAGCTCGGTGGCGGCGTTGCTCGGCGCCAAGCCCTCGGAGATTGTGTTTACGAGCGGTGGGACGGAATCGGACAATCTAGCCATATTTGGAATAGTGGAGGGCGCACGGGGCCCGCGCAAGCACATCATTACAACGCAGATTGAACATAGCGCGGCGCTGAATTCCTGCCAGGCTCTTGCAAAGCGCGGAATTGATGTGACATTTCTGCCGGTGGGGCCGGATGGAGTTCTGGACGCACAGGAAGTGAGGCGCGCAATCCGGCCGGAAACAGTGCTGATCACGGTGATGCATGCGAACAATGAAATTGGAACACTGCAGCCGTTGGAAGAGATTGGACGGATTGCCGCGGAGGCTGACGTGTGGTTTCACGCCGACGCGGTGCAATCGGCGGGGAAGATTCCTCTTGACGTGGAGAAGCTCGGAGTGGATTTAATATCCATTTCCGCGCACAAGTTCTATGGCCCGAAAGGCGTTGGCGCGCTTTTCGTGCGGTCCGGCACAAAGTTAGAGCCGGTATTCCACGGGGGGCATCACGAACGGGACCGCAGGCCAGGAACGGAAAATGTGCCGGGGATTGTGGGACTGGGGCGCGCGGCGGAATTGGCGAGGGAGAAACTCTCCGACGATGCGGCGCATGTAACGGGGCTGCGCGACCGGTTTGAGCGGGGAGTGTTGGCGTCGGTCCCGGGCGCGCGAGTGAATGGCGCGGGAGCGGCACGCGTGCCGAATACATCGAACATTTCGTTCCCTGAGGTGGCCAGCGAGGCGTTGCTGATTGCGCTGGATTTAAAAGGGTTGGCATGCTCGAGCGGGTCGGCCTGTTCCTCGGGAGCGGTGACGCCTTCGCACGTGCTGACGGCGATTGGATTGTGCGCGGCAGACGCCCGCGCGAGCTTGCGATTCAGCCTGGGGAGGCATACGACGGAGGCCGATGTGGACTATGCGCTGGCCATGTTGCCTGGCGAGGTCGCCAGGCTGCGGGCGATTTCTCCAGAGAAGAAAAAGGTGGCGCCAATAACTTAAGCGGGGAGATTGCCTGGCCGCAAGCGTGAAAGAAATGACGCATTCAACGAACAATCCGGAACTCACGGCTGTGGCGATGAGCGGCGGCGTGGACAGCTCCACCGTGGCGGCCATTCTGCGCCAGCGCGGCGAAGCAATTGTCGGCCTGACCATGCAACTGTGGAATCAGCGCCGCCTGCCGCAGCTGGATTCGCAGGGGCACGGCGGCCACCGTTGCTGCGGGATAGACGATGTTTATGACGCCAAGCGCGTGGCGGAGCATCTTGGATTTCCCCACTATGTCGTAAATTTTGAGCAGCGGTTTGAAGACACCGTGGTACGTCCCTTCGTGGAGGATTATCTGGCGGGGCGGACGCCCATCCCCTGCACGCTGTGCAACAACCATGTGAAATTCGATCAGTTGATCGATACCGCGAGACAGATCGGCGCTGAAAAGCTGGCCACGGGGCATTATGCGCGCATCCGCTATAACGAAGCGACGGGACGGCACGAATTACTGCGAGCCGCGGATGAGTCCAAAGATCAGTCCTATTTCTTATTTGGGTTACAGCAGGAACAGATGGCGCGCACCAGCTTCCCGCTGGGGGAGCTCACCAAGGATGAAGTGCGGGCGCTCGCTTGCGCGGCTCAGCTTCCAGTTGCCGCGAAGCCCGAAAGCCAGGAAATTTGCTTTGTGCCGTCAGGAAATTATGTCCGCTTCATCGAGGCGTATCTGGAGGAGCAGGGAAGCAAGCTGACCGCGGAGTCCGGGGAACTTGTGACCACCGGTGGCGAAGTACTGGGGCGGCACAATGGCGTGCACAACTTCACGATTGGTCAGAGGCGCGGGTTGGGAGTGGCCACCGGGCATCCTCTTTATGTTGTGTCACTCGACCGCGCCAACGGGCGAGTTGTGGTCGGCGACGAATCCGAGTTGCGGGCAGCGGTCTGCGAAGTTCGCGACATCAACTGGGTAAGCATTGCGCGGCTGGAAGCGCCGGTCCGCGCGAATGTGAAAATCCGCAACCGACACGAGGCAGCGCTGGCCACAATCGAGGCCACAGAGCAACTGAATCGTGCGCGCGTAATATTCGACGAGCCGCAGCGCGCCGTCACTCCAGGTCAAGGCGCTGTTTTTTATGCGGGTGACGTGGTTCTGGGCGGTGGCTGGATTGTCTGAGTCAGATTTCCACTTCCCACTAAATCCAAACCACTAAATGAACATACCCTCGTCAGGAGTATCGGGGGGCGCAGGAGCGCGCTCCGTCGAAGGCCGGCGGAAGGATCGCAGCGCTTCGAGTCCGGTTTTAATCCCGCGGATAACCGCAGTGGCATGCTGCACGGGGCCAAGCAGCGTGCGACGGACCGTGGAGCCGGCCTCGTCGATGTATTCCAGAGTGCCCGACAAAATCTGGTCGGCATGGACCAGTTGGATGCGCATGCGGTCGAGGGTTTCAGTGAGTACGCGGTCCACCTTCTGGGCCTGGCTGCGGGCGATATGGACCACTTCGGATGCGTCGGTCACCATGTTGATGAGGCGTGGCTGAGTTTCACCGATCAAGAAGTCAATCCGCGAAATGATTGGATTGATCCGGCCGTGGAGGTCGTTGGCGATGCGCGTCATTTGCTCCGATGTGCGCTTCACGTTGAAATACATGGCGGCAAAGATGAACGTCTGGAGGACGAATGCCACCGCGGTAATGAGCACGAAATATGGAACCCAAGATGCCATCATTTGGCCTTACTGCGCCTTCGCCTTCTCCCTCTGATATGCTTCCCGGCCTGCTTCGACAGCCGCGCTAATGGAGTCTTTCTGGTTCTTGGCGACTTCCTTGCTCCGTTCCAACAGATCATCGGCGCGCTCGCGAAGCTCCCGGGCTTTTCGTTGCGCATATTCCTTTCCTTCTTCAGCCTTCTTGGAAAGGTAATCGCGGGTTTCTTCGCCGGATTGTGGGGCGAACAGAAGCATGAGCACCGCTCCAATGCCCATGCCAACGAGCAAATAACTCACTTTGCTGCCAACATTATCTCCCATAAATCCCCCTGGAGCGAACGTAGCACACCTGTACAGTGGTTGCAATAGACTCTGGAACAGGATGAGCGCGTGACAATGCATCCCCATTTTCTCACACGGAATTCACAATGCCTTCGTAAGGGGTTGGCGAAAGTGCGCAGCGATGCGCGCCGCCAGGGGGCGGGTTACTACTCGGGCCAGATCGTTTTCATTGGCTTCCCGTACGCGCGTGAGGCTCCCAAACCGCCGCAACAGTTTTTGGGCGGTGCGGTCGCCGATTCCGGGTATATCGGTTAATTCGGTGGCGAGTGTGCGCGCGGAGCGCCGCTGGCGGTGGAATCCCACGGCGAAGCGATGCGTTTCATCACGAATTTGCTGCACCACGTGGAGAATGGGTGAGTGGCGTTCGAGGACTATGGGTTCATCCTCCTGGCCCAGAACGAAAATGATCTCCTCGCGCTTGGCAATGCTGGCGACCGGTTGATTGATGACTTCCAGTTTGTCCAACGATTGCGCCGCGGCATGCAGTTGGCCGATGCCCCCGTCAATCAGGATGAGTCCGGGGAACGGTTTCTTTTCTTCCTGTAAGCGCCTGTAGCGGCGCTCGATCACTTCGCGCATGGAGGCAAAATCGTCCACGCCATCCACGCCTTTGATAATGAATTTGCGGTAGTCGGATTTGCGCATCCGCCCCTCCTCCCAAACGACCATGGAGGCCACGGTGTCGGATCCCTGGATGTGCGATATATCGAAGCTCTCGATGCGCTTTGGCGGCTCCGGCAAATTGAGGGCATTTTGCAACGCTTCGGCGATGGCTTTTGACGTGGGCTTCATCACGCGGAACCGCAGGTCGAAAGAATGCTTGGCGTTTTTTTCAACCAGTTCAAGGAAGGCGTGTTTGGGCCCGCGCTGCGGGGTCATGATTTCCACGCGATGGCCCGCATGTTCCGTCAAGCTTTCTTCAAGCAATTCGCGATCCTCAAAATCCACAGGGACATGAATGGCGCGCGGCAGGTAGGCCGCATCGAGGTAAAGCTGCTTCAGCAATGAGGGAAGGAATTCGGCGGCATCGAACTCCTCCAGTTCTTCCCAATAAAAATCACGGCGGTCCACCACCCGGCCCCCCCGCAAATGGAAAAGATTGGCAGCAACGAGGGGCGGCTCCGCAAACCAAGCCAGCACATCCGTGTCGTCGCCCTGCGCGGCGGTGATTTTCTGGCGCTCGTCAATTTCTTCAACCACGCGCAGGAGATCGCGATAGGAAGCAGCCTGTTCGTACTTTTCCCCGGCGGAGGCGCGCTCCATGCGTTCTTTCAAGCTGGCTGTCAATTCGCTGCGTTTGCCTTCCAGAAAAGTCTTCACGTCGCGCGCGGCTTCCGTATAACGGTCATCGGAGGTGAGGCCGGGCACGCAGGGGCCCAGGCAGCGGTGAATGTAGAATTGCAAGCACGGCCTGGGGTGTGCGCGCGTCAAATCCACCGTGCAGGACGGCACCTTGAAATTGCGATGGATGAAGTGGACGATGCGGTGCGCCAGACTGTGCGGGAAGTAGGGGCCGAAATAAAGCGAGCCGTCTTTACGAAGCCGGCGCGTGACATAGACGCGAGGATATTTTTCAAACGCGGTGTAGCGGATGTAAGGGTAAGTCTTGTCATCGCGCAGCATTATGTTGAACTTGGGCTTGTGCTGCTTGATGAGGTTGTTCTCCAGAGCCAACGCTTCGCGCTCGTTATCCACGACGATGTAGTCGAGGTCCGCGATTTCGCGGACCAGGGAGCCTGTCTTGGCGTCAAGCGAACGGTTTTCAAGGAAGTAAGACTTCACACGCTGGCGCAAGGAGCGCGCCTTGCCTATGTACACAATGGTGCCCAGTACGTCCTTGAAAAGGTAGACGCCGGGATCGGTTGGAAGACTTGAAACTTTCTGGTCCAGGTCCATGGTTTGCCGTACGGTTCTCGCCCGCCGCGGAACGGGGTAGAATCAGGGCGTATCGGGAGCCAACCCCGATGATAGCAAAGCGAATCTGATTCTGTAGAGGATTACCGGGCGGGCAATGAAATCATTCAAATCGGTGCAGATTGTTCTTGGACTTGGCGCGGCTTGCATCCTGGCCGCTCTGCTTGTGCTACCAACTCGCGCCCAGGGGCCAATGAAGGTCCCACCGCCACCACCCCCCGCGACCGGGGAATCGTCCTCGAAGAATCCGCCGCCTACTTCTGATACAGCGGCCCCACCCACGGTAGCTCCTGATAGGAACAGCGAGGAGCCGCCGCCTCCAACATTGGATGTGCTGGCCGCGCAAAAGAACGTCGAGATAGGTTCCTTTTACCTGAAGCGCGGAGATTATGAGGCCGCGATTGACAGGTTCAAGGATGCCACGCAAAACCAGCCGAAATATGCGGAGCCGTGGCGGTTGTTGGGAGAGGCTTACGAGAAAAAGAAAGACCTGCCCGAGGCCATCGATTCATACCAACATTACTTGTTGCTCTATCCGCACGCCCCTAATCGCAAAAAACTGGAGGACCACGTCGCCGAACTTCAAAACAAACTGCAAAAGCCGACCCAAAAGCAAACAGGGAAGTAGGCGACTCAGAGGGTTACAACCTGTCGAGGAATGAGCGCGCGCGATCGTAGTTCGCATATCGCCGCTCTTCATTGCGGAACGCCGCGCTGTGCGACTGCAACCCGCAGGCCGCCACACGGATGGGATGCCGCACGTGAAGCATCTCGTGGTACATCACATATTCCACGACGAACCGGGGCACTTGATTGTGGTCCAGGCGCGTGTTTATCACGATCTGGTCGAGACCCGGGTCAAAGCAACCCAGCTGTGCGCGCCACTGACGGGTGCTCCATCCCAGCCGTGGCCGGTGCAGCCGCCCGCTAAAATACCGGCGATTGAGTTGCGAAAAGATGGGTCCAAGATTGTGTACCTGCCCCTTGGCATCGCGCACAACGCGGTGTCCGCGGCGGCGGCGTATGGCCAGGACGCGGCGATGCGTTCCACGAGAAACGGAGAAATGCCGGTAGGCTTCAACCAATCCATTTGGCGCGCGCCGGCGATATAGCCGGCCGAGCAGGATTGCCGCGGCCGCCTCCATCACTAGCCATGGGGCGCCGCGCAAAATGTCAGAAATGCGCACGAAAGCGGAATCATCGCGCAGCCGAATTGTGTTCACCAGATTGGAGTAGGGATAAAACTCAACATTAAAATGCGGTGGACGCCCACTGCATCCCAGCCGGGTGTAGATACGGTGAAAAACCTGTGCAGCACCAGGAATCGGCGTGGCAACTGCTTTCCCTCTCGCCGGGTGGATTGAAGCCCGCCTCACTGCTTTCTCCGGATCGGCGCGGAAATCCCTTTTTCCGCTTTTTGAGCGTCCGTGAGCGCATCCTGTGTGGCTTCGATTGCGTCGTCCAGGGTGGCCTTATAGGTTTCGAGTTCAGGCCCATTTTTCTGAAGATCCAGGAGGTAGGGCAAGGCTTCCTTGGCCTTGGAGGTGAGCGCCTTTAGTCCGGCGCGGATGTCTTGCTGCCTTTCCTTGGCCACTTCGATCAAATCTGCGGCGTCGTCTATGCAGCCTGAATATCCGTTTATCAAAGCATTGATCTGATCGGCGCGTCTTCTGTCGCCGTTGGGGTGAGCCAGGACATATTTCAGTTTATTGATGCGATCGTCCGCAAATGACGCGAACAAAACCATCCGTCCATTGCTGTTTCCGGCGTCGCGGATTTTGTCCGCCTCAGCATCGCTCAGGTAATCTTTTTTTATGTTTTGCTGGCCAAAAGGAGCGACGCTTAAGGAAAGGATAGCCCCGAGTGCTCCCGCTGCAAAAAATGTCAACCGTGTGCGCATATTCTAATTCTCCGGATTTTCGTTGCTCTTCCTACTGCCCGGTTCGCGAGGAAAAAGCATGTGGATCAGGTCGTTATGTATTCGGCCCAGCTCGTGTTGGATATCCTCGAAGGTAGCATGGCGTTCGGGCGTGATCCGCGGCATGACGCGATCCATTTCCCAAAGAGACTTTCGCAGGTGGATTTGGAGTTGCTTGAAGCCTTCCGGCTTGCGCTCCGCATCATTTCCCGTGGCTTTAAGTAAGTCAAAGGTTGTGCGGACCTCATTGCGGTATTCAGTCAGCAGCGAGAAGGCCAAGTCAAAATTATCCGCGGCGGCCGCATGGACAAACTCCAGCACTTGAAGGTTGCCCAAATTGACCAAGTCCTTGGCCTTGCGGACCGGGTCACCTTCCCGCTCAAATCTCTCTTTGAATTCAGGCAGACGATCTTGTTGTGTGTTGCCGAAACAGGCGGGCGCAGCCAGAAGCGATGAAAGGATTGCGCAGGAAACAAGCCGGTGCGGCGAGAATCTCCGCGAACGGAAATGCTGCATGACGACGCGCCGCATCATAAGTGGCCCTACTTCTTGGAAAGCTCCCGCTGGAGCAACTTCAACCGCTCGGTAGCCTGGAACTCTTCCTTGTCGTTCTTGCGCTTCTCGCTTCGTTCCGCCGCAAGAAACATGCGGTAGGCTTCGACAGCCTCCGCCTTTCGCTGAAGTTTATCGTAACAGGTCGCGCGAATAAAGAACACAAAAGCTGTGGGCGGCTCCCGTTTTGCCAACTGGTCGAGCAGGTCGAGCGCGGCCGGATAATTACCGGCCAGGTAGAGAGTGCTCATCAAATCCTTCACCGTCGTCAATTTTTTGTCGTCGAGCGCCAGCGCGCGGCGCAACTCCCGTTCGGCGGCAGGGAAGTCGCGCTTGTGCAGGAAAATGCTTCCAAGCTGGGCGTGCAATTCAGGGTCGTTCGGGGAAGACGACGCGAGCGGAGCTAGCGTCTGCGCCGCGGCGTCCCATTTTTCCTGAGAAATTAAGATGGAGGTCCGCAGTTTGATGCGGTCAGATGACGGCGGGGCGCCGGCGTCGGCGCGGTCGAGTTCCGCGAGGGCGTCCGCATACCTGGCCAGATCGAAGGAAGCTTCCGCCAATTGAGTTCGCGCTTCGACATCGCCCGGAACGCGCTGCAAATGTGCATTCAGTTCGGTCACTGCGGCATCCGTCTTTTTCTGCGCAAGCAATGCATTTGCCAGGGCGACGTGCGCGGGGTCACTCTCCGGACGCAACGCTAACGATTTACGCAGTTGCGGCTCGGCGTCGGCGGGACGGCCTGAGCGAAGCAGCAATACGCCCCAATGGAAAAAAGTGTCGAAGCTCTGGTCATCGAACGAGGCGGCTTGTTCGTAAAGTGAGAGAGCACCATTCAAGTCACCGCTGCGCTCCAGCGCCAGCCCCGCGAAATATCTGGGCTTGGCTTGATCGGGCGCCAGATCTGACGCGCGGCGGAACGCGACCGCGGCAGCAGCGGGGTCTTTGCGGTCGAGCAACGCAAGACCGAGGTTCATATAAGCGGGGAAGAGTGCGGGGTTAAATTCAATCGCGCGGCGATATTCAGATATCGCTTCGTCCACGCGTTTCAGGGAATCGTAGCAAAATGCCAACTGAAAATGGACATTTGCATCTTCAGGATGGCTCTTCAGATAATCAGAAAGCAGCACCGCGGCGCCCGCGAAATCCTTCTTGTCGATTGCTTGTTGCGCGTCGTTGAGCCGCCTATCCTGCACCCCCGCGACAGGAGGTGACTCCTGCGCACAGCACGAAGTTGGGGCAATCGTTTCGAAAATCGTCAGAAGGGCGATCGCCGCCGAATTTATTCTCCAGCTCATTGGGATGTCGGCATCATCTCTTCGTAGATTGTTTCACAGGAGCGGGCATTGCCCGCACACCGCCATTGGTTCCGGTCGTCGCGGTGGAATGAGTCTTGGAATTGTTCACGTTCACTTGACCGTCCAAAACTCGCGCCAGAAATTTGCCGGTGTGCGATTGTGGGTTGCGCGCGATCTGTTCCGGCGTGCCGGTCGCGATCACGCGTCCACCTTGGTCTCCGCCCTCGGGGCCAAGGTCAATCACCCAGTCGGCGGATTTGATCATGTCCAAGTTGTGCTCAATGACCACCACGGAAGCACCGCCTTCGAGCAATTTGCGAAAAGCAGTAAGGAGCTTCTGGATATCGTCGAAATGCAGTCCCGTCGTCGGCTCGTCGAAGATATACAGGATGCCCTGATTATCCTGACGAGTAAGATGCGAGGCCAGTTTAAGTCGTTGTGCCTCTCCCCCGGAGAGAGTGGTTGCCGACTGGCCCAGCCGCAAGTAACCAAGGCCGACTTCATCGAGGATTTTCAACCTTGAAGTTACCTTGTTGACGCCGGAAAAAAATGAGAGGGCTTCGCGTACCGTGAGCTGCAGGATTTCATGGATGTTGCGATCCTTGTACTTCACTTCGAGCACCGACGACTTGAAACGCGTGCCTTTGCATTCGTCGCAGACTAGTTCGATGTCGGCAAGGAATTGCATCTCCACGGTAACCGTGCCATCGCCCTGACAAACTTCGCACCGGCCGCCCGGAATGTTGAATGAAAAATGTCCCGGTGAAAAGTTGCGGCGTTTGGCATCGGGAGTGGCCGCGACTACTTCGCGGATAGCGTCAAATGCCTTCATATACGTAGCGGGATTCGACCGCGGCGTGCGGCCGATGGGGGATTGGTCCACTACAACGGCTTCAACGATATTTGCATCGCCCTCGATTCGATCGCACACGTCTTTAATCGTCGCGCCGGATTGTTTTGCCTGCAGGGCCTTGAAAATTACATCGTAGACGAGAGTGGATTTTCCTGAGCCGGAGACTCCGGTGATGGCGACCATCGCGCCGAGGGGAATCATCACGTCAACATTCTGTAAATTGTGGAGATCCGCGCCAAACACACGGAGGAACCGGCCTTGCGGGGTGCGCCGCGCCGCAGGGACGGGTATTCGCAATTCGCCGCGGAGATAACGCGCGGTGATGGATTGCGTATCACCTTCAAGTTTCGACTGCGGCCCGGCGAAAAGTATCCGGCCGCCATATTCGCCCGCCCCCGGCCCGAGATCGAGAACGTAGTCCGCGGCGCGAATCGTGTCGGGATCATGTTCGACGACCAGGATGGTGTTGCCCAAGTCGCGCAATGATTCCAGGATGCGGATGAGCCTTCCCGTGTCACGCGGATGCAGACCAATGGAGGGTTCGTCCAACACATAGAGCGCTCCCACAAGTTGAGAGCCGAGCGACGTTGCCAGCTGAATTCGCTGAGCCTCGCCACCCGAGAGCGTGGACGTAAGACGGTCGAGCGTCAAGTACTCCAGACCCACCTCGTCGAGAAATCTCAGGCGCTGTTGTATTTCTTCTAGGACCCGATCCGCGATTTTGGTTTGGGCAGGCGAAAGTTGGAAAGAGTCGAAGAATGCGCGAGCCTGTGTGACGCTCAGCGCACAAACTTCTGTGATTGGTTTGTTTTGCACCAAAACAGCGCGAGCTTCCGCGCGGAGGCGCGTGCCGCCGCAGTCCGGGCAGGTCGCGTAACCGCGGTACCGGCTCAAAAATACGCGGATGTGCAGCTTGTATTTCTTGCGCTCAAGCCAATTAAAAAACCCTTTTACGCCGGAAAATCCTGCGGGTGGATCGCCATCCAGGATGAGGGTCCGGTGTTCAGCGGAAAGGTTGCGAAACGGTTCATCGAGAGGAATTCCTTTTGAGCGGGCGTACTTGCGCATTTCCTGAAAAAGTCCGCGAAAGCGCGGCTTAGTCCAGGGCTCGATGGCGCCGTCCTCCAGCGATTTGCTGGGATCGGGAACCACGAGATTCAAATCAAAATCAATCGTGTTGCCAAATCCCTGGCAGCGGGGGCACGCGCCCGCCGGATTATTGAATGAGAAGAGACGCGGCTCCGGCTCCTGATACACGATCCCACAGCGCTTGCACTCGAAACGCTCGTTGAAAATGAGCCGCTCGGCCACAGCGCCACCGGATTCCGACGGCGCGAACTCGATAATTGCTTCGCCACGGCCTTCGCGGTAACAGATTTCCACCGAGTCCACCAGGCGTGAGCGCGATTCCGGCGAAACGGCCAGCCGATCCACCAACACAAAAACTGGTTTTGCGAAATCAACTTCCAGCAGAGTCTCGGGCTGCGAGAACTCAAATACGCGCCCTCCCTGGTACAGACGGTCGAATCCGCGCTTTTGCAGTTCGGCCAGCGCCAAGCGGATCGCTTCTGGTGTGGGTTTGGCTGGCTTCCGATGGGCGACTTTGCGTTCTCCGTGCTTATCGCCAGGAGCAGTCGTCGCAAATGCGAACATCACGGAGAAACGCCGCCCCGCAGGCATGGCCAGCACGCGCGCAGCGATTTCGTCCATGGAGTCCCGCCGCACTTCGCTGCCGCACTTCGTGCAGAGCGTTTTTCCCACGCGCGCGTAGAGCAGTCGCAGGTAATCGTAGATTTCCGTCGCCGTCGCGACTGTCGAGCGCGGATTCCGGGTGGAATTCTTCTGCCGAATGGCGATGGCCGGCGCAATACCAGTGATTTCGTCCACATCGGGCTTCTCGATGCGTTCCAGAAACTGCCTCGCGTACGAAGAGAGGGACTCAATATAGCGCCGCTGGCCTTCCGCATAAATCGTGTCAAACGCCAAGCTCGATTTGCCCGACCCGGAGACGCCCGTTACCACCGTGATCATGTTGTGCGGAATCTCAAAGCTAATGTTCTTGAGGTTATGCACACGCGCGCCGTGCACGCTGATGAATTCCTGCTGCTCCGCCGGGGTGGTTGCTGCGGCAGATTTGGTTGGTGTCGCCGGCAAGAGTAGAGTCCCCCTGTACGCTTCCAGAAGCGCGGCCTAAACCTGTAATTATACTGCGGGCGTCAAGCATCGGGGGAGGGCGCGCGGAA
>Ga0209415_10000210_pt1 | contig 99753 bp, 85 predicted proteins | sample PeaSoiSIISIP2007_FD_187696 | JGI IMG/M metagenome (GOLD analysis project Ga0209415, IMG submission 187696) | Peat soil microbial communities from Weissenstadt, Germany - SII-SIP-2007 (SPAdes) (version 2) | ecosystem: Environmental > Terrestrial > Soil > Wetlands > Peat | place: Germany...
CTTCTTGAAGGGTCTTGGGTGCTTCCATGTAATGATTATGCACCCTTCAAGCTAGTCTGTCAAGTAAATAGTTACCCTATTTGGACCCCCTGGAACCAGCAAGACCACCTTGTGCCGGGCGGTAGCTATGGCAGTTGATTGGGACTACATCGAGCTCCACGCCAGCCACTTCGTATCAGACGGTCTCCAGAATGTGCAAAAGAAGGCCGACGAAATCTTCCGGCAATTAATGGAAATTGACCGTGCGGTGGTCCTTTTCGACGAGGTCGACGAATTGGTTCGCGAGCGGGAGAAGGAGCATGACGCCTTCGGCCGGTTCTTGACAACCAGCATGCTTCCGAAGCTCGCAGAACTATGGAGCCAGAGGAAGATAATCTACTTTGTGGCGACGAATCATATAGATTACTTTGACGCCGCGATAACGCGCAGCCGACGGTTCGATGCCCTCATACTGGTGGCGCCACCCTCCTATGAGAGCAAGGCGCATCAGATCAAGAAGCTTCTCGGCGGCTTTACGCTTGACCCGTTGAAGGACGAGATCTGGAGAGCCGTCAGGGAAGTAGGGGACACTGCCGAGCAGGAGATGGAAAAGGCGCGCAAGGAAGCCCTGAAAAAACCTCTCGCCAAGTTCGCGCTTCTTCGGTTCGATCAGCTCGATGAACTGGGAGCTCACGTTAGGGCCGTCTGCGGCGGTTCGACCAACATCGACAGGACAATGCTCACGAAAGCGCTCGGGATGGTCGCGGATCATCGGCTCCGAGAGCGCGCCCCTTATATCGATTTCGTCCGTGACCTAAAGTACGGGCATCGAGATTTCGGACTCGAGCTCGTGTGGAAGGCCGAAGGGTTTGACCAGGAGTACCCTCCTGAAGTTGTAAAACCAAGCGGAAGATACTGGCTGACGATCCTTGGCTCTAACAACCCTCCCGTCGAGATTGGCGGACTCCGGCATGAGAACACCACGCACGACACCGTATATTACGGGAGAGCGAAAGCCCCAATTTCAAAGGTCAAGCGCAAATCTGGCGTCAAAACCGCAGGCCCAAAAGGGTAGCAAAAAACGCATAAGCGCCTTCACCTCAAGGCATGGATTCGCGGCCACACGACAGGTCAACGGGACGCCCCGTGGAAGGGTTGCGGCTGAAGTCCGCGTCATCCGCCAGGCCCCTTACCATAGCGCACACTTCCACAAGACTCTTGCCCTGCGCCGGTTGCCCAGCGCCGCCAGGAAGTTGGACAGCCTCTTCGAGTAAGCTCGCGGCATAGGCCTCGAGCCGCGTTCCGCGGGAAGCGGCCTGACGGGCGAGCGCAGCCTGGACCTCGGGCCTGATCTCGACGGTAATTGTCATGAGCACCTCCCGACCCTACCCTATCGCCGCGGCCATTTCGAAGTCAAGCAAATGGCCGACGGTGCTCGCTTGACGCCTCGCGGGGTGCCGCTCCATCTATCCCAATAGCTTCCTCAGCAGCGCCTTGGCCTCATTCAGCCGCTCGAATTGCTTCTCCGCTTCCTTGAACGCCCGAGTATGCACGCAGCGGCGCGCGCCGCGGTGCTCGGCCGGATGGCGCAGGTGTAGCATTTCGTGAAACAGCACGTACTCGACGGCTAGCTTGGGCGTGTTCGGACCATCCAGAATCCGGCTGAGCACGATGGCGTTGTGAGACGGATCGTAATGCCCCAGTAACGTACGCGAGGCGTTCGGACTCCAGCCCAGCCGCGGCCGCGCCATCAGTCCGAAGAAGTAGCGGAAGTTCAGCTCCTCGAACATCTGATCCAGGTCGTAGAGCCGTCCCCGCGGATGCTCCACCTGCTTACGGCCGCGAATTTGCCGGACCAGATCCAGACTCCGGCGGACGTCGCGGCGGTTGAGATAGCGGCGGTAGCGGTCGTTGCTCCCCGGCGGCACGGGCTTGCGGAATAGCTTTGAAAGCAGGATCTCCGCCAGAGCCTCGAGCACGTCCTCGGGCGCGCCTGCGAGCGTGTCCGCCAGCCGGACCAGCAGAATTCCGTCCTCCCACTTCACCTGCGCGTTGGCATTGGCGTAGCGCCGGAACTCGACGCGGACCTCCGGCAGCGGAGTGCGCGGCCGAAGCTGGCGGAAGACGCGCTGATAGGTTTGGACAAAAGAGACTTCGACGGATGCCGGCGCATTCTCCACGGGCGTCTCCAAGAATGTAACATAGCAGTTTATGCCTGGGGCGAAGATTACCGCGCTCGGCTGCTACGTGCCGCCGCGTGTTTTGACCAACCACGACCTGGAAAAACTGGTCGACACCAGCGACGAATGGATCATGCAGCGGGTGGGAATCCGCGAGCGGCACATCGCGCCTCCGGAGATGGCCACCTCGGATATGGCGGTGCTCGCCGCCTGCGCGACGCTGGCCCAGCGAGGCATTCCCGGCTCGGCGGTCGAATGCATTCTGCTCTGCACGGTTACGCCGGACATGATGTTTCCCTCCACCGCCTGCCTGGTCCAGAATCGCATCGGAGCCAAAGGTGCATGGGGATTCGACCTGGTTGCCGCCTGCTCCGGATTCCTGTATGGCTTGACCACCGCCGCGCACCTGATCATGGCCGGCGCGCACAAGAACGTGCTGGTAATCGGGGCGGACACAATGTCGCGCATCATCGACTACACGGACCGCTCCACCTGCGTGCTCTTCGGTGACGCCGCCGGCGCGATGCTGGTGGAACCGGCCGAGCCGGGCGAGGGCTTTCTCGGCTTCCTCAACGAAATCGACGGCGCCGGCGGCGATTTTCTCAAGATGCCCGCGGGAGGCAGCCGCTTGCCCGCCAGCGCCGAGACCGTCGCCAACCGGCAGCATTTCGTCAAGCAGGAGGGCCAGCAGGTGTTCAAATATGCGGTTACTAAGCTGTATGAAATTTGCCGCGATCTGCTCCAGCGCCACGGCCTCGCTCCCCAGGACATCAAATTGTTGATTCCCCACCAAGCCAACCTCAGGATTATCACCGCCGCCGCCCAGCGCCTCGGCCTGAGCGACGAACAGGTGATCATCAACATAGACCGCTACGGCAACACCACCGCTGCCACCATTCCACTGGCTGCGCGCGATGCCCTGGAAGGCGGCCGGCTCAAGAAGGGCGATCTGGTGCTCTTCGCCGCTGTTGGCGCGGGGTTTACCGTCGGCGCAAACCTCTGGAAGTGGGAATTCTGAACCGCGACCGTCAGGAAGCGGCCATACCCCCGATCCTGATTGGTTTCTACCTTCTACACGGGATAAGCCGGATTTAGCTGGGGCGCATCTAAGTTAGTGGAAAGGTAGGAATTGATATGCGGTCATGGAAAGCAGGAAGCGCAAAGGGTGCACCGCACTCCGTTTTGCGCGATCTTTTAAGCCCTATCCTGGCCGGGGTGCTTTGTATTCCTTTATTGGGCGCTCCGAATCAGGGCCCGCAGCCTGGCATACAGCCTGGGCCACAACAGGGCCAACAGGCCGAGGTCCCTCAGCCAGGAATGGTGAACTACATTGAAGGGCAGGCGTCCATAGGAGGCCAACCCTTGACCCAGAATTCAGTCGGCTCGGCTCGTTTGGACGCCGGGCAGTCCTTGGCGACCCAAAACGGTCGCGCGGAAGTTTTATTGACCCCGGGTGTGATACTCCGGGTTGACGGAGATAGCGCCGTTATGATGAATTCGCCGGATCTGGCGGATACCGATTTGACGCTTCAGGGCGGACGAGCCATGGTGGAAGCGGATTCGATTCTGCCCGCCAACCACATGGCGATTCATGAAGGTCCAGCTACGGTCCGGTTGATGACCAAGGGTCTTTACGACTTCGATGCCGCGAAGGGTCAAGTCCGCGTCTTCGACGGACGCGCCGAAGTCATGATCGGCGGCAAGACCTTTACGGTGCTCGGTGGACATGAATTCGATCTCAACGCCTCCAAACTGAAGGCGCGCGGTTTTGATAAGAAAGCGGCCGAAGACAACTTCTACCGCTGGGGCAGCTTGCGATCGTCCTATTTGGCGGAAGCCAATATTGACGCGGCTCGCGGCTTTGCCCAAGGCTACTATGGACCCGGCTATGGCTACGGCTACGCCGGCTTCTATGGCGGCGCGTACCCGGGCTGGTTCTGGGATCCGTACTTTAGCGCCTACACGTGGCTTCCCTACGACGGGATCTTCTACAGCCCGTTTGGCTGGGGCTTCTACTCGCCCGCGTTCGTTTATGCGGCTCCGTTCTACGGATTCCGCGGCGGTCTCCACGCCTTTGGCCCAGGCTATCGGCCTCCGGCAGCCTTCACGGCTCATGGAGCGATAGGTGGTGCAGCCGCGGCGCGCGTGGGCGGCGCTGGATTTGCCGGCGGCGGATTCCACGGTGGTGGTTTCGCCGGCGGCGGATTTCACGGTGGCGGCGGCTTCGGCGGCGGTGGCGGCGGACGCCGCTAAGTCCCTCTGAACGCACTCTCTCACCCGGACGGGTCCGCCCGTCCGGGTTTTTCTTTTGTTTACGGCTTTTGCACCCCCGGCGCCGGTAACCACGACCCTTCTTCGTTAGTCCTTTATCTGGTAGGGATGTCAAGCAGGGTTGGGTTCGCGTTCGGGCGGGTTTGTCCGCCCATGATATAATTCACCCGGCATAGTTCCCCGATTTCTGAGGAGGTTCTTTAACTTGAAGACGCTTATGAATTCTGTATTGACTGCGGCGGCTGTACTGGGCGGGATGGCTTTGCTTTCCGTCCCCGCAGTCGCGCAACGTGGTGGCGGAGGCGCTCCCGTCCCGGCAAACTGTCCGGCGCAACCGGAGTGGCAGGTTAAATCCTTAGCGGATTATCAGGCGGCCCTGGACAAGGCGAATCCGCCGGCGCCCGCGGCAGCCGCACCCGGCGGTGGTGGGCGTGGCGCCGGTGGCGGCGGGGCGGCAGGCGGCGGTGGTGGACGTGGTGGTCGCGGTGGACGAGGCGGGGGAGACGCTGCGGCGCTGCCTCCGGTGCCCCGCATTCCCAATGAACCACAGTATGGCGTGCAAGCCGGCAAGCCCGATTTCGGCGGCCTGGCCAAGGGCGTCTGGAATGTCCCCTACATCATCAACATGGCGACCCAGGGACGCGATGAAAAGGGATGTCCTGTCATTGTTCCCTTCAAGCCCGCGGCTCTGGCCCTTTGGGAAGATCGCGAGTTGCGGAACAAAGAGGCCGGCGATCCCGAAAGTTTCTGTCTGCCTCCCGGCGTGCCTCGCATGATGTACACCCCCTATCCCGCGCAGATCTATCAGATGCCCGATCGCATCGTCATGGTTTTCGAAGGCGGGGCCCACGTCTGGCGCTTAATCTGGATGGATGGCAGGCCGCTTCCCAAAAACGACGACATAAATCCGGACTTCCTGGGATATTCAGTCGGTCATTGGGAGGGGGACACTCTGGTCGTGAACTCGACGGGATTCAATCACGAGACTTGGCTGGACGCCACCGGGCATCCGCACGGCGAGCAGTTGAAGGTCACCGAGAAGTACACTCGGACCAACTTCAACACCATTCAGTTCGCGGCCACAATCGACGATCCGGAATACTACACCGAACCGTGGACCACAGTGACCCAGATCACTTGGACTCCCAATACTCACGGACCGTGGACTATGCGCGGCGGCGAGATCCTGGAGTATATCTGCCAGGAAAACAACCGCGATCTTAGCCACTTGGGCGAAAAATCAAAGGCCGTCGATACCAGGTAGCTTAAGGCCGTTTACGAATGCGCACCCCGGCTTCGGTCTCGGGCGGAAGCGTAACCACCAGGGTTCCGCCCGCATCCGTCGAACTCTCGGTGAGCTCTTCATCGTCGATCTCGATGTCGTAGCTGCTTCGCGGCGTCAGGCCTAGAACGACCGTCACCTCGGTTGCGGCCGGGAAACGCACCGTCCCGTCGTTCTCGGGCATCGGAGCGCTCAAGATCACCGCATCCCCCACCCGCACCGGCTTGGTCGAAGCTCCGGATCGCAGGGTTTCCAGCTTCCCATCGCGAAAAACTTGCAGGTGCCCCTCGAAGTATCCGATCCACGTCGCGTCTTCGTCCCAACTCGTCCTGGCGAACACATGCCCTGTCGAGGCGTCGTGAAAGACCAGCGGAAGCAACTCATAGCTCAGTCCGGGCTGGTAGGGATTGGCCCACAGGAACTCATAGAGGAAACCGAGCGGATCCCTCATGATATAGCGATCCTGCATCAGCCATCCCTGCAAGTATTGGATTTCCTGAGAGTTGGGATCTAACGCTACCATCGCGAGGCCAGCCGCCCGCGACCACACGGCTTGCTTGGGATCTGGTTCGCCGTCGCCGACGAAAACAGGAACCAGGAAGTCGTTGTCCGGACCGCGAATTGGGGCCGGATAGGAGCCCGTAAGATAGTCAAACGGCAAGTCCTTGAAGGCGGACGGCGCAGATTCCCGCAAATCGACCGAGACGTTGTCGTTAAGGGCGTGGATCAGCTCCAGCAGGGGGTAGAATTGCTCGCGAGGAATCAAAGCCCTGACGGCACTGCCACGCCACCAGATTTCCACAATCGGACGGAGAATCGACTCGCCCTGATCCTTCAAGTGGTCGGCGATAGCGATCGCCGCCAGACCTCGGGCGGCTTGCTGGGAAATGTCCGCAATGGGGCCACCGATTCCCCGCTCAATCTTCGACGCCAAGGAATCGGCCTGCGAAGGCGTCATGGCCTTTCCGCACCAATCGAAAACCAGCGCGAGCTGCCGAAGATCGGTGGCCGCGGGGCTCAGTGCCCATTCGATGGCCTTCCGGCCCGCTGCGGCATTCCCACTGACCTGATAGTAAAGCGCTTGAGCGACTCCCGGTTCGGCCATGGGCGCACCGCCCGCCACCAGCGCATCGAATTGCTGCCAGCGTACCGAATCTCGTTCGCGCTCGCGTTGCAGCAGCCGGAGGCGCTGTTTGGTCAGGAAAATCCTGGGCGCATCCGTAAAGACATGAAAATCCTCGTCGGCGGCCTGCAAGGCTCCGCTGGTTACTAGGAGGCTGCCAAGAAGAAACGCGAAGGGTGCGGCGCGCATCTCAAAGCAATTGTGTCACAGTGCCACACCCACCGGGGCGACACCCCCGCACGGGGCCTCGCGAGGGGCCGCTATCTTGATGAAAGAAAAGGTTTGTCGCTTGGCCAGGAGAATGCTCGTTCTCCCTATGAATTGATGAAGTGAATCTTTAAAACCTGCCCTCTGTTTGCAACGGGCGTGAACGAGCGAAGCGAGTGGCTTAAATACTAGCGTGCTTGCGGGAGCCGGTGTTTTGAAGTTCAACCGCTCCTTCCTTCGTTTGGGCGTGTTGCAACAGAGGGGTTTTTTTGACGGGATTTTGTTGTCTAACGGATTTATACGACCTTTCCGGATCCGAGGTATCGGTCGGGCCGGCCTGCTGGGGAACAATAGGACGCGGGCCTCAGTGGTGTTGGGCGACGGAAGCTAGGATCTCCGCCCATCTAGGGCGAACCGCATCGGAACAGGTAGCGACATTAACCTTCCGCCCCTGTTCCGATGCGGTTTTTTCGTACGCATATAGGATACTGCGTTCCCCTTTCCAGATCCATACACGGAGCGCAGGAAGGTACTAAAACATTCACTCTTAGAACCACCGTGCTGTCCTATTGGTCCCATGGGCTGATCGAGGAGCACAGTAGACGTGCCCATGCGGGACGTCTACCTGATCATCCGCTTCACCCGGCACTGGATTCATTACGGATTCATGGCGCACGTGGCGATTTGTTCGCTGGTGGCGGCGGTGGAAGGCGTCCTGGGCCGCTGATTCTCAGTCCACGGGGATCTGCGTCGCGACACAGATTCCGGCGCCGTCGAACGAGAATTGGCCTCCGATACTCACGGTAAGATTCGATCCTGGGACGGAGCAGTGTGCGATGCCGTTCGGCGGCGGAGGCGGAACCGTGAAGTTGACTTGATAAAGACCAACGTAGCCCGGCGCGAGCCCCGAGAACAGAGGCGTGGGGACAATTCGATCCGGCTCGCCTGTGAAGGGCTTCGTCGGCAGGGCATTCAGTGTATAGTTGAAGTCCAGATAAAAAGTCTCCGCCGTGGGAGCCATCTTCGCCGGCTGACCCGTGGCCGCCGCAGGAGTTGTTTGCCCGAGTCCGAATACCCAAGCCGTGAGCGCTTCTCCACCGGCCGCCGGGTTCGTTGCCGATACCAGACTTCCATTCTCGTGCGTCACTAGGGGAGCGCAGGGCAGACCGGTGAGATTGGGTTGCGACAGCGTCGGCGGCCCAAGCGCCACATCGCACGCGGTCAAGACGTGAACTTCGTCCGCAAGCGGGTTCAGCTCGATGGACGTAAGCGCCTGTCCATTCTGGCTGATGGTCAGCAGCGGCGGCGTGGCGGACACGGGCCTCGCGCACAGCGGGCAGTACGGGACCAGTTCATAGGGGATCTGCACCGTGATCGCGGTCAAAGAACCACAGGTGCTAACCGAGATCGCCGTCACGTCAGGGCATTGAGAGACGACCCGGACCGATTGAATCGGCGCCGTAGTCGTATTCGCGCCATTCTGTTGTAGCGTTACCGTAGGAGGTGTTCCAGGCGGAGTATTAATGAGCGCAAGTTGCACTCCCGGGACGTAAAACGTCGCGATCTGCCCCGGCGCAACCGAAACCGGCGCAGGAGCCACGTAGCCTGCTCCCACTAACGTTTGAGCAACAAGAAGAGAACTGGAGAGAACAAACCCGAAGAAAATGCCCTTGTGCATACACGCCTCCTGACGGGCGCGGGCAATTCCAGTTTAACCCGATCTTCGGCAGCAGCTACCTGAAGAGGAGCGCTTCACCGGTCCTGCGGCTCGATTCGGTAAAGCATGCCGTTCGAGATGGCCCAGCAGCGATCATCCCTGCAGTTCAGCTCGTAGATGTGTTCAGGGCCCGGCACTTTCGACCAGGAGGAACCACCGTCTGTCGTTTCGTAGACGTTCATTTCGGAGCCTAGTATCCAGCCGTGTTGCGGGCTGTCGAAAAACACAGCGCCAAAGTGGCCGAGACCGCGAAATCCCTGCTCGGGTCGCCTCAGTCCGCACCAAGTTTTTCCGCCGTCCACGGTTTTCAGGAGAGATCCATAGGACGAACCAAGCCAGCCAATCTTCGCGTCATAGAAGAAAAACGACACCTGCTGATCCTGTTCGCCCAACAGCAGATCGGGGCTGCAATCCCTCGAAAAGGTGGCCGAGACCCAAGTGTTCCCGCCGTCCAACGTGTAGTATAGATGGCTGCCGGACACGGCGACACCTTCCCGCTCATTCCGAAAGGAAAGGCCTCCGACCGGACAGCCTCCGAGTTCCGGCAGCGACTGCTTGATCCAATGCCTCCCGCTATCCGTCGTGTGAAAGATCTCAGGCTCCAGAAGCGTCTTGTCCGGCGGATCGAGGCAGCCCGGAAGTATGGTGAGGGGTGGCGGCGGATCGGACAGCTTATCGCCGCCTGCCCAACCGACCGACCCGCCGGGCGTGAAGTGGAGCGCGTCGGCGGCTTCCGGCAAATCCGGCTGCATCTGCCAAGTCTTACCGTCGTTTTGAGTTCGGTAAAGGTGCCCGCGGGACACTTCATCGGAGGCCATCACGGCCCAACCGACGTCAACCGAATCAAATCGCAAATTTCGGAGATTGGGCTGGGGAAGGGCGACGCCGATCCAGCTTGCTCCGCCATCCTGCGTTCGCCACAGACCCTCCGGATTAGAAGCCCAGCCGTCCAATCGGTTCAAGAACTGGATTTCGGTAGTCGGATAGGTTGTTGTCCTCGGCAGCGGACCGACCTCGACGAGCCGGGAGGCGGCTGTCATCGAGCCGCTTACCAACAACAGAGCGAACGCAAGAGATTTCATTGCGGTCAGCGTTCCAAGCCCCGAGTCAGTGAATGGTCCGGGTCTTGCGATTCATATAATCCATCAGCAGATACTGCCCGAGCGTGTACGGCGTGGTGAAGTATGCCTTGCCGCGGCATAGCTCGGTGACTTTCTGGATGAACTGGACCAACCCGTAGTCGCTGGCGAGCATGAAGGTGTTGATGAGCACGCCCTGGCGCTTGCAACGGCTGACCTCCTCGAGCGTGCGGCTGATCACCAGAGGGTCCAGCCCGAAGGCGTTGCGGTAAATGCGTCCATCGTCGAGCGTAAGCGCGCTGGGCTTACCGTCCGTGATCATGATGATCTGCTTCATGTCCTTGCGCTCCGCGGCAAGCAGCCGCTGCGCCAGGATCAGGCCGTCGCGAGTGTTGGTGTAGTAAGGACCCACCTGGACCCGTGCCAGCTCCTCGATCCGCAGCTCTTCGGCCGTGTCGTGGAACAGCACGCAGCGGAGCGTATCGCCCGGATACTGCGTGCGAATCAGGTGCGCCAGCGCCAGCGCGACTTTCTTGGCCGGAGTGAAGCGATCCTCGCCGTACAGAATCATGCTGTGGCTGCAATCGAGCAGCAGCACCGTGGCGCAGGAGCTTTGATACTCGCTCTGGTGCACGTGCAGATCTTCGTATTCCAGATTCAACGGCAGCGTCACGCCCTCGCGCTGCATCGCCGAAAACAGCGTCTGGCCGATGTCCAGATTCATCGTGTCGCCGAACTCGTATTTGCGGGCCGCGCCGCTCGATTCGATGCCGGTGGACATGTCGCGCGTGTCGTGCGCGCCGAAGCTGGAGCGGCCGAGCGAGCCCAGCAGGTCCTTCAAGGTCTTGAAGCCCAGGAAATCGACGCTTTTGTCGGTGACCTTGATGTCCACGCGAGCCTCGCCCTTGCCTCGGCTTCCGCCTTGCGGCTCGGTGTTGATGTAGCCTTCATCCACTAACTTCTGCACCAGCTTGCTCAGCAATTGATCGAGCTGCTCCTCGGACATGGCCTCAAGTTGCTGGCGGATCTGCTCGGCGCGCTCGGGGTCGAAGAGCTCGCCACGCTCCAGCGCCTGTTCAATGGCGTGCTTGAGGTCTTCCAGCGTGTTCGAATTGAACTCGCTGAACTGCATGTAGGGATTGTCGAAGCCGCTTTGCAGGAAAAAATCGGAGAGAGCGCGCATCAGGTCTTCGGCGGTGAGGCCGAAGTCGTCGCCGGTGTAGCGCGAATAGTTGACGCTCTTCATTGGGAGAAACCCTTCCTTCCCGAATCGGCAGGTCGCAGACCTGCCCCACTTAGCAGGTCCCAAGCCAGCCCCACTTTGCAGTTGTGGGGCAGGTCTATGACCTGCCATTTTATGAACTTCATTGATAATTCCGCTTGGCGGCCTTGGTGCGAGGATCGTCGGCGGGCGCTTCGCGGCGGCGCACCTCGGCGGTAAATCCAGCTTCTTCGCTGCGGCTGATGCGCCGGTGCGCATACAAACCTTCCAGAATGAACTCGGCTGCGCCGGCCCGAACAGCATCGGGCTCGCTGGCGCTCAAACCGAGCTTCTTAGTCTTTTCGAGCAGCCCCTGGATCTTCCCCAGCTCGGCCACCATCTTGGCCGCGGGAGAGGTCTCGTCCAACCGCAGCGATCCGCCCAGATCGAAATATTGGACCACTGCGTTGAGGTTATCGCCGTCGAAAAACTTGGTGAACACCTTGCCGACGCTCAGGCGGATCAACTCGCGAGCCACCGAATCCCCGCCTTTCAACTCGCCTTCGTACTCCAACTCCAGCTTGCCGGTGATGGAAGGAAGCGCGGCGTAGATATCGAGCACGCGCGGCACGGCCACGGTTTCGCCTGAGACCAGCGCGCGGCGCTCCGCGTTCGATACCACGTTCTCGATGGCGGAAATGGGCAGGCGCTGGCTGACACCGGAACGCTTGTCCACCTTCTTATCCTCGCGCGCCGAAAACGCCAGTTGTTCGATAACTTCGCGGATGTAATCGGGCACGCGCACCTCCACGGGGGTGCGTCGCTTGAGCCACGCCTCTTGCTCCGTGATGGCCATGCCGTGGTCGAGAGTGACGGGATAATGAGTGCGGATTTCGCTGCCGATGCGGTCCTTGAGCGGCGTAATGATTTTGCCTCGCGCGGTGTAATCTTCCGGGTTGGCGGTGAACACCAGCATCAGGTCCAGAGGCAGCCGGACGGGATAGCCCTTAATCTGGACGTCGCCCTCCTGCATGATGTTGAACAAGCCGACCTGGATCTTGCCGGCCAGGTCGGGCAGCTCATTGATGGCGAAGATGCCCCGGTTGGCGCGCGGCAGCAGTCCGTAGTGAACGGTCAGCTCATCGGAGATGTTGTGGCCCTTGCGCGCGGCCTTGATGGGATCAATATCGCCGATCATGTCGGCGATGGTGACATCGGGCGTGGCCAGTTTTTCGACGTAACGCTGCTCGCGCGAAAGCCAGGCGATGGGCGTCTCATCGCCCTTCTCCCGCACCAGCTCGTGACACGCCTTGCAGATGGGCGCGAAGGGATTGTCGCGGATCTCGCAGCCGGCAATGTACGGCATGTGCTCATCGAGCAGCGTCACCAGCAGGCGGATCAGTTTGGTCTTGGCCTGGCCGCGCAGGCCCAGCAGGATGAAATTGTGGCGCGACAGGACGGCGTTCACTACTTGCGGAACCACCGTATCCTGGTACCCGACGATGCCCGAAAACAGGGGCTCGCGGCGTTCCAGCTTGCAGATCAGATTCTCGCGAAGCTCGTCCTTGACGGTGCGCGTGACCACATTTCCCGCTGCGGTTGCGGCATCCCCGTATTTCTTATGCGAGCGAAGAGAACCAAGCGTGACCGGAAGACCAGAGGGAGTGTCCGGAAGGCCAGAGGCGGATTTCATTGTGACTTACAGTAGCTCCTACGGCGATTGTAACAACATCGGCAGCTTGTAGCGTTCGCCGGCTTCCGCGCGAAACGCTTCCCAGCTGGAATAGATCTCGGCCTGCAAACCCACGGCGCGTGCTCCTTCCACGTTTTCCGCCTTGTCGTCGAGGAACAAGGCTTCGGCGGGTGGGACGCCGACGCCGCGGATCGCATCGTGGTAAATGGCCGCTTCCGGCTTTACGATTTTCAATTCGTAGGAAAAAGTGACGTGATCGAAAGGATCGAGGAAGCCGGGCGTGGCGCGCAATGCTTCGCCCAGCGCGGGGGGGAGGTTGGAGAGGATCGCTGTGCGAAAGCCGCTCGAGCGCAAATGCGCGGCCCAGCCTAGGATACGCTGGTCGTAATTGTTCCAGAGCTCGATTTCGTATTGGACCAATGTCCGCAGGAGGGCTTCGTCCATTCCTGGGGCCGCAGGGGGCCGGCCGGCGGCTTGGGCGATTTGCCTCCAGTAAGCGCGCGAATCGACCAGTCCGGCGTCGTACTCGATGCGGTTGGCCCAGAAGAGGGGAAGAAGCTCCGCCGTGGAAATGTCAAAGAGATTGGCGATGCGGGCGAAGCGGTCCTCTGAAGGATGGAAGCACAGCACGCCTCCGAAGTCGAAAATAACCGCGCGGACGGCCATCAAGTAGCTGGCAGGTCGCAGACCTGCCCCACTGCCCTGCGGCAGAAGTAGATGGCAGGTCGCAGACCTGCCCCACTAATCTCTTCCGGCACCATCTAGCTCCGCGAGCCGCCGGCGGCTTTCTCCTCGCGCCGGGTGCGGATTTCGCGTACGGCGTAGATGCGGCGTCCCTGGCTCTCAAAATACGTGCGGGTGAGGACTTCGCCCAGCAGGCCCGTCGAAAAAAGGATCACGCCGTTGACCAAAGCCAGCGCGCCAACGATAATCAGAGGCCCGTGTTCGGCGATGATGTCCGCTCCGGTCCAAAGCTTCCAGGCGGCGAGCCAGGCGAGCAACCCTCCGCCGAGGGTTCCGCTGATCAAGCCCCACTTGCCGAAGAAGTGCATGGGGCGGGTGAAATATTTGAGCAGGAACCAGAGCGTGAAAATATCGAACATCACGCGAAAGGTGCGGCCGAGTCCGTAATGCGAGCCGCCGCTGGAGCGCGGGCTGTTGCGGATGGGCACCTCCGCGATGCGCGCGCCGTAGAACGACGCCAGCGCCGGGATGAAGCGGTGCAGCTCGCCGTAGAGATTGATGTCCTTGAGAATTTCCGCGCGGTAGGCCTTGAAGGTGGTGCCGAAATCGCGCAACTCCACGTGCGACGCCTTGGACATCAGCCAATTGGCGATGCGTGAAGGAAGCTTGCGCGTGAACGCATTATCCAGGCGGTTCTTGCGCCATCCGCTGGCAATGTCGTAGCCTTCCTCGATCTTTTCGAGCAGCGCGGGAATATCCTCGGGAGCATGCTGAAGATCGCCGTCGAGCGAGATGACGATGTTGCCCTGGGACTCGTCGAAGCCGGCCGCCAGCGCCGCTGTCTGGCCGAAGTTGCGCCGCAGACGAATCACCTTGAGCCGCGCATCGGTCTCGACCAGATTCGCCAGCAGATCGAAGCTGCGGTCAGTGGAGGCGTCGTCGATAAAAATAATTTCGTAGGGCTTGCGCAGGCGCTCCAGCACAGCAGTGAGCCGGTCGTAGAGGGGCAGAATGGAGGGCTCTTCGTTATGGATCGGGATGACGATGGAGAGGCCTGCCACTGTGATTAAAGGATAGCATCGGCGGGGAAACGGGGCTCATTGTGGCTCCGCGACTGTCGCGGCTCGGAGTACTGAACCGCGACCTTGAGGGAGCGGCTGTAAATGCGTCGCGGCAATGATACATTGGGTCACGTAAGCACGGGATCGCGGCGGAATCGAAACCAAAGGAGCATCCAATGCCGGGGCAAATACGCATCACGTTTCGAAACTTCACGGGGCTGGATTTCTCGGACGCCATAAAAGTTCCACTCGCCAAACCGAAAACTAATGTGCTGGGCGAGGAGACGATTCTGAGGGGAGCCATCGATGGACTTGGGGTCTTGACTAACACCGGCCAGCGCCTTCGCGGTGAAAAAGCTCTGATTGCGGCGCCAAGTCCCGTCATGACCCTCGTGGGATCGATTCCGAGGGTTCGCATCCGGTCGCCCAGCCCGGATTTCACGATCGCGGACGGGGTCGCCGCGTCGGCGGGCGCGGTTGCCGCGGTCGGCGCTGGCGGAGGAATATACTTCTGGAACAAGAGGCCGGATGGGGAAGTCGGCTTGTATGGCTCGATTTCAGCCGGGCTGATTTCGAATTTAGGGGTCTCGGCGGGCGTGCAGCTTGCGCTCATGTTCGGCAAGGCCCCTGACGTGCTTGGCGGCGATTCCATCGCGCTCTCGGTAGACATCGGCATCGATATCGCCACCGTCACTGGAAGCTTGATCCTGAATGCGCCTCCGGGCGGCGTCTGGCCGTTGAGCCCCACCATGTTTGCCGGTTGGATTCCCGAAGTGATCGGGATATCGTTTGGGCTATCCGTGGGGGTGAGCGCGCTGCCGGTAGACTATTCGGTGATGCCGGGGCGGACCTGGCTGAAGCCAATTACCTAAGGCCGCGGCCAATCGCTCCGCCGCCCACTGCGACAATTGGTAGCCGTCCAATTCCGCCGTCCTCGCTCGCCGCACCTCGTGCGTGGAGATCCCGCGTGTGCCTCTTAATTCTGCCCCGGCCGCTCCACACCATCGATAACCAGCACATCGACGGAACTTTTTGCGGCTCCAGCTTCAGTCCGAGCTGCTCCTGAAACGCGGTGAAGATATTCGGCGCATTCGGGTCGGCCGGCATGCTTGATCCCCTCCCGCCGAATTGGGTTTCGTCAGGCGTCCAAACGAGATCGAAATCGAAGTTCCCGGTGAGCCCTGTCTTATCCAGCACGGGACGGTCCAGCACCACCATTTGGAGCACGGTGACCACTAGCGCCATCGGCGCATTCCGGACGGGCCACCGCGGGCCGCCAATCAGAAGGCTAGATGGCGCGCCGCCGTCACCTTCGGTCCGAGCCTTCATTTTCGGGCCGTTCTTCCCAATCGTGAGCGCGTATATCGGAAGCTCCTTCGTCTCGTGGTGAAGCTTGAGCTGAAAACGATCGGCCATCAGGGTCCGAAGCATCGACTCAATCCGCTCTGCATCCATCAGGCCGCCGCCCACCGGTTTCGCGACGATGTCGTATTTGTCCGTACCGATCCGGCCGGGCCCCCCCAACACCTGGCTGGGATGAACGTTGTACGACCAGAGAATCACGTCCTTCAATGTGGTGCCCCGCGTTGTAAGTGTCGGGCCGGGAAGTCGGATCAACCGCCCAGAGTACTGGCTCGCCGCCCCACCCGAGGCCGGTTAGGAGTAGACTTGCGGTCAGGGGTGAGTCGTGCGGGCTGGATTTGACTTCGCTCTCGCGTGTTTGCTCGGCGGAGCCGCCGTCGCACAGCACACCGCGCAGCCTGCGAGTTCCAGCCAAACCATCGCGAAGCCCGCGGCGCTTCCGCCCCTGGTAGCTGGCGCGCCCTATTCCGGAGAAGAGCACCGCGTGCGCACTCGCATGCTCGCCGATGGCACGCGCATCACTGAGAACTGGCCGGTTCGCCGGCTGTATCGTGACGCGCAGGGCCGCACCCGGGTCGACCGGCCGTTGCTCACCTCGCCCGACGCTCCGGAAATGCCGCGCATCGTGGAAATCGGCGATCCTACCGCCGGAGTCGAATACATTCTGGAGCCGCTCCACAAGGTCGCGCATCGCTTCAGCTTGCCTGCCATCGCGCCGTTTTCAGGCGCGCCCGAAACGCAAGGAGACGCCGCGCCAACAAACGCCGCACAGGGGGAGCCGGCGCCGACCATCGTCGCGCCTCCCGCCATTGCCTTCCCAGCTCCGGCCGGTTCGAAGGCCGAGGTAGAGGATCTGGGCGCTTGGGTGATTCAGGGACTTCGCGCCGAGGGCGTGCGCCGGACCGTCCGGATTCCCGCGGGCGCCATTCCCACGGGCGCTATCGCCGTGGGTGAGGACAGCGACCGTTCTTTAGTCCTAGTCGAGGAAACCTGGACCGCGCCCGAGCTTCAGATCGTCGTGCGCCAAAAGCTTTACGATCCGCGCTGGGGCGAATCGACAACTGAGCTGCTCAAGATTCGCGCGGGCGAGCAGGCGGCCGCTCTGTTTCAGGTTCCACCCGATTACCGCGTCACGGATGAGCGCGGCGACTTCGACATTCCGTTCGTGACGCACGGGCACGCCACCGCCCCGCAGGTGATTGCAAAGGCGCAGGCAAAGTATACCGATGAGGCGCGGCGCAGCGGAGTCCAGGGTGTCGTGCTGCTCTCGGCGGTGGTGGATGAGAGCGGCAAGGCGCAGGACATTCGCGTCGAGCATTCGGTCGATCCGGGCCTGGATCAAGAGGCCATCAAGGCTCTGCGCCGCTGGCGCTTCCAGCCCGGAGTGCAGGAGGGCCATCCCGTGCGCTTTCCGGTTCACGTCGAGATTACGTTCCGCCTGAATGACTGACGTGTCGTTTTGATTTATTTCGGCTATTGTTTCCCGTCCGCGTCGAACGTGACCGTCGAATTCGATTCGTACTTCCGATATTGCTGGAAGTGTATCTCCACCTTGGTCTGCGTATTCCCGAACCGGGTGATCTCCTGGGACTCTTGAGGCAGCAGAAAGTCCTTTCCGGCGATCACCGTTATCCCGTAGCGAAGGTCGATTTTCCACCCCAGCGCTATCTTTGAGCTGCTCCTCACCACGAAGGCCGGCTCGGCGTCGATCTGAATCCGCATCGGCATGGCGGTCTCGCAATCCGCGTACACCAGGCCGTGATGCTGCATGTGTACGCGATCCGATCCGGAATACCGGATCATCGCGCTTTCCGCCGCCGTTACGCGGTACCGGAACACGCACAGCCTCTTGCCGCCGGACTGGTCAACGTGGTCCCACTCGAATTCGCCGGCGGATTTGGGATCGAAAATGTACCCCAGCACCTTACCGAATTCTCCGCTCGGCAGAAAATAGCCCGGTTTGATCTTTGCCACGTCGGGCGGCTTTCCATTTACGCTCAGCACCCGGTAATGCTCCTGGTGGGAGATGTAGCCGACTTCCCGCTCTTGCGTATCGAGCGCCTGCCAATGCTTGAAGGGGCCCGAGTCTTCCTTGCCGCGCTTGATCAGTTCGATGCACAGAAAATCCTGAAGCCGCTCGGCATAATTGACCGCCGCATCTTTCATTCTCGCGAGGATGGTGTTCCGCCCGGCGGCGTCGGGCTCAGGAGTTTGCCCGCTGGTGCGCAACGCCAGCACCGCAGCAAGCGCGAGTATTGGGGTAAAAGGGACTCGTTGCATTTAGATGCTTATACGCAAACCCGGCGAAAAAGTTGCGCCCGAATCGCCCTCCCTCTGATAAGATTGGCAAAGCCATGAGCGCAGCCAAGCAAGCCAAACCCCAGAGCCGGATTGAACGGGATCTTTTGGGCGATTTTGTTCACGTCGTGGAGGAAGCCGCGATCGCCTCGGCCCGCACCATGGGCCAAGGCAACGCCGACGCCGCCGATCAAGCCGCCGTACAAGCCATGCGCCACGCCTTCGAGAGCGTGGAGATGGCCGGCACCATCGTCATCGGCGAAGGCGAGCGTGACGAAGCTCCCATGCTCTACATCGGGGAACAGGTGGGCTCCGCGGCGCCCTCGGGCGTCGATTACCCGCGCGTGGACATTGCCGTCGATCCATTGGAGGGCACCAATCTGTGCGCCACCGGCACGCCCAATTCGATCGTCGTGCTGGCCGCTTCCGAACCGGGCGGCCTGCTGCACGCGCCTGATTGCTACATGGAGAAAATCATTTCCGGGCCGGCCTGCCGCGACGCCCTGGATATCGACGCTCCGGTCAAGTACAACCTCAAGGCCATCGCGCATTGCCTGGACCGCCAAGTCAAGGACCTGGTCATCATGGTGCTGGACCGTCCCCGTCACGCCGACCTGATCGCCCAGATCCGGCAAGCCGGCGCGCGTATCCGTCTGATTCCGGATGGCGATCTTTCGGCCGGCATCGCGGCGGCGGTGCGCGGTGCGGGCGTGGACGCAGTCATGGGCACCGGCGGAGCGCCCGAGGGCGTGCTGACCGCAGCCGCCCTGCGCTGCTTATCGGGGGAAATGGTGGCGCGCCTCCAGGTCAATACGCCGGAGTTGGAGGCTCGCGTGGAGAAAATGGGCATCCGCGATCCCAAGCGCATCTACACCGCGCGCGATCTTGCGCCGGGTGAGCAGATCATCTTCGCCTCCAGCGGCGTCACCGATGGCGCTCTACTCCATGGCGTGCGCTTCTTCGGCGACGGCTGCCGCACCCACACTCTCGCCATGACCTACGGTACCCGCCAATGCCGCTTCATCGACACCGTGCACATGTTCCAGGAACCCGGCCGTCGGGGGGTTCGCTTATATTAGGTCGCGTTCGTCTGTACTACCCGAAGCGGCCCCAAGTACCATTACCAACCAGACTCCAGTACCTTGTAGCTCCTTCCCAGCGTCCCCACACTTAAGGAGATGGAGCGTACCGGCTTCGAGCAGTGGAAACCTCGTGAAGTTGCGCGACTTCTCGCGTTAGTCGAAACCGAGCGCCGTTATTACCAGGAAATGATGTCCGCGCTGCCCGCGGCACTGGTGGTCCTGGCGCACGACCGGACCGTTTTATCCGCCAACGTGGCCTTCCGCCGCTTGGTGGGGCTGAGCGGCGAGGAGCTGCGCAAGAGGAGCATCGAGCAGATCCTGCCCTCCGACGAGCTCATTGAGCACCTTCGCGCCGTGCACGTCCATGGCGATACCGCTCCTTTTTTCGTCCCTGCCCCATTTTCCATCAATATGGGCGAGCGGCGGTTTCGCATGGCCGCTGTTCCCATCCGCAGCTGGGACGATGAGTTGGAACCCGAGACGCTGCTGATGGTGCAACTGGAGGAAGGCCCCGCTGCCGCGGCCGCACCAACGCCCTCGGCTCCCGTTCAGGTGGCTCCCGAGCCGGTGGCTCCTGAACCCTCTCTCGATGCTGCAACCTTGCCGGCCGCCGTGTGGGAGGCCGACGCCTCCACCTTCGCTTTCACTTACGCGGGCGGAGCGGCACAGGAAATCCTTGGTTATCCAGCGGCGCACTGGCTGTCCCAACCGCATTTTTTTTCCGAACGCATCCACCCCGACGATCGCGCCGCGGTTCTGGCGCTGTATCGATCCATCGTCGCGGAAGGAGGCGAAGCCAGCGCCGAATACCGCGCCTTGCACTCTTCCGGCGCGCCGGTTTGGTGCCGCGAAAGCGTTCGCGTTCCGGCTTCGGAAAAAGGCTCGGGAGAAGGCGCGCGGAGCATCGCCGGAGTAATAAGCGCCATCGGAGAGCGCCGCCAACTGGAGGCTCAATCGCTCGCCGCCGCACGCATCGACGCGCTGCGCGCTCTTGCCAGCCGCCTGGCGCACGATCTGAACAATCCCCTGATGATCGTCACCGGTTACGGCGAAGAACTGCTGCATGCGCTGCCCGAGGGCGATCCCATGCGCGGCGATCTGAATGAAATCCTGGCCGCCGCCGGCAGATTGGCTGAGATCGCCGGGCACTTGCTAGGCTTCACGCGACCGCTGGCTCAGGCCCCCTTGAAGATCGAGTTGAGCCGGCGGATCGCTGAGCTGGAGCCGAGGCTTTACGAGATTGGCGCGGCCAACGCTTCGGCCGAAACCGCCGCTCTTGAAATCGCCAGTCCTGACGGCGCGGTCTGGGCCTTCGCCGATCCCCAGCAACTGGACGATGCAATCGCCGCGCTGGCCGCGTTCACCCTGGAGAACACCAGCGAAGTTTCCCGGCTCCGCGTGATCTGCCGCCCCACGCGCATCGTGGAGCTGGTAGGAACCGCCACGCTCCAGCCCGGCGTCTATGCGCGGCTCGACATTCAAGCCGAGGGCCGAGGCATCGACGCGCCGGCGGGGGCCTTCGAGTCGATTTTGCCAGCCAAGGATGTTCACAAGCCCGCGGGGCCGGCGGTCGCGCGAGCGTATCTCAATGTGCGTCAATGGGGCGGCGATATCGCGTTTTCAAGCAGTGCCGCGCATGGTTCGGCGTTTTCGATGTACCTGCCCTATGCGAAACCGCCGCAAGCCGAACCGCGGGAGCAACCGGCCGCGCATGAAATCGCGCCAGCCCCCGCTCCCGAAGCACCGCCGGAGCCGCAACCCGTGCCGCCGCTTATCGAACCGTCGCTGGGCACGGTTCTGGTGGTCGAGGACGAGCCGGGCATCCGCGGCCTGGTGCGCAAGATTTTGAAGCGCGAGCGCTATGACGTGATCGAAGCCGGAAGCGGCGAAGAGGCTCTGACGGCGGCCTCGGCCCATGGCGGGGCCATCGGCCTGCTACTAACGGACGTGATGTTGCCGGGGATGGGAGGCCGGGAACTTGCGGAGGCGCTTGTCGCCACACACGCGGATCTCAAGGTGGTCTATATTTCGGGATTCACCGACGACGAATCCGTGCGGGCCGGCCAGTTCCCGCCCGGCTCCATGTTTCTCCAGAAGCCGTTCACGCTCAGCGCGCTGGTGGGCATCGTGAAACAGGCGCTCGATAAGTGAGCATTTTAGCTTCGATTATTGCCGGAACCGTTCCGGCGTTTCTTGGCTATACCCGAAGCTTTTCGATATGATTGTTGAGTGCCCGCCCATCGCAAGCTAGCCAGCCGGCTACGTAAGATCGCTCAAAGGGCAGGGGCATTCTCCAATTGGCTCAGCATGCGAAGCGGGCGATTGGCGTTCGACCCGCGTCCCGACGACGTATATCTGGCCAGTTATGCGCGATCCGGAACCACCTGGCTGCAAATGATTGTGTATCAACTTACCACCGACGGCCACATGGATTTCGAGCACATCACCCAGCCGATTCCTTATTTCGAGCGCGCCCTGGCCCAGGGCCGCGATCTGAACCGGCTCCCTTCGCCGCGCATCTTTAAAACGCATCTGCGCTATGGGAATCTGCCCAAGGGTCCCTACAAGCGGATCTATATCGCGCGCAATGGCAAGGATGTGCTGGTTTCCTGCTACTATTTCTTCCGCGCTCATTCTCCCTTCAAAGGAAGTTTTGACGAATTTTTCTACAGGTTCATGGCGGGAAACGTTCAGCCGGGGTCGTGGTTCCGGCACGTTTCGGAATGGAGCGCCCATGCCGCCGATGCGAACGTCTTGTTCCTGCGCTACGAGGATCTGGTGAGCGATTTTGACCGCACGCTCACGCGAATCGCCGCGTTTCTGGAGCGCCCCCTCTCCAAGGAAAAGTTGATCTCCGTCGCCGAACATTCCAGCTTCCAGTTCATGAAGCAGCACGAAGACAAGTTCGGCTTTCTTCAAGAAGTTATGCTGGAACAGGGATTCACCGGCGAGGGGTTCATTCGCCAGGGCAAAACTGGAGCCGGGAAGCAGCATTTGAGTCCGGCGCAGGAAGCCATATTCGATCAGGCCGCATCGGTGGTGATCATGCCAGCGGCGTCCAACGCCGCAAGCGCGCACACAGGCTGAAAGCTCTCCGTACTTCGATCACAAATTAGCAGGCTTCGCTGCCACTTCTAAATCAATGCCGACGGGCGGCGCGTCCAGTTCGAGCCCTTCTCTTTCGAGATGGCCTCGACGTCCTTCACGTACGCGCCGGTTTGGGTGAGGATGTGATGCAGGTCGTTGCCGAGGCTAATGAAGGGGAATCCCTTTTCGAGGAATTCGCCCACGCGCGAGGTGCCGAACAGGAACAGGCCCAGGATCACGTTGTTCTTCTTGGCGGCGGCGCGCAGTTTATCGGTGGCCTCCTGCAACTCCGGCGACGTGTACATGTGCGGGAACTCGTATTTTTCGTAGAGGCCCATCGACATGCACAAATCGTTCTGGCCGAGGAATAGAATATCGACGCCGGGCACGGCCGCGATTTCGTCGATGTTCTTGATGCAGTCCGCGGTCTCCACCTGCAACGCCACGATAGTGTTGCTGTTGGCCGCGCCGGCGTAGCCGAGCAAACCGGCCTTATTCATGCTTCTCTGCGGAAAGTAGACGGAGCGCGTTCCGGCCATGGGATAGCGGCAGCAGCTCACGGCTTGCTTAGCTTCCTCGGCGGTGTTGATGTATGGGACCAGCACACCGTCGGCGCCCATGTCCAAGCTTTGCTGGATGCCACCGCGGTCGTGGTAACCGGCCACGCGAACCAGCGATTTCGCGCCGCCGCTGGCGATTCCGGCCAGCATGGCGGATAGGGTCTCAAATCCCATGGGTCCGTGCTGGGTGTCGACCAGCAGCCAGTCGTAACCGCTGTGGGCCAGTTGTTCGGCGACCGTGGGACTATGCGCGTTCAGAAACAGACCAAGCTTGGGTCTGCCTTCGCGCAGTTCTTTCTTGAACTCGGCTCCGGTGAGCGCTTCACTACTCATTCCGTGTAATCTCCCCGATCCCGGACAAGCCTCCGGCCAGCGAACATAGAGCTAGCGGGTACGCGTGGTTTGTGCTATCCGGGTCTCATGAAAGTATACACCGCTGGCTGGTGTTAGGTTAATTGAATGGCCGGAGTCACGACAGGGAATGAGGCTCCTTTATCACGGCTGCACAAGGTCGTCCAGCTGGCGGTGCTGCTGCTGACCGCAGCGGTTTATCTGCCGGTTCTCTGGTTCGGCTTCGTATGCGACGACAGTGGCCAAATTGTGGAGAGCCATGCGCGCTATACCTGGAGCGCCGTGCCCAGCTACTTCGGCTCCGACGTCTGGAACTTCATCGTCACGGGAAAGACGGATTACTACAGGCCGGTGTTTTTGCTGTGGATGATGCTCAATTCGAAGCTGTTCGGATTGAACACAGCGCTGTTGCACGCGGCCGCTTTGGGGCTGCACCTGGGCGTGACGCTATTGCTCTATTTCCTGGCGCTTCGGTTGACGCGCAGCCCGGTCATCTCGGGCGCGGCCGCGCTGCTGTTCGGAATTCATCCGGTGCACATCGAAGCGGTCGCGTGGCTGAGCGGCGTAACCGAAAGCCTGTTCGCCGCGCTGGCGCTGGGCGCGATCCTGTGCCAGTTTCGCGGAAGACGCGCAGGCGCGCTGCTCCTGTTCGCATTGGCGATCTTTGCTAAAGAAACCGCTGTGGTGCTGCCGATCCTGCTGGCCGCCTGCGACTGGCTGTTTCCCGCGAATTCCGAGGCGTCCGGGCGCCACGCCGAAGCTCTCCGCATATCACAGCGAATTGGCCCAGATCCTGGAGGAGGGAAACCTGCAAGGCGCGCTCGCCGAGTACGAGGCCGAGCTTCGGGAAGATCCGGCATCGGTGGAGGGCCGGCAGCGTTTGCAGGATTTGGAGGAGCGGATTTCGCGGCAGTCTCCTACGCCCTGACTTTGCGAGAATGAAGGAAGCATGGCGCGTGGTTCGATCCCGGTAATTTCGATGCAAGTCATCGGAATGGCATTCCTCGCGGCCTCCGCGTGGGGCGCTGCGTGGACGGAATACGACGGCGGTCCGTTTCGCGTGGTCAGTGACGCGGGAGAGCGCGCGGCTCGCGAGCGGCTGATCGAACTGGAGCAGCTGCGTCATACGCTGGAATTGTACCTGGGAAAGCCCGACCTGGCTACGGTATGGCCGATCGAGATCGTGCTCTTCCCCAATGCGCGCGAATACGGCCCGCATGCGCCGCCGAGGCCGTTGGTGGAGGGTCCCGACGCGGACTTGGGAGCTTGGATGGCGGAGACGCCGCTGCCGCACGATCTGCTGCGGGAAATCGCGCACCGAATGATCGAGGACAACGCCGGGCGGATGCCGCAGTGGGTGGATCAGGGGTTGATCGACCTGATGGCGTCGATTCAGGTGAAGGACAACAGAGGCGTTCCTGCGGTTACTCTGGGCGCGACTCCGGGAGCGGGTGAGCTATCCGAGGAGCGGATGCGAGCCTGGGCCAAGATCCAGATGCTGGCGACGCTTCCGGAATATAGCGGCAAACTGCGGGTATACATGAACAACTTGCAACAGGGCGGCGACGAGGAGTCGGCGGCCCACAACGCCTTCAACATGACGGCTGCGGAGCTGGACAAACGCGCCGATGCGTATTTCGCCGCTGGGCATTTCGTTGCCGTTCCCATGGTGGGCATTCCCGTGAATACGGGTCGCGATTTCAGCGAAAAGCGACTTCCCGATGCCGGGGCCGCCGCGCTGATCGCGGATCTCAAGGCGGATGGAAAGGATTTTCCTCCGGGCAGTCCCCGAGGGTTGCTGCAGCAGAACACGCGCGAGGCGCTGCAGGCGGCGGTGAAGGCCAATCCGAGATGGGCGGAGCCGCACGTCGCGCTCGCCGGCTTGGAATACGATCCGGTGGAGAAGGCGAAGGAGCTGAAGCTGGCCGCGACGCTGGCGCCTCGCAACAGCGAGATTTGGGAGGCGCTGGCGATGGCGCAGACGGATTCCCAACTGTTCGCCGATGCGGAAAAATCGTGGGTGATGGCGGAGCACAACGCGTTGAACGATGCGGACAAGGCCAGGATTCGCAAGGCTCGCTTAGATTCGGCGGAGAACCGCGTGGAATACGAGCTGAGACAAAAGAGGCGCAAGGCCACGGAAGAGGCGGAAGATCTGGAATCGGTCAAGAAGGCCGCGGAGGCCCGCATCCACGCCGCCGAAGATGCGGCCAACAAGCGTAACGGAACGCTGAAGCCCGGCGCGACGGTGGTCCCATGGTGGAACGACGAAGAGGGCGAGAAGCTGAGCGGGACGTTAACCCGGGTGGACTGCTTGAACGGCGACGCACTGCGGCTGACCGTTCGGCAGGACAAGGGCGCGGCGCTACGGCTGCTGATTCCCAACTCACACAACCTGGCGGTGAAGGGCGCGAACGAGGTCAAGTTCGCCTGCGGAGATCAGAAGCCGCCCAAGGCCATCAACCTGGTGCACGACGGGAAGCCGGACGAGCAGCAGGGCACGGCGGGCAATGTGCGCATGGTAGAACTGCCTTGATGCGGATGTGAAGGAACAGCTGAAGCGGTGGCTGTTCGGGCTTTTGGGAAAGCATCCCGAAGCAATTATCGTAAGTTTCCGCTCCGGAGGCGACGCGATCGCGGATGCCATGTGCGCCGAAATCCGCCGGCTGGAGCCTTCGCGGCGGCACTTTGAGATGCGGCTCGAAGACGCTGGCGACGTGAAGCGGCTGTTCCGAGGCTATCGGATCGGCCTAGCGCCGGTCCTGTTCACCGGCGATCCGAAGTACCGGCCGCTGCGCTTAGCGGCGGCTCGACTGGCTCCGCGCAAGATTCTCGCCTACAACGCGCGGCTGGAACGGCATCATCTGCGATTATCGCAGCCGATCGCATCCTGGCTTTTTCTTAAGGGCGTGCCGCTCGATCGGATCTTTCTGCGGCCGAAGTGGCTGTGGCCGTGGCGCAAGGATCGCACGAGTCGACCGAACGGATATCGGGTAATCGAAGGCCGCATGCGCCGCGAAGGCCGCCCGGCCGTCGCCGTGCTGACTCCTTATTTTCCGTTTCCGCTTTCCCATGGAGGCGCGGTTCGCATTTTCCATCTGCTGCGCGAAGTCGCTCGGGAGTTCGAGGTGGTGCTGTATGCGTTTTCCGAGGGAGAGATTAGCGACGCGGATCTGAAGCCGGTATTGCGCTTTGCGGCCCGCGTTTATCTGGTGGAGAAACCGCGGTACCGGGAACCGCGCTGGTCGACACTTCACCCGCCGGAGGTGTGCGAGTACCAATCGCCGGCGATGCGGACTTTGTGGAACGCGCGTGCGGCGGACGCGGCGCAGGTGGAGTATACATACCTCGCGCCGTATGGCGGCGACATTTTGGTGGAGCACGATGTGACTTGGGATCTGTACGCTCAGGTTCTCGCCAGAAAGAAGACGGTTTCGGCGTGGTGGGATTGGAAGCGATGGAAACGATTTGAGGAGCACGCTATCAGGCGATTTCCCTGGGTTGTGACCATGTCGGAAAAGGATCGCGAGATGCTGGGCGTTCGACAGGCGAAGGTGATCGAGAATGGTGTCGATCTGGAGCGGTTCCAGCCGGCGCCGGAAGCGCCTGGAAGGCGCCTGCTGTTTATCGGGTCCTTCCGGCACTTTCCCAATGTCGTGGCGTTCCGGTTTTTGACCGAGGAAATCCTTCCGCTGACTCCGGATGTGGAGCTAACGGTGGTGGCCGGTCCCGATCCGTGGCCGCACTGGCGCAACGTGACGGGGACGCTGAAACCTCCGCAAAACCGCCAAGTGCGCATGCTGGAGTTTGTCGCCGACGTTTGTCCGCTGTACGGCGAAACCAACCTGGTGGTGGTGACGACGCTCGAATCGGCGGGGACGAATGTCAAGGTGCTGGAGGCGCTGGCGATGGAACGCGCCGTTGTATCCACGGAATCCGGCTGCGCGGGGCTGGGACTGGAGCACGGCGTGACGGCCTGGATCGCGGATTCGGCCCAGGGCTTGGCGGAAGGGATCGAAACGCTGCTGGAGAACGGCGAGTTGCGGGTGAAAATCGCCCGAGCCGGCAGGGAGCACGCGCGAAAACATTTTGATTGGAAGGCGATCGGGTGCCGGCAAAGGGCGCTGCTTCGAGAAAAGCTGGGAGATCCGCTGGTGCTGCGCCCGGCCGTGGAAGGGGATCTGGACGCGATCGCGCGGATACAGGCGGCGTCGCCTGAAGCGTCGCAATGGGAGCCTCGGGACTGCATGGGGTTCGACTGCACGGTTGCGCTGCGGCGCACGGCCGATGCCGCCGTCGGCTTCCTGTTATCGCGGCAAACGACCCCGGGGGAACGCGAGATTCTAAGCTTGGCTGTGTCTCCCACCATGCGGCGGCGAGGAGTGGCGCTGCGCTTGCTCGAACATGAGCTGGAACGCGGGGAAGGCTCGTGGTTTCTTGAGGTTCGGGAATCGAACGCGGCCGCTATCGCGCTCTATGAGTCCGTGGGGTTTCGCCGCGTGGGCCGGAGAAAAGAATACTATAACGACTCCCATGAAGCGGGGATTGTCATGAGGTTCCTTTCATGATATTGTCATGGAGCCGATGGAGTGAAAAGGTTCTCCGGCGTCCAAAGCGCCGGCCGAGTTTCGAACACGAAAGGTGGTCCTGATGGAGAAAAATCAAGACGAACTGAAAGCGCATCTGATGGCCACGAACGAAGAATATCGTTCGTTGGCGGAAAAACACGCTGAGTACCATAAGCAATTGGAAGCGATTGAAGCCAAGTCGCATATGACGCTGCAAGACGAGGAAGAGGAGAGCCGGCTGAAGAAGCAGAAGCTGCGTCTCAAGGATCAAATGAACGAGATCCTGGCTCGCTATCGCACGCAGCGCGTGGCATAACATCATCAGGTGCGCGGATTTTTTGGTGCAGGGCATCTTCGGGCCGGGCGGACTCTCCGTCCGGCCTGAAGTGTTTATAGGCGCGATATAATTGAGTTTCCTCCCCTGAGAAAGAAAGAACCCCACACATGGACGAAAAAGAACGCAGCCGCGCCTTGGGCGCAACCCTGGCCCAGATCGAGAAGCAGTTCGGCAAAGGCTCTGTAATCCGTTTAGGAGCCCAGCCAGTGGCTTCGGTGCCCTCGATTTCCACCGGCTCCATCTCCGTCGATCACGCTTTAGGCGTGGGAGGGTTTCCGCGCGGGCGCATCTCCGAGATTTTCGGGCCGGAATCGTCGGGCAAAACCACCGTGGCGCTGCAAGTGGTGGCGGAGGCGCAGAAGCTGGGCGGCATGGCCGCCTACATCGACGTCGAGCATGCGCTCGACCCTGCCTACGCGCGCAAGCTGGGTGTGGACGTGGACAATCTGCTGGTCTCGCAACCGGATTACGGCGAGCAGGCGCTGGAGATCACCAACGCGCTGATCACCTCGGGCTCGATCGACGTGCTGGTGGTGGATTCGGTCGCCGCGCTGGTGCCCAAAGCGGAGCTCGACGGCGAGATGGGCGACAGCTTCATGGGCGTGCATGCGAGGCTGATGTCGCAGGCCATGCGAAAGCTCACCGGCATCGTGTCGAAGTCCAATACGTGCCTGATCTTCATCAACCAGATTCGCGAGAAGATCGGAGTGATGTTCGGCAATCCGGAGACCACCACCGGAGGACGGGCCTTGAAGTTTTACTCGAGCGTGCGCGCGGACATTCGCCGCATCGCGGCGATCAAGGACGGCGAGGTGGTGACCGGGAATCGCACTAAGATCAAGGTGGTGAAGAATAAGCTTGCGCCGCCGTTCCGCGAGGCCGAGTTCGACATTATTTACGGCGAAGGTATCTCCAAGGAAGGCGACCTGGTGGACACGGCTGTCGCGCAGAACGTGATCGAGAAGAGCGGATCCTGGTACAGCTACAAAGGCGAGCGTATCGGGCAGGGCCGCGAGAGCGCCAAACAGTTCCTCAAGGACAACGCGGATACGCGCAAGAAGATCGACCTGGAGTTGCGCAAGATGCTGGGCCTTATTCGCACGGAAGCGGCACCGGCGCCCGCTGCGCCTCCACCCGTGGCGCAACCGGCCGCGGCTCGAGCGACAAGAGGATAGCTCCGCTCCTCTCTCTTAATCCGAGGCGTCCAGCAGGGCGCGCTGGCGGGCCATGCGCTGCTCGCGATCCTGCGCGAAGCGCTGGATTCCCGCGAAGATAGATTCGGGGTCCAAGTGCGCCTCGACGATCACCTCGGGTTCCAGCCCTCCGGTGAGCCACTGATTGTCCCAGTCGGAGGTAAGCGAGTAGGCATCCGTGAGCGGTCCCACGTCGCGCAGCGGCCACATGCGCCGTGTCCCAGTGCTGACGATCATGAGGTCGTAGGAAGCTTTCGGCGGCAGCACTGCATGGCGATAACTCTCCGGCTGCCGCTCGAACAGTTCTTCGCTAATGGCGGCTATGACCTTCACGTTGATTCCGGCTTGCTCCAGACGCGGCAACACGCTGACCAGATTGACCGTTGAGCTGGAACCCTGCGCGACCACATAGCCATGCTTGGGCTTACCCGGTGCAAAGTCGCGAATCACATAGAATCCCTTCGCCGCGGCTTTAAGATCGGTGTCGGCAAACTTGGCGCGGTCGGCAACCGGAAAATCGGGACGAGCCACTTCCAGCGTAATGATGCCCACCTTAGGATCGCGAGCGGCGATTTCGGCGGCGGCAAAGTAGCCCGGCGCCACGTCGTTGTAATCCCAGAAATTCAAGTTGACGATCTCGCCGCGCGGAAACAGCTTCCATACCTGGGGCGCGAAGATGCCGAAGTGAGTGCGCCCGTCGGCGGCCGTCTCCGGTCCGGAGTGCGCCACCAAAATATGCAGGACACCCATGCGGAATTTGCTGTCCTGATTCTGCTGGCTCCATACGCGGGCGGGCGTGTACATCAACGGCGTAAACGCACCGTAGGTCCCGCTGAGGGCCCACACCCCGGCAAACTTCTCGGGATCGACGGACGCGCTCTGGCTCACCAGCCCGATCGCGGTCGAGACGTTGCCGGCTTCCTGGATGGCCGCTTTAATGCGCGTACCAAGAGGGTTCGATTCCGGATCGTAATGGCCCCACAAACTCCCGTGTTCGACGTTGATGGATTCGGAGAGGTCGGCGGCCAGCGTGAGGAAGCGGTTTTCGGTGACATAGTTCATCCACTTGATGATTTCTGAGACGCCGCGGCGAGCCCCGGCCATCTCGCCGGGCTTGCGGAAAAGGGTGACGCTGAGTTGTTTCTGCGCTCCCGAATGAGAATTGGTCACCGTCAGGTTCTGCGGTTCCACGGGAAGATTTTCCACGCGCAGGCGATCGTCCAGAAATGGATCGGTGTTTACATCGATGCGTATAGGGACACGCGCGGGCTCGCCGTCTTTGACGGTGTCTCCAAGCGCCGCCAACCGATCGGCGAGCCAATCCCCGAGACCGTTCCTTTCGAGCACGGACATCACCACGTCGATATTGGTTTTGAACTGGATCAGGCGCTCGCGTGGATCGCTCACCGCCCCGTCGCGAATCCCGGCGAACTGAACGCCGTAATGCTCCTCGAACGTTCGCGCCAGAGCGACGAAATATTCCGAGTTCATTTTCATCCCGTAGGGATGGCTTTTGTAGCTCACCACTTGATCGCCGTATCCTGGAATCTTTCCGCCGATTGCGCCGGGCCAGTATCCCTTGGTGGTCTTGCCGATCACAATCATGGGGCGGCGGTCGGTGGGATCCCAATCCTCCATGCTCTTGAGGGTCGCCACAATTTGGCCGTAATCATTCCCATCCTCCAGAGGGAAGACATTCCACCCGTAGGAGGTCCACTGATCGATCAGATGGTAAGCGTCATATTTCCGTGCGATGACGCCTCCCAGCAGCGCGTCGTCGATGCCGGCGTTGTTGTCGGAAAGAAGGATGCGCAGACGCTTGCCGACCTGCAAGGCCAAGGCCTGCGTCTTCAGTTCCTGCGCGTGCCCTTCGGTCATGGCGAACTCGCCTTCGAGCGCGATGATTTTCGGGTGCTGGCCCGCGCCGATAAAATCCCAGAAGGCCGCTTTGCCGGCGGCCGTGGCAATGCCGACTCCGGACGGGCCGCCGTTTACGTCGTTGGTGAGGTCCGTGCTCTCCGCGTGACCGGCCAAGGCTCGGATGCCGCGGCCTCCAGCCTGAGCAAACAGGGGATGGTTTTCGAGACCGTTGTCTTTGAGGATGGTGCGCATGGCTCCGGCGCCGCGGCGGAATCCCAACGCATCGACGGGAAGCATCGCGACATGCGGATCGACATGGTAGCGACGGTCGCCCGTGGCCTCATATTTGCGCGCCAGCGCCTGGCCCATGATCATCCACAGGGCGTAGCAGGTGGGAACGGTATGGCCGCCGGCGAGCATGAATTTGTCGCCGAAGGGATGCTTGGGGCGGCGATAGTCATAGCGCATTCCGCCCATCTCCGGCCCGGCCAGGTGCGCCGCCACGTTGTATGGAGTACACGCCAGCGGCCCGCCAAAGTGCCCCGTTTGGGCGTAATTGCCGAGCAGCACCAGGGTCATCGAGGTCATGTACCCGATGTCTTCCATGGCCGCTTGATCGGCGCGCATCGTTTCTACAGCAACATCAGCCAAGGATCGTTCGGCGTGCGCACTCACAGAAGTTTGAAACCTCCAGCCTCCTGAGTTTAACCGCTCCCTGTGGTCGCGGCTCAGAAGCCGCTTTTCTTACCCGCGGAGGAAGGACTGCAACTCCGCCAGCGTTTCCTTGGGGGCGCTCTCCTGGAGGGTATGGCCGCCGGGAAGAGCCTTGCCGTTGACGTTGACGCCTTCGTCTTTCCAGACGGCGAGATTGTCGTAGATTTGATTCACACGGTTCGTCGCGGACCACAGGGTCAACAACGGGCACCGGATTTTCTTTCCAGCCTGAATATCCGCTTCGTCGATCTTCAGATCGATGGATGCCGAGGCGCGATAGTCCTCGCACATCGCGTGCTCCATCGTGATATCGGTTCGATGCCGCAGAGACTCTTTCTGCGCGTCGTTCCTGGCGTTAGCCAACTGCATATCGGCCATCATCTTGAGACCGTTCTCAGGACCCGGAGCGGGTTGCAGATAGTTGAACCAGTGCGCGTACGTCCGGACGAAATCGAGATTCACGTGCGAATAAAGATAGTGCGCTGGGATGATGTCCAGCACCGCAAGTTTCAGAACCTTGTCCGGATGATCGATCGCCATGCGGCGCCCGACACGGCCACCGCGGTCGTGCCCGACCATGCGGAACTGGTTGTAGCCCAGGTGCTGCATCACCTCAACGCCGTCGAGCGCCATGGGGCGCTTGGATTGGCTGGAGTGATCCGGTTTGTCCTCGGGCCGGCTGGAATCCCCGTAGCCGCGCAGGTCGCAGATAACCAGCGTGTAGTCCTTGGCAAGATCCGGAGCAATCGTACGCCAAGTGATTACGGAATCCGGAGCGCCGTGGAACATCAGCACCGGCGGTCCGGAGCCGCCGATCACGGCGTTGATCTCCGCGCCGGAGGTCTTGATCCGCTCATTACGGAAGTTGGAAGGAAAGAATTTCATGCACGGCGACGGCGTGCCGGAAGCAGGCGACCACGCTGTTTCCTCGGCGCGCGCATTCGTTTGTAAGAACGCCGCCGCTCCTGCGGTCAGCGCGGTTTTGGTCAACAACTCACGGCGAGTTTCGTTTTTCTCCGGCATGGTGTCTCCTTACAAAGTCTCGAGCTTCAAGGGCCCAGTGCTGTCGCCCAGCTTTTCGATCGGCACGCCGGCGCGGTCGAGGATGGTGACCAGCAGGTTCGCCATGGGCGTGTTCATCGTGTAGTCGTAGTGATAACCGGTCTGGAACTTTCCGCCCAGTTTCCCTGCAAGCAGAATCGGCAGATCCGAGTGGCGGTGCAGATTGCCGTTGCCCATGCCGCTGCCGTACATGATCAGGCTGTGATCGAGCAGCGAGCCGTCGCCATCCGGCGTGGCCGCCATCTGCTCCAGCAGGTACGCCAGCATTTGCACGTGATAGGTGTCGATGCGGGCCTTCTGCGACATCAGTTCCTTATCGTCGCGGTGATGCGAGATCAAATGATGCTGACCGGGGATGCCGATCATCGGGTACGTGCGGCCGCTCAGTTCGCGCGCGATGATCATGCTGGCGACGCGGGTTAGATCCGCGCGGTACGCCATGATTTGGAGATCGAACATCAGCTTGGTGTGCGCCTCGAAGCTCTCCGGAATGCCTATGGGACGGTCCGGCAGCTCAAAGCCTTCGTTTGCGCCCTGCTTCTCGGCGGTCTGAATGCGCTGTTCGATATCGCGAACCGAATCGAGATATTCGTTGAGCTTGCCCCGGTCGCTGTTACCCAGCGTGCCTGCAAGGCTCTGGGTTTCCTGCATCACCGAATCGAGAATGCTGCCTTCCTTCTGCGCGCGCGCGAGGCGTTGCGCGCTTGTGCCGCCGTCGCCGAAGAGCCGATCAAACACCACACGAGGATGATTCTCCGTCATGTTGGGAGTGGTCTCATTGCGCCAGGAAATGGTGTTGACGTAGAAGCAGTCGCCCGAATCGCAGGAACCTTGCGAGGCCGTATCGACGGTCAGCTCCAGCGACAGCACCGGCGAATTTTTCCCGAGCGTATGTGCCGCAATCTGGTCGGCGGTGGTGGCGAGTTTCACCTCGACGCCGGGCCGGGTGCGGTCATAAGCGTGGACGCCGGTCAGCCAAGCCGCCGCGGCGCGGGTGTGGTCGCCGCTGCCGTCACCCTTGGTATCAGCTTCGAGATGCGAGAGGCCCGTGAGGATATTGAACTGGCCCTTCATCTTTTCGAGCGGCTTCAGATTGGGCGTCAGCTCGAAGTCCTTGCCGACCTTGGTGGGCTTCCATTGGTCGAAGATCACGCCATGCGAAACGTAAACCCAACCCAGACGAGGCGTCGGCGCCGTTTGCGCGGTCAGCGCCGGAATCATCGAATCCAGCACCGGCAGCGCGACGGCCGCGCCCAGGCCCTTCAACATGGTTCTCCGCGCCAGGGACTTCTTGGTAATGAACGTCATGGTTTTCGTCCTTCTGACTTAGTTTCAATTTTAGCCGCTCGCATCTGGAAAGGCGCGCTCTGGACCACGCCCAGCACCAGCGAAGCAAACGTATCGTTGTTTGCGGCGGCTTCATGGACAATCTTGCGCACCGCAGGCTGGTCGTAATATTGGACGTTGCGGCCGATGCCGTACATCAGCAGCTTCTCGGCCACCGCGCCGACGAATCTGTCCGGATCGCGCAAAATCAGTTGCCGCACACCAGCCACGCCATTGATGACAGTGCCGTCCGCGAGGGTGCTCGAAACATCGATGGGCTTGCCAAGGTCAGTGTCGCGCCACTGGCCGATCGCGTCGAAATTCTCCATCGCGAATCCGATCGGGTCCATACGGGCGTGGCAATTGGCGCACGCGGGATTGGCGCGATGCTGCACCATCGCTTGACGCAGAGACGGCGGCTCGCCGCCTTTCTCGCCTTCTGTGTTGAGCGAAGGAACATTCGGCGGAGGCGGAGGAGGCGGTGACGCCAGCAGGTTTTCCAAAACGTATTTCCCGCGCAGCACCGGCGACGTCCGCGTCGAATACGACGTCAGCGTCAGGATGCTGCCCTGGCCCAGCAGCCCGGCTCGGGGACTGTCTTTCGGAAGATCGACGCGCCGGAATTCGCTCCCGGTGATGTTGGGAACGCCGTAGTGCTTTGCGAGCCTCTCGTTCAAGAAGGTGTAGTTCGCGGTCAACAGATCCAGCACGCTCTTGTGTTGATCGAGCAGGATGCTGTTGAGGAACAGGTCGGTTTCCTTCTCGAAGGAGTCACGGAGACCTTCGTCGAAGCCCCAGAACAGGAATAAATCCGGCTTCTTAACTTCGACGTCGCGAAGATAAAGCCACTGCGCGGCGAAGTTGGTGACCAGCGATTCCGCGCGGGGATCGGCCAGCATGCGGCGGGTCTCGCGTTCCAATACAGCGGGGGCCTTCAGCTTTCCGGCCACCGCGGCGTCTAACAGCTCGTCATCCGGGATGCTGCTCCAGATGAAGAAGGACATGCGCGAGGCGAGCTCCAGATCGCTCACCGGGTGAGCGGCGCCGGGGGTAGCAGCGGGATCGCGCTCGATGCGATACAGGAACTGCGGACTGACAAGTAGCCGTTCGATGGCCGTCTGGATGCCCAGGTCGAAGTCGCGCTCCTTGCGGCCTTTTTCATAAAACGGGAGCAGCGCGGCTAGATCCTGATCGATGACGGGCCTTCGATACGCCCGGCGCATCAATGTAGATAGGATTTGCTTGGCGCAGGGCGCCTCGGCGGCAGCGTTCTCGGGACGGCAGGTGAAGATTTGTTCGCGGCTGGGCGTGTCGCCTGGGCCTTTACCGTTGTACGGTCCACGAATGGTGACCGAGGCGATCGCCGGCTGGGTTCCTCGGCTGCGCTGGCGAGGACGCAGAGTACCTTCATCCAAGGCCTCAGTAATCTGTACGAAGGTCACGCCGATCAGGTGCGGACCGGCCTTCACCGGGATGCGGTACTGATTCGGAGTACCGCCGCGGCCACCACCGCCACCGCCTCGGCCGCCGCGCCCGCCCGCGCCGCCGACGGGCACCAGTTGCACACGTGCGCCATCGATGCTGATCTCGAGCTGGTGTTCCGTGCGCGCGGTTCCGGCGAGCTCGACTTGAATATCGTAATCGGCATCCAGAGGGAAGTAGCTGTGAATGGCCGTGCCGCCGCGCGTACCGAAGGGCAACTCTTCGATGCGCGAATCCTGCGGCTCCTCAAGAGGAAGCTGGTGAATATTCACCATCACCGGAATCTGCGGATCGCCCACCGCCAGACGGCTGATCTTGGTAGCGGCGTCGAGATACCGTTCCATGGTGGCCGGGGAGACGTACAGCAGGTCAGCGATGTTGTCGAAGCCGCTGGCGGAGTTGTCCGCGGGCAGCAGCAGCGTAAAATCCATCTCCTTGGGGAGATTGTCGAGCGCCAGAAGATCGCGGATAGCGTTGCGATATTCGGTGCGGGTCAACCGGTGCAGATTGGGCAGCTCGCCCGGGTTCGGCTTGGCGGCCGCGGCGCGGTCGAGCTCCGCCTCTAAATAGGTCCGGAACTGCTTGTAGGTGGCGTCATCCGGGCGAGGATTGCCAACCGGCGGCATCGACTTCCCGGCAAGCTGCCGGATCACTCGCTCCCAGAGCTCGGCGTGGTCGCCGGGCTGATCTCCAGGTCGCGGCAGCGCGGCGGCGTCTAGAACGATACCGCCGGCCTTGACTTGGGCGTTGTGGCAATCCGAACAATATTCGTTGATCGCGTTTTCGGCGGTTTGCGCCGTTGAAGTCTGTGGCGCGGGAGCCTGAGTGCGCCCCGAACGCGCGGCGATGAGCAGCACGGCGACGGTTCCGCCCGCTCCACTCAAAAGCCTGATTCCTCGGTGCTTAAGCCCTATCTTCCGGCCAGCCATTGCTTAGCCAGTATGATATGTTGTATGCAGCAATGCAAGCGGCTTAAACTATAGAGCTGCGGAGGCTTTAAGCATGACCGTTCATAAGTGGTTCGCAATCGCGCTGGCGGCAACGGGCATGTGCCTCGCCGCGCCAGCTCCCACACCGGAAGCGCAGTTGGCCGACGCCGTCAAACACGGCGACATCGCCGCCGTCAAGTCCCTGCTAGCGAAGAAGGCCGACGTGAATGCTCCGGCGGCCGACAGCTCCACGCCCCTCGCTTGGGCCGTGGATGCTAATAATCTGGAGATCGCAAATCTGCTGCTGGGCGCGGGCGCGAACGTGAACGGAGCGACCCGCTACAAAATCACTCCGCTGGCGCTGGCTTGCGAAAACGGAAATGCGGCCATGATCGAGCGACTGTTGCAGGCGGGCGCCGACGCGAACAGCACGTCGGAGGAAGGCGAGACCGCGCTGATGACCGCCTCACGCAACGGCAACGTGGATGCGATCAAGGTTCTGCTGGCGCACGGCGCGAAGGTCAACATCACTGAGCCGTACAAAGGCCAAACCGCGCTGATGTGGGCGGCAGGCCAAGGCAATGCTGGGGCCGAAGCGCTGTTAATCGAATTTGGCTCGAACGTGCACGCGAAATCCAAGGCCGGCTACACGCCGCTGCTGTTCGCTGTCCTCAATAACCAGATCGCCGCCGCCAAGACACTGCTGGAGCACGGCGCAAATGTCGAGGACGCCGCTCCCGACGGCACCACAGCTTTGAACGTGGCGATGGTGAATGCATACTACGACCTCGCCTCGGTGCTTCTCGATTACAAGGCCAACCCGAACGCCGATGATCCGCGCGGCTCGGCGCTACATACCGTAATTTGGCTGAGGAAGCCGGGCACGTCATGGGAAGCGGCGGCGCTGGCATCGGATCCCGAACCGGTCCCGCGGCCCACCGGAAAGGTGAGCGCGATGCAAATCGCGGAGAAGCTGCTCCAGAAGGGGGCGAATCCCAACGTTCGCGTCACATGGAAGGAAATGCCGATGACCAAGGGGCTCGGCACCACCAGGAATCCACCGAACATCAATCTCGGCCGGCACTATTTGAGCTTTGTCGGCGCCACGCCGTTCTACTCCGCGGCGCGTAACGGCGATGCTCCCATGATGCGGCTGCTGGTGAAGTACGGCGCGGACCCGAAGATCGCCACCGAGGTCGGCGTCACGCCGCTGATGGCGGCAGCGTGCCTGGATTATTACGAAGGCGAAACGCCCGGCCCGCTCACCGGAGTTTCTGAAGCGGAGCGCCTCGACGCCGTGAAGCTGGCCTTCGATCTGGGCAACGACATCAACGCGCGGACCCATCTGGGAGACTTCCCGATGATTGGGAGCCCGGAATACACTCTGCTCGATTACCCGGTGAACATGGACGATCTGCTTGAGTTGGGCGTGGGCGATCCACGTTGGGACGGCATGACTGCGCTCCACGGCGCGGTGATCAGCAACCAGCCGTCCATCGTCCAGTTCATGATTGACCACGGCGCCAAGCTCGACGCAAGGAATCGGCTGGGATGGACGCCGCTGATGATGACCAAAGGCATCTTCATGGCCAACTCGAAAAAGGAATTTCCGGTCGAAGCGGAGATGCTAAAGAAGGCGATGGCCCAGCAAGGCTTGCTGGCGGATAACGGAGGAACACGATAATGAAATCGACACTCTTGATTGCGGCGCTTTCAATCAACGCCGCGTTGGTGGCCAAGGCGGCCACGCCCACTTTCAACAAGGACGTTCTCCCGATTCTCCAGAAGCATTGCCAGGAGTGTCACCGTCCCGGCGAGATGGCTCCGATGTCGCTGCTGGGCTACACCGAGGCTCGGCCGTGGGCCAAGGCGATCAAGACTGCGGTGGTCACCCAAAAGATGCCGCCTTGGTTCGCCGAGGTCGGCCACTTTGCTAACGACCGGACGTTGAGCAAAGCCGAGATCGACACGCTGGTTTCCTGGGCGGACAGCGGCGCGCCGGAAGGCGACAAGAAGGATGCGCCGGCTCCGCTCGCGTTCCACGATGGCTGGAACATCCAGCCCGACATGATCATCGAAATGCCCAAGGAGTTTCACGTCGCGGCCACCGGGACCATCAATTACCAGAACATTTTGGTGACGGCGCATTTCGACGAGGACAAGTGGGTGGTGGCTGCCGAGATGCGTGCCGGCAATCCCAAAGTTGTGCACCACATGCGAGCTATCGTGCGGCCTCCAGGGGCGACGTGGATGGCGAAGGCGGTCCCAGGCGAAGCTTACGAGGAAGGCTCGGAAGGGATGGGCGGCGCGAAAGAAGGAACCGATTTGCTGGGCAAATACAATCCCGGGTTGGGGGCGCAACGGTTTGATGTGGACGGCTCGGCGAAGTTCATCCCCAAGGGTTCGGATATCGTTTTCAATATTCACTACACGGCGGTGGGCACTCCTCAAACGGACAAGTCCAAAGTTGGACTGGTATTCGCGAAGAATCCTCCGCTGAAACGCTACTGGATGTCGCCGGGCACGCCCGCGGCATTTAATCTCGCGATTCCGGCGGGCGATAGCAACGCGGAGGTGATCAGCGAGGTCACCGTCGGCGTAGACGATGCCAAGCTGGTATACATCCAGCCGCACATGCATCTCCGCGGGAAAGATTACGAGCTCCGTTTGATCTATCCCACAGGCGAAACCCAGACCGTGTTCAAAGGGAAATGGAATTTCGACTGGCAGATTGGATACCAGCTCGAGAAGCCGCTGCCGCTGCCGAAGGGCACGCGCCTCCTCGCGATCGCACATTACGACAACTCGGCCAACAACAAGTACAATCCGGACCCCTCCAAGGACATCCGCTGGGGCGATCAGAATTGGGACGAGATGCAGTCCGGTTTCATCGGACTGGTGCTCGACGTGAACACCGACGTCAACAAAATATTCAAGTCGTCGGGGCCGAGCCTGCTGCCGCGTGGAACGTTCGGGCCGAGCTTGGCGACTCTCACCGGGGGTCGGTAATTGGCAGGCCGTGGCGCAGGCCTCCGGCCTGCGATTACTGGGTGCTAACTGATACGTGCGCGATCTGCGCGGAAGTGATCTGAGCGATCGTCGGCGTGCCGCATTGCTGCATCGTGCGCTGGAGTTCCGCGCGCAAAATCTCCAGCACTCGCTCGACGCCCTCCTGCCCGAACGCGGTAAGTCCCCAAACGTAAGGCCGGCCGATGCCGACTGCTCGCGCACCCAGCGCCAAAGCCTTGTAAGCATCGGTGCCGCGGCGGACACCTCCGTCCACCAACACCGGAATCTGGCTGCCTGCGGCGTCGACGACCTCAGGAAGGCTTTCGATGGTCGGGCGCAGATCCTCGGTCGCCCTTCCGCCGTGATTTGAGACGATGATGCCGTCGACGCCGTGTTCGCGGGCGAGCCTCGCGTCTTCGCGAGTCTCGATCCCCTTCAGCAGCAGCTTCATCTTGGTCAGCTTCTTCAAGCGATCCACCCACTCCCACGTTGCCGAGGAAGGGTTGATGCCAGTGCCGCTGAGGCCGTCGAACATGGGCGCGCGGCCCCGCGCTCGAGTGACCGCGCCGGTAGGACCGCTCACGTGACAGCTCAAGCAATCTCGCGTGTCGGTGCGGGCCAGGCGGGCCGCGGTCTCGGTGTTGCGGCCTGCCAGCAGGTCGATGGTCCACGCCAAAGCCGGGCAGCCTGCGGCTTCCACGCGATGCACCAACTTCTCGGCGTCCTCCCATTTCTGCGGCATGTAGAGCTGATACCACGGCGGTCTGCCCAGCGCTTGCGCGACGTCTTCCAGAGACGCCGATGTCTGGGTCGACAAGATTTGCAGAGCCTTCGAGGATCGGGCCGCGCGCGCCGTGGCGACTTCGCCTTCGGGATGAAACATCTTCTGTCCGCCGAGAGGGCAGAGGAAAATCGGACTCTCCCATTCGGTTCCGAGCAAGTTGATGCGCAGATCCGGTTTCGAAACATCCACTAGGCGCCGGGGGCGCAATTGGATGCGCTTGTACCCGGCCATGTTCGCGTCGCGGGTCGCATTGTCGTCCACGCCGCTGAGCATATAGCCCCAATGCGCCGGAGGCAGCGCGCGATGCGCCAGTTCTTCAAAATCCATCACCGCGAGGGCGTCCTTGGCGGATGCCAGCTTCGGCGACGAATCCTGTTGCGCCCAAGCCTGCGCGAGCAGAGGGCTCCCTGCCAGATAGCGCAGGAAGCGTCGGCGGGAATTGGATATGGAAGTCATCGTAGCCTCGTCATCGTAAATCTCTTCAGGGCCCGAAGGCCAGCAGCACGTTTCCGGTGATGGAGCCGAAATGATCGTAGCCGGAATTGACCAGGACCATGCCGTTCGCCACCACCGGTCCACCGCCGTTCAACGCTCCGCCATTAGCTTTGACTCCGTTCACAGTCGGGAATTCGCGGAGCGTGTTGAAATCCCAGATCACCTTTCCGTCTTCGGCGGAGTAGGCGCGAATGTGGCCGTCCAAGGCGCCCGAGAAAATCACTCCTGGAATGGCCGTGGCGGCTGCCAGCTGCGAAGGGCTGCAACCGGGGATGCCGGCGCACACGCGGGCGGGAGCGGCTCGCCATGCAATCGACCCGTCGGTCACCCGAAGCGCCGCGAGCCCTCCGCCATCGTTCGGGTCCATCACGCGCTGGGCTACTCCATCCGCATTGGGAATGCGACGAAGGTCGCCGTCGGCAATCGGAGCGTAGACGTTTCGCCCGTCGCTGGCCATGCCCCACTGCACGCCGCCATGCGAGCTCCCTTTGGCGACGCGAGTTTGCCAGACCACCTCGCCTTTGCGATCCGGGTCAAGCGCCCAGACAACGCCGGATTTCTGGCCCGCGACGATCAGGTCGCGACTGCCGAGGCTGACCAGAATGGCAGAGGAGCCAAAATCAAAGTCAGAACCCTTTGCATCTCCCAGCTCAGCCATGCAGGCGGTGCAGCCGCTGAAGATGTCTTTCGGCGTGACTTGACGAGACCAGACTACGCGGCCAGTGGCGAGGTCCATCGCCAGCACGGAGTCGCTCAAGTTCGTGGACGGCTCGGAGTAGTTGTTGCCCGTCGTCGCGTAGAGCACGCCGCGCTTTGCATCGACCGTGGGCGCGGACCACACGCTGACGCCCGAGGGTCCCATTGCTTTCCCATGCTCCGCTGGGGCTTCTAACACCGTGTAAGTTTTCCAAACCTGGACGCCATCGCGAACGCGAAGAGCGACGACGCTGCCGCGGAAAGTGCAGCAGCGATAGTCGGCCTGGATGGCGAAGTTTTCCTCCCAGCTCGATACCGGAATAAAGACGACGCCATCATGAACCGCCGGCGAGCCAGTGACGCGAGCGGCGGGATGCTCGTCGACTTTCTTCTTCCAGAGAAGCTTGCCGGTTTCGGCCTCGACGGCGTAAAACCACGCGGACTGGTCGCCAAAAAGAACGGCATGCCGTGCGCCCACCGAGGCAACCGTGATCGCCGTTCGAACCGGCCCGCTTCCTTGAAACATCCATTCAATGCAGCCCGTCGCGGCGCTCAACGCATACACGATTCCAGCCGAGCTGCCGACGAAAACCTGACCATCGAGAACCGCCGGCTGGGAGAACGAGGTTAGGTCGCCATCGAATCCGAACGCCCACTTGAGTTTGAGATTGCGGACCTGCTCGATCGTCAAGCCGGCCGACTCGGCGGGCTGATACCGAGTGTTGCCGGGACTGGTACTCCATCCGTTCCACGCGAGCTTCGTCGATGAGTTAAGAGTGACCTTGCGGTCGCGGCAGAACGCCTCGGGCCCCAGATTCGAGGCGGCGCTGCTGCCCAGATAGGCAGCGACGGCCTCGCGCTCCTCTTTGGCGAGAGGCGCAACGGCGCTCATCACCCCCGACTCGAGCGCGTGCAGAATGCGCGCCGAAGGCATCTTCTTGAAGGTCTCGCGATCGTGACAGGACGCGCAGTGAGTGTTGTAGACGTCCTCGCCTGAAACGGCGGCGCTTAGGATCGGCACGACTACGAATAGGAGACTGGCGCGAAGCAGCATAAATCTTCCGATAGTGGCGCAGGTCTACGACCTGCGCTCTTACGGCAGCGGCTTCAACTCCGGCTGCACCCCTGGCCCCAGCGGGTAGCGATCGACGTTCAGCATCATGGACACGAATTGATACCAGCCTATCACGCCCATGATGTCCACCACTCCCTTTTCGCCGAACGCCTTCACGGTGGCCTGGAACGTTGCGTCGGCCACCTGGTGAGTCTTGAGGAGCTCGGTACAGAAGTTGTAGACAGTCTCCTCGTCGGCTGCCATCTTCGCGGGGCGCTTTCCCGCGGCTACGGCTTGGATGATGTCCTCGCTCAGGCCCGCTTGGGCCGCCGCGCGGCGGTGCGCGTTCCATTCATACTGCGCGGTCCAGAAGCGCGCGGTTAGAATGATGGCGAACTCGTTCAGCCGGGGCGGCATCGAGGAATGGAAGCGCATGCTGGCGCCGAACTGCTGGGCCAGATCTCCCATCTCCGGGCTGCGCAGCAGGATGTTGAACGGTCCGCCCACGCCGCGGCGATCGCCGGAGAGCAGGTGCTGGATCATGGTCTTCTGCGCGGGGTTCATTTCGTCCCAGGTGAGCGGCTTGAAGCGGTCCCCGGTGAGGGTGAATTGCGGGGCCGCGGTTCCACCAGGCGATGCGCCCGGCGCTTGAGCGCCCGCGATTCCAGCCAAAATAGTCATGGCAGTCACAGCAGCACAGACAAGAAAGAGTCGCATGCTGCTGAGACTATCACGGCGAATTGCCGAACGCCACGGCTAACTGCCGGCCGGTTTGTACCCTGTCGTCGAGGCCTTCTCCATTGCGGACATGGCTTCGCTCACACTCAGCAGCGCCGTGGTTTTCACCTTGCTGCACGCTCCGCCGGCTCCAATCGCCAGAGCAAGCGCCGCCATCGAAGTGTTATCCGGCATGTCCAGGATGCCTATCACATCCGAATCGCCGAATGCGAACCAAACGCCGCTGACCTTTCCGCCCAGCTTCTTGGCTGCTTTCGAAACCACCTGTGCGCGGTCCTGCGGATTGCTGACCAGAGCCGCCATCGCGGCCGAGGTATAACTGACTTCGAGCAAATAGGTCGCCATCTCACCCTCCCTCTTTCTTGGGATCGCCAACCAGCAGCCGATTGTATCTCATTCCGCCTTGCGCACCAGCTCGACGTCGATCGTAACGTCCACATCCTCGCCCACCACGAACCCCCCGCTCTCGAGCACGGCGTTCCAGGTGAGTCCGAAATCTTTGCGTTCGATCCGCGTCGTGGCGCTCGCGCCGCGCCTCAGCATGCCGTCGGGGTCCTTAATTTCAGGCGTAACCGCTTCCACGTGAAGCGTTACACTACGGGTGACGCCGTGGATGGTCAAGTCACCGGCAACCTCGTATCTGTCCTTTCCGGCGGAAACCACCTTCGTCGAACGAAACGTGATTGTCGGATATCGGTTGACGTCAAAAAAATCGCGGCTCTTGAGGTGCCGGTCGCGGTCGGGCTCGCGGGTGCTGACGGTCGAGGCGTCGATAGTCGCCTCCACCCGACAAACCGCCAGGTTCGCAGGATCGAACTCCACCGAGCCGGTGATGTGGCTGAATTCGCCCTTCACATTGGAGATCATCATGTGCCGGACTTTGAAGTACGCCCCGGCATGCTGAGAATCGATTTGATATCGAGCCATGCGCTAATATACGTCATCTCCGCGATCGGACCGGACCGCATCCGTCTTCAGACCGAATACCTTGGAAGCCTGCGGACTCTCGGCGGTGATGACGCTCTTGACGAATTGCCAGGGGATCATCAACTCCAGCCCCGGAACGTTGACAGGAGAAATCCAGATGCCCGCGCCGTGACCAGCTTCCGCCAGCTTACCGGTCATGGCGAAGCCTCCGGCTGCTTCCGCCGAGCGGAAATATTCCTCCATTTCTTCCGTGGGAGTTGAAAAAATCCCGGCCTCGGTGAAGAGTTGCACCATCCCCGGGGATTTTAAGAACTCCGGCGCTACCCAGATCAGAACATGCCGCCGCGTTTCACTCATGTCCGCCCCCTGCGGTCGCGGCTCTCGCCAGCGCCGACACTGAGCCGCGACCAAAAGAAGCGGTTCATTAGTGAGATAGGTCGTACACGAAATAATTCATGGCGATGCCTCGAAGCGGTTCGTCCAGGTCGTCAATCGTCAGGAAACCGCCGTGCAGCAGGAAGTCGCGCAGCTGCGCTGCCAGCTTGTCGGGCAGATACCAGTGGCCCACCTTGGCGGCATACAGCATGGGCCAGTCATAAACATCGTCGGTGCCGTCGAGCTCGGTGATCTGTTCCACCGATTGCGTGTCGATGCGCGTCAGCCGGCGCACGCCCTGGAGCAGGTGACGGTCGGAGCGAGGATAGTCGATCGTCCAGTTGTCGTCGCCGCGGTAGCCCGGGTTGGTGCCGGGGCACTTCAGGCGCGCGCGGATCTGGGCGCGCAGGGCGTTCCAGCCGGCTAGCGCCATCGGAACCAGCAGGAACGCGGCGCGAAATCGTATCCACTTCTTCAAACCTGGGACCTCGCTCTCGCCACAGTATCATACGACCGGCGGAGCATGCTTGAGGGCGCTGCCTCCATTGACTCCGTCGCGGTGAAGCAATACACTGCTGAGCATAGGAGGGTCCACCATGACGGCTCGCCCCCAATTTGTCTTGGGCCTGGGAACTCTTGCCTTCTGCGGAGTTACGAGCTTTTTGTCCGCCGCGGAACCCGAAAAACCGGTGACGTTCTCCAAGGATGTCGCGCCGATTTTTCAGGCCAAGTGTGAGGAGTGCCATCACGCGGGGACCGCCGCGCCCATGTCCCTAGTGACTTACCAGGAGACGCGGCCCTGGGCGAAATCCATCCGGGAGCGAGTGGTCACGCGCAACATGCCGCCGTGGCACCTGGATAAAACCGTCGGGATTCAGCATTTTCAGAATGACCGGTCGCTCTCCGACGAGCAGATTGAAGTCATCCGCCGTTGGGTAGACGCCGGAGCTCCTGAAGGAAATCCCAAAGACCTTCCGCCACCCCAAAAGTGGCCCACCAGCGAGGGCTGGGAGACTGCGAAGTTGCTGGGTCAGCCCGACTTCGTGATCCAATCCGCGCCCTACACGATGCCCGCGCACGGGCAGGACGTGTGGTGGAAACCGGTTACCGCTTTGCCGATAACGGAGCCGCGGTGGGTGCGCGCGGTCGAGATTCGGCCCGGTAGCGTGGCGGGTCGCAAGATCACACATCATGCGCGGGCCGATCTGGAGCAGAACGATCCCACCGATCCCAACGGCGGCGAGGGTATCAGACCCGCCGGGTTCCTGATGGAATGGGCCATCGGGAAGCAAAACGACGTCTATCCCGCCGACAGCGGCAAATTGCTGGTGCCCGGCGCCCGCGTCCGCTGGGAGATGCATTTGCACGCCGTCGGCGAGGAGATCACGGATCACGTCGAGTTGGCGGTGTGGCTGTTTCCCAAGGGCCAAGAGCCGAAATACAAAACGGTATTGGCGTTTCTGCCCGCAACGCCTCGGCTGGGAGGATCGCAGGTTATCGATATTCCTCCCAATTCCACCGCTGTAACGTCTGGAACAACGGTGCTAAGGCAGCCCGCCCGGCTTGAAAATTTCCAGCCGCACATGCACTTGCGCGGCAAGGCGATGCTGATGGAAGCGATTCTGCCGGATGGCACCATCACCAAACTGAGCTACGTGAACAATTTCAACTTCAATTGGATGAACAACTATATTTATGCTCCGGACGCCGCGCCGGTTTTGCCAGCGGGCACGACCCTCCGGATTACAGCTTGGTACGACAACACGCCCAACAATCGCAATAACCCCGATGCGGATCAATGGGTTGGATTCGGCGACCGCACCGTCGACGAGATGGGCCACGCCTGGGTGAACGTCACCTACATCAGCGAAGACGACTATAAGAGTTGGGTCGCCAAGAATAAGCTGACCGCGAGCCGGTAGCGTGGTGCCGCTCGTGAAACTAGATGTGGAGCAGGCCTTCGGCCTGCTCTTGGCAGGTCGGAGACCTGCCCCACTTTGCGTCCTCCTATTGGCCGCGATGTCCGCTTACGGGCAATCGGCCCAGCCCTATCCGATGGGGACTCTCCACGAATCGGGCCAAGGCATCACCGGCGCGTTTGAAGGATGGTTCAAGAATCCGGACGGAAGCTTCAGCCTGCTCTTGGGCTACTTCAATCGGAACACCAAAGATGAGTTGGATATTCCAATCGGGCCGAACAACAGCATAGAGCCTGGAGGGCCTGACCAGGGCCAGCCGGTTCACTTCCTCGCGGGACGCCAGTGGGGCGTCTTTACAGTCACGGTGCCGAAGGATTTCGGCTCGACTAACAAGCTGACTTGGACGCTGACAGCCAACGGCCAGACCAACGTGATCCCGCTCAGCTTGAATGCGTTGTGGGAGGTCTCGCCGTTCAAGGAAGAAGGGATCGGCAACACTCCGCCTTTCATCAGCTTTGACGTGGGAGGTCCCTCCGTACAAGGCCCCCGGCCGCTCCGCACATCGCTTTCGGCGAGTTTGGGTGAGCCTCTGCCGCTTACGGTTTGGGTGAGCGACGACGCCAAAACGGCTCCGGGCGCGGAGCCTCAAAGGACTCCTCCGGTGACAATCACCTGGAGTCAGTTTCGCGGACCCGCCAATGTTGCATTCGCCAATGCAAAACCACCGGTGGTTCAAGAAGCCGCCAACGGAGGCGCCGTGTTCAACGGCAAAGCGTCGACCACCGCCACGTTCAGCGCGCCAGGCGAATACGTGCTGCATGTGGTGGCGAACGATTGGTCCGGTGAGGGTGGGCGCGGATTCCAGTGCTGCTGGACGAATGGCGAGGTGAAGGTCTTGGTCACGAACACTGCTGCTGCCGCATCCACGGACCGGTTCATCACCGTAAACGGATTGCGGCTCCATTATCTGGATTGGGGCAATGAGAACAAACCACCGTTCATTATGCTGCACGGGATCAGCCGTGTCGCGCATCAGTTCGATCATCTGGCGCCGTACTTCAAAGACGACTATCACGTGATGGCGATCGATATGCGCGGTCACGGCGACTCAGAGTGGTCTCCCGAGGGCGCCTACCTGGTCGAGGACTACGTCAAGGATCTGGAAGCCTTCGTCGACAAGCTGGATCTGCGCGGTCTGACGCTTCTCGGAAACTCAACCGGAGGCCGCGTGGTGCAGGTGTATGCGGGATTGCATCCGGATCGTGTCGCGCGCTTGATCTCGGAAGACGTGGGACCGGAGCGCACCGCCGACATCGCCTCCGCGTTCACGCGCCAGGTCCAACAGGAACAGAACGGATGGGCTTCGGAAGACGAACTCATCGCGTCCTTGAAACGGGGCAACACGAAGACTCCCGAAGAAATCCTGCGCGCGTATGCGCACTACGGAAGCAAACGCCGTGAAGACGGACGCATCGTTTGGAAGCGCGACCCCAACCTCGCCAAGGGCTTCATTCCCACCGAACTATGGCAATACGTGAGCAAAATCAAGTGCCCCACGATCTATATCCTTGGTGGCAATAGCCGCATTGTCCCTCCCGAAACGCAGCAGAAGCTAAAGGAAACGATTCCGGGCGTGCAGATCGTCGTGATTCCGGAGACGGGGCATTATCCGGATCAGGAAGCGTCGGCCGAATTTCTGCGGATCGCGAAGGCGTTCCTCGCGGGAACGCGGCCGTGACGGTGAGCCGTCTTCTACTTCGCCGGGTGCAGTACCAGTTTCTGCACGCGCCAGTTCAGGATCTCCCCGGCGTAGATTTCGTTCTCCGACGGGCACGCCAATTCGTGAATCCACCCGAATTGTTTTAACTGGCGGCCCATGCTCCCGAGCACTCCAAGCACCTTGCCGTCCAGCGACAACTTGTAGATCCGCCCCGGATAAGCGTCGGAGCTATAGAGATACTGCGTGCCGGGGCCGGGCGTGATGCAGATGGCCCACGGAGCTCCGCTGCTCATGGTTCCCGGAGGAGCGTTTTCGGCGGGCAGAGCGCCCATCCACATGTGCACCACTGGCGGAACGGGAACGTCGATCTGGATCATGCGCTGGTAGTTGCCGTCGTGATCGAAGACCTGGATGCGCCGGTTGCCGCGGTCCGCCACGTAGATGTTGCCCTTGGCGTCGGCGGCGATGCTGTGCGGCGTGTTGAGCTGCCCCGGCTTGTTCCCGGGCTCGCCGAAGGATTTCACCCAATCGCCGTTCTTGTCGAACTTGGCGACGCGCGCATTGATGTAACCGTCGCTGATGAAGATGTTGCCTTCCGTGTCCCAGGTGACATCGGTGGGCTGGCGGAACTGGCCATCGACGGGAGGACGCGGCGGATTCACGCGGGTCCACGGGCCAGCCTCATCGGAGGCTTCCTTCTTGCGGCCGAACACCATTTCCACGCGGCCCTCGGGATTGAACTTGATCACCATGTCCGAGCCTTTGTCCACAGCCCAAAGATTGTCGTCCTTGTCGAAGCGGATGGCGTGAGCGAAAGACCACGCATAAAGGTTGTGGCCGATTTCGCGGATGTACTTTCCGTCGGGCCCGAATTCCAGAATCTGCGCGGCCGTGGCTCCGTAGGCCGGCCCGGTGGTGTTGCCGCGCGTGAACACGAAGATGTGTTTCTTGGAGTTGATGGCGACTCCGGAGGCCTCGCCGAGGTACAGGTCGGGGGGAAGCTTCAGCAGGTTGGCGACGGATTCGAAAGGAATCTGCGGCACGCCGGAATTCAGGTCCGCGCCACGCGCTGCGGCAGAAAGGAGCGCTACTACAGAAAAGCATGTAAGCGCGATCGGAAGGAAAGGTTTCATCACGGCCTCCTCAGAACATCGAAAACTACTCACCGTACGATATCACTTCTCCAGCAGAAAATTTCCCACGAACAGCGCGTCGATGCCGGAGGAGTAAAAACTCCGAACGGCGTCGCGGGGGGTCGAGACCAGAGGGTCGCCAAATAGATTGAAGCTGGTGTTGTAGAGCACGGGCAAGCCTGTGGCTTTGCCGGCTTCGAGCAGAAGGCGGTGAAAGAGCGGGTTTTCGGCCTCGGCGACGGCATGGACGCGCACCAGATCGCGGCCCAGAATCGCCGATTCAAAAGTCTTGCGGTGCTCCGGGCGGACGCGCCCGACGGTGGCGAGATTGCGCGCGTTGGGTCCCACCTCGAAATAAGTAGAGGCGAGCTCGGCGGGAACCGAGGCCGCGAATTTGCGGAAATGCTCGCGGTGCTTGATGTATATATTCAGGTTTTCGGTCGAATAAGAATCGAGTGGGGAGGCCAGTATACTGCGGTTGCCCAGCGCGCGCGGTCCGAATTCCATTCGCCCCTGCATCCATGCCAGAATCTTGTGCTCCCCCAGAAGGGCCACGGCCCGCGCCAGCAGCTCATCGGTGGAGCGCAGGTACTGGAAGCGAAGCTTGCAATTCTCCAGCACCTGCTTAATCTCCTCGGCGCTGTAGCTGGGTCCGAGCAACAGCGAACCGTCGCTGGTGCGGCGCGTATGCCGTCGCAGCTGGTGCCAAACGTGAAAGACCGCTCCCAGCGCGGTGCCGGCGTTTCCAGCTGCCGCTTGCACGAACACGTTCTTCCAGCGCCCGCTCGATTCCAGGAATTCGACCAGCAGAGCGTTGAAGAAAAGGCCGCCCGCCAGACACAGATTCTCGCCTTCGCCGGCCAGCGCCAGGGCGGTCTCTTGCACGGCTTCTTGCGCGCCTCGTGCGATGGCGGCGGCGATTCCAGCAGGAATTTCCGCACCGCTCTGAATCCCGAGCCGTTGATGCAAAAGCGCGCTGAACCCTCCGCCGGAATGGCGATTAGCGTCGAAGAACGCGGGATCGAGACGAGCGGCAGGCGAAAGGATCTCGCGAAACAGGGCGATGAAGCGTTCGTCGCCGGAAGCCGAAAGCCATTGAACCTTATGCTCATCCGCACCGGCCCGAAAGCCGAGCAGCTTGGTCACCGAGCCATACAGGCGGCCCAGGGAATCCGGAAAATACCACTCCTTTTCCATCTGGATTTGATTCTTGCTGGCGTGCCATCGCGCGCCGCAGCGGAAATCGCCGGAATGATCCAGCGTTAGAATGACGGCTTCCTCAAACGGCGATGCAAAAAAAGTGGAGGCGGCGTGGGCCTGGTGATGCTCGACGACGACGATTTCCGCTTGAGGGAAAAGATCGCGCAGCCCCAGATGAAGGTTCGCCTCCGGGCCGCCGGTGAAGGGGCGCACAACGGCGACGCACTCAACGTCGGCGCGAGTGGCGCCGGCGAGGCGCAGACACTCGTCCATGGAAGCGACCGGAATCTGGCCCGGCCGAAAGCCTCGCGAGATTTTGGCTTCTTCGACGGCAGCCTTGAGCTCGCCGTTTTTCAGGACCGCGCAGGCAGCGTCCCCGAGCAATCCTCCGATTCCTAGAATCGCCATTTATGTGGTTTTCTTTTCGATTTTAGCCCAAGTATCGCGCAACGCGACGGTGCGATTGAACACCAACGCTCCGGGGGCGGAATCGGCATCGACACAAAAATAGCCGAGCCGCTCAAATTGATAGCTTGCGCCAGGCGCCGCTCCAGCTAGACTTGGCTCCAATTTGCACCCAGTTACGACTTCGAGCGAATTGGGGTTCAGCAAATCGGTAAACTCCTGACCCTCTTCCAGATCGTTTGGATTCTCTTTGGTGAACAGGGTTTCGTATAAGCGCGCTTCCGCGTCGATGGCGTGGGGAGCGGAAACCCAATGGATGGTTGATTTCACCTTGCGCCCATCGGGTGGCGCGTTGCCGCCACGCGTTGCCGGATCGTAAGTGCAACGCAGTTCAGTCACGTTGCCTGATGAATCCTTCACAACGCCGGTGCAAGTGATGAAGTAGCCGTAGCGCAGGCGTACCTCACGGCCGGGCGAAAGGCGGAAATATTGCTTGGGCGGATCTTCGCGGAAGTCGTCCTGTTCAATGTACAGCTCGCGGGAGAACGGAACGGTGCGCGTGCCGGCGGACGGATCTTCGGGATTATTGACCGCTTCCATGTGCTCGACTTGGCCTTCGGGATAATTTTCGATGACCACCCTCAGCGGGCGGAGGACCGCCATGACGCGCAGGGCGCGGCGGTTCAAATCGTCGCGAACGGAATATTCGAGCAGGGAAAGCTCCGTGACGCCATTGGTTTTCGAAAGCCCGATGCGGCCGCAGAAATTGCGCAGCGCCTCGGATGTGTAGCCGCGGCGGCGCATCCCGGAAATTGTGGGCATGCGCGGATCGTCCCAACCCGAGACGAATTTTTTATGCACCAGAGTCAGCAACTTGCGCTTGCTGAGGACCGTATACGTGAGGTTTAGCCGGTCAAACTCAATTTGCTGGGGGTGATAGATACCGAGTTGTTCAATGTACCAGTCGTAAAGCGGACGGTGATCCTCAAATTCCAGGGTGCAAATGGAATGGGTGATGCCTTCGATGGAATCGCACTGGCCATGCGCGAAATCGTACATCGGATAGATGCACCATTGCGTGCCGGTGCGGTGATGCTCGGCGTGCAGGATGCGATACATCACCGGATCGCGCATGTTGAGATTGGGCGAGGCCATGTCGATTTTGGCGCGGAGGGTGCGCGCGCCATCGGGAAATTCGCCCTTGCGCATGCGCTCAAACAAATCAAGATTTTCCTCGATGGAGCGGTGGCGATAAGGGCTCTCCTGGCCCGGCTCGGTGAGCGTTCCGCGGGTCTTGCGGACTTCTTCGGCGGAGAGATCGCAGACGTAAGCTTTGCCGGCTTGGATCAATTGGACGGCCCAGGCGTGGATCTGCGGGAAATAATCCGAAGCATAGAACAGCCGGCCCTCCCAGTCGCCACCCAGCCAATGGACGTCACGAATGATGGATTCGACGTACTCGGTTTCTTCCTTGGAAGGGTTGGTGTCGTCGAAGCGCAGGTTGCATTTGCCGCCGAATTCGCGAGCGTATCCAAAATTAATACTGATGGATTTGGCGTGGCCGACGTGCAGATAGCCGTTCGGCTCCGGGGGGAAGCGCGTATGCACGCGGCCGCCGTACTTGTTGGTCTGGAGGTCCTCGACGATGATGTCCCGGAGGAAATTGGACGGTCCGGGTGTACTTTCGCTCATAGATTTATTTTCGCGTCACGCAGGAAGCATTTCGAGGGCGCGATCGATGCGTTTGAGACAAGTCTCGCGGCCCAGCACTTCCAGGGTCTCAAACAACGGCGGCGCTTCCTTGCGCCCGCACACGGCCACGCGGATGGGTTGGAACATTTGGCCGGCCTTGATCCTCAATTCCGCGGCGCCCGCGCGCAGCGCGGCGTCGAGAGCGGCATGAGTGAACTCGACGGTGGAGAGAATCCCGCGGGCGCGATCGAGAGCGGCGCGAGCCATGGCCGCGTCGCCTTTTTGAGGGATCAGGAGGGTGGCATCGTACGGTGGCAACCGATCGAGAAAAAAGAAATCGGCGGCTTGCGTAACTTCGCCGAGCAGCTTGATGCGCTCCTGAATCAGTGGTGCGACCAGCCGCATCTTGCACAGGTCCGCCGCGGGCACGAAGGGCAGCAATTGGGCCGCCAGTGTGTCGAGAGGCAGCTGCTTGAGGTGCTCCGCATTCAGCCAGACGGCCTTGGGATCGAAGGGATCGTCCTCGGTAAAGTTCACCATGGCGTTGCTGTGATGGATGCCTTCCAGCGAAAACGCGTCGATGAGCTCCTGGCGCGACATCACTTCGCGATTGTCTTTGGGCGACCAGCCGCGCAGACAGACGAAGTTGATAAATGCGTGCGGCAAAAAACCGGCGTCCCGATAGGTGGTCACGCTGACCACAGGGCCGTGCTTGCGCTTGGAAAGTTTGGATCCGTCGGGGGCGATAAGCAGGGGCAGATGAGCGAACTTAGGCAGCGGGAAGCCCAGCGCCTCAAAGATCAGAATGTGTTTAAACGTATTGGCGAGGTGCTCCTGACCGCGCAGGATGTGAGTGATCTTGAGATCGGCATCGTCGGCGCAGGAGGCCATGTGATAGGTCGGCACGCCGCTGGAACGAAGAAGGGCGAAGTCCTCGATATCGGCGGTGGACTTGGAAACGTGTCCGAAGACCAGATCGTCAACGACAACTTCAGCGAGGGTGTCGCGAGGGACGCGATAGCGCAGGACAAAGGGTTCACCAGCCGCAGCTCGCCGGTCGCTCTCTTCCTGGGAGAGCTCGCGCATACCGGCATTGAACAACCAATGGCCTTCGACACGAGGCTCTTCATCGCTTGATTGGGAGGCAGGGGTGAAATCGCGATACGCGAGCCCCTTTGAAAGAATTTCCGCAGCCATGTTGTGGTGCAGCTCGAGCCGGTCGGATTGGCGGTATTCTTCGTCCCAACCCAGATCGAGCCAGCGGAGCCCATCGAAGATGGAATCGAGCGAGATTTGGGTGTTGCGCTCGACGTCAGTGTCGTCGATGCGCAGAATCATGGTTCCGCCGAAGCGCCGGGCGAAGAGCCAGTTAAAAATGAAGGTCCTGGCGCCGCCGATGTGAAGATATCCGGTGGGCGAGGGAGCAAAGCGGACACGCAGCATGGGGTTCTTTCAGGATAACAGCGGGGTGAAGGATTTCTGAAAGGCCGCGGTGAGGAGGTCTACGCTGCGGCGGCGAACAGAGGCTTCGACGCGCTCGCGAAATTCCTCGCGAAACCGGCCTGAGGCGACCGATTCCACCGCGAGGGCGGCGTACTCGGGTGTACCCTCCTCGATAACCGAAAGCAAGAACTCCGCGCCGCCACTCTGGCGCGCCCCTGCTAGAGACTGGAGGATTGTGGTCTTTAACGCGGCGTCCGCTGGACCCGCGAAGCACTCCTTCAGCGCCTCGATCGCTTGGGGTTCCCGGCTGGCCGCCAGTGCAGCCGCGGCTTCTACGCGCACTTCCGGATTCTTTGCCGCGAAAAATCGGGCAACAAAGGGAACCGAATCGGCCGGCGATATTTCGAGAAGCACGTCGAAGCACAAGCCGATGACTTCAGACTCCTTATCGCCGAGGAGCGCCTTCAGGCGCAGAAGCAGCGCGCTATCGTGGCCGGGAAGCTGGCCGATGGCGCGGATCACGTCGCTCCTCACGGGGGTCTCGTCCGCAAACAGATCGACCAGGCGCGTGAGAATACTTTGGCGATCGAGCGTGCAAGCGACCAAAGCCAATGCGCAAGCGCCGCGCAGAGTGAACGCGGTATCGACGGACGTTCCCCAGACCGCCTCGATCTGCACGTGCCCGATGCCCCGCAGGAAAACCGCGGGATCGTCGTGGTTCAGGTCCTTCAGCGCTTTCACGATGGCGTCCTTGGCCCAGCACTGGGGATCGGTCTTGGCGGGGTCCAGCATGAAGCGATCAAAGGCGCGAAGCAAATCCGGGATCAGCGCCGTCAAGCGTAATTCGGCCGCCAACGCGGCCGCCTTCGAAACCAGATAGTTGCTGCGGTCCTTGAGGGCCTTTCTTAGCGGGTCGCTCGCCACTTCGGGCGCCGCTTCGAGAGAGGCAGCGCGCAGCGATGCCAGGGCCTCCAGCTTTCGCTCAAAGGCTTCCTTTCCGCCGGCCACTTTTACTTTCCCGCAAGTTTCGGAGTCAGCATCCACTTGAGGACGCCGCGTGGAGGCCCCTCGCGGTCCTGCACGTCGATGCGGATGATCGCGGCCTTCTTCATGTCGATGGCTACGGGAGCTTCCAGAAGAAACGCGGCCAGACCGCTGAGGTGCGGCTCATGACCCACAACCATAAGCTCCTTCAAGGGACGGAGCGAGCGGATCTCGGCCCAGACGTGAGAAGGCAAGACCTCGGGCAGCAGCGATTTGGTTTCGATCACCTGCCTGGTGTGCAACGCATCGCGGGCGGCCAGCGCGGTTTCCTGCGCACGGGTCCAGGGACTTGAAAGGATAACGTCGGGGTCGACGCCGGCTGCGCTTGCGAGGCGCAACACGGCACGCAGCTCACGCTTTCCCTCAGGGGTTAGCTTTCGAGCCGCCTCCACGACGCCGGGGCCGCGAGCCTCCGCCTCGGCGTGCCTCAAGATGTAGATTCTCATTTTGTTCTCCGTGATTTGACTCGCGATGCGGTGCGCTTCGGGCTGACTTGCATGCGCCAATAGATGCGAAAGTCGACCGCGCGGCGCTCCAGCAGACGGTTCAAAGCGGCTTTGATTTTGCGCCTTCCACCCGCACCCGTACCGATGTCGTCAATGAGATCGGCGGTGGTCACGCAATCGTTGATTGCGCCTAAGCGCTCCTGCAAGCCTCGCAGCCTGTCGAGCTGCGCCTCGCCGGAGCCGAGGACTTCCCCTCCCACGATTTCTATCGTGTAGCGCACTTTCTTCACCAGCAATCGGAACCGGTGCATTTGCCTAAAGCCTGCGCCGGCCTTCGCAGCCTCCCGGCCGGCGGTGAAGAATTCGCGGGAGAGCCGCGGCAACAATTGAAGCGGCTGCGCATCGCCCGGCTGCGTCTTCAGCCACTCCTCCCAGAGGCGCATGTGGGAGTGCACACGCCAGCGGTCGAGGAGTTTAGCCAAGTCTCGGCCGGCACGCGCGCGGCGCTGCTTCAAGCGCTTTTCGAGTCCGGAATTCGCCGGAACACCGGCCTCGTCCAGCACCTCCGGGGCGATATCGCAATTGCGCGCTTCGCCGCACAGGTCCATGACGCCCCTCAGGTGGTGCCGCATTCTGCGAGGGTGGCTGAACAAGCCATCAAAGACACGCAACACCTGAGTGAAGCGGCGAATCGCCACTCGCAAATCGTGGATCGATTCGGCCTTGCCGGGGTGTTTGGCAGCCTTGCGGAGGCTCGCAGCGAGGATTTGCAGGCGTTCCCGGGCTTTCTCTTCCGCTTGGTGGGCTTCGCGGGGTGTCATCGTTTGGCTCGGATTACCAACTGCTTTCCATAAACTTCGCGGAAAACACCGGCCGCCTGGGAGGCGTGCCATTGTTCGATATCGGTATCGCCATCCGAGACCAGACGCAGCTCCACAGCGCGGTCCTGAATCGAGGTTTCGACGCGTTCCACTTTCTGTTCCTGGCTTTGGTCGAGCGCCACGGCGATGCGCAGAAGGGGCGCAAGCAGGACGACTGCGTTGCGCATTTCAGTGTCCAGCGCTTGAAAATCGGGATGCGTCGGCTGAGGCATGGATTTGCGGTGATAACGGCTCAGGTTGGCGATGCCCATGCGCTCCCGGTCCGTGAAGCCGGGCATATCGGAGTTCAACACGAGGTAGAGCGAATGTTTATGATGGCGCGATTCGTTGACATAGTGGCCGATGTTGAACAGATATGCCGCGCCTTCCAGAATACGCCCTTGCGCGGGCGGGAGGCGGTGCAGCGGATGCAGCCCCTCGAACAGCATGGCGGCGAGCTGGGCCACTTTGCGGGCGTGATTGGGGGAGGTCCCGAAGCGGCGGCCCAACGCGCGCACCACGCGGCGCTCATCGGAATCCAGGTGATGCGGTTCGCGGCCGACCCTGCGATGCGCCAGGTCCGCGATAATCCCGTCGCGCACGCCCGCCGCGGAGTAATACAGGCGCGGGAGATCCAAGTTGCGCATCACCTCATTCAGAACGGCGACGCCGGCCACGATGATCTCGGCGCGCCTGGGGCCGATGCCGGTCATCCTGCCGCGGGATTCCAGATTACGATGAGACACGTCGTCGTAGAGCCGGCGGATCTGCGCGGCGGAGGCCAGGAAGCGGTCCGCCATGGCTCGCTTGGTGCGGCGCACCCCATTGGCGGCGCAAACGGCGGCGGCTGCGGTGGCGGAGGTGGCCACCATGCGCTCAATGGGAGCGGCGCCGATGCGCTCCACCGCGCCCGCGATGCGCTCCTGAATATACTTCTGCAAGCGCGCCAGCTCGCGCGGGTCGGGCGGATCGGTCTTGAGGAACATTTCGGTCAGGCGAACCGCGCCCAGAGGGCGGGAGAAGGCGTCGAGCATGCGCCCTCCCTCGCTTAAGATAAGCTCCGCGCTGCCGCCGCCCACGTCGACGATCAGAATGCGCCGCTTGGGTTGCGGCCAGCGGGCCTGCACGCCCAAATGAATCAGCCGCGCTTCCTCCAGTCCCGAGATCACCTCCACCGGCGTTCCCAGGAGCTGCGTGGCGCGAGCCAGAAACTCGGCCCGATTGGTAGCGTCTCGAAGCGCGGATGTGCCGACGGCGCGCACCGCCAGAACGTTCAGGCGGCGATATTCCTCGGCCATGGTGGCAAGTGTCTGGCAGGCAAGATCCATGGCCGACGGACTCAAGCGTCCCTCCCGGAAGACGTTTTCGCCCAGGCGCACCACGTTGCGCGAGGAGGCCAGCTCCTGGAACTCGCCCTTAGGGCCGGTTTCCGCCGCCAGCATGCGGATGGAGTTGCTTCCGATGTCGATCGCGGCGTAGCGGGGCATTGGATTCGGACGGAGCGCGCACGCGCACGCCACTCACTCGCTATCATAAAAGAAGTTCATGCCCCAGTTTCTTGCCAAGCGGTTTAACGGCCGGCTGATCGTGGTGGAGGGCATCGACGGTTCGGGGAAATCCACGCAGATCTCGCTGCTTTCGCAATGGCTGCGCTTGCGCGGCTATGCGGTGGCGTTCAGCGAATGGAACTCCTCGCCGCTGGTGCGCGAGACCACGCGCCGCGGCAAGAGAAAGGAGATGTTCACGCCCACCACATTCAGCCTGATCCACGCGACCGATTTCGCGGACCGGCTGGAGCGCTATATCTTGCCGCTGCTCAAGGCCGGCGCCGTGGTATGCGCGGACCGCTACGCCTACACCGCTTTCGCGCGCGATGCCGTTCGCGGCGTGGACCCGGCGTGGGTGCGCAATTTGTACCGCTTCGCGATCAAACCGAATCTGGCGTTCTATTTCAAGGTTCCGCTGGAGGTTGCGCTGGGCCGCATTTTAGGCGGGCGCAACGCCCTGAAGTACTACGAGGCGGGGATGGACCTGGGCCTGAGCCGCAACATCGAAGAAAGCTTCCGCATCTTCCAGGGACGCATCCTAGTGCAATACGAGGCCATGATCGAGGAAATGGGCTTTCACGTCATCGACGCCACCAAATCCATCGAGAAGCAGCAGCGCGAGATGCGCCGCATCGTGGTGCGCGAGTTTGGCCGCACCAGGCCGCCCGAAATATTGGGCATGGAGGGAATGATTGCTCGCGCGAACGCGTGAACCGCTGACGTTCTACCGCACTCCGCTTCCGGGAGTGGATATTTCCGAACTGCAAGGGAAGCTCATCGTTATCGAGGGGCCGGACGCGGTGGGACGCAGCACGCAGGTTCGGAAGCTGAAGACGTGGCTGGAGCAGCTTGGCCACGCAGTGCTGGACACAGGCATGGCTCGCTCCGCGCTTGCCGGGAAGGGCATCCGCCAAGCCAAGCAGGGTAACACGCTGGGTCCGGTCACCATGACGCTGTACTATCTGACGGACTTCGCGGATCGCCTGGAAAATGAAATCATCCCGGCGTTGCGCGCCGGCTTCGTGGTGCTGATGGACCGGTATATCTTTTCGATTATGGCCCGGGCCATCGCGCGCGGCGAATCTCGCGCTTGGATCGAGCGCACCACCGGCTTCGCCCTGGTTCCGCACCTGGTTCTGTACTTGCGCGCCGATGTGAAGCACCTGATCTCGCGCGTAGTGGTGGGGCGCGGCGCGTTCGATTACTGGGAGAGTGGCCTCGATCTGGGCTTCGGCCGCGACATGTACGACAGTTTCGTGCGCTATCAGGCGCGGCTGATCCGAGTGTTCAATAGCCTCTCCACGCCGTATGGGTTCGAGGTGGTGGACGCGGGCCGTCCGGCAGAGGAGGTTTTTGAAGCGCTGCAAGCCGCGATTTCGGGCTGTTTCACGCCGCAGGCGGTGGGGACCTCAGCGCGGCCTATTGCCCGGGGAAAACGCACAAATTCCCGCCCTAATGGCGTTCGACCATTTGTTCCGCAGAGCTCTTTGCCAGCCCTAAAATGACGGTAGCCGCGATGCACTTGGTGAAGGATGGCGTGTAGTCCGTGAAAATAGAGCCGATCGTCAACAAGCCGGAAAAGATCAGCGCGAACTTGAGTCCGGAGCAGAGACGCTCCTGAATCGTCACTTTGCCCTTATTCTGTTCGACCTCGGTCCCGCACATGATACATTTCGTCTCGGTCTTAGCGAGCGTTCCGTCGCATGTCACGCATCTAGGCACAAGCAAGTCTAACCCGCTTCCAATTCATACGCCATCTGGGGTTTAAACCTAGTACTACGTAGTCGATAGGTTGCTGACAGAGGAGTTTCGCACGGCGCGGAGTTTGACGTAGGCTCAAGAGATGACACCGGCTTCGTCCGCAGATTCTTCCTTCGACCCCGGCTTGACCCGCCAGTATAGCGGTCCCCTTTTGCGCGCCATCAATAAAGATGGCTCGTTCAACGTGCAGCGCACCGGATTGCGCAGCCTTGCCGGCGACATCTACATCGGTATGGTGAGGATCACCTGGCCGCGATTTCTGGGTTATGTTACGGCGGCATACCTGGTGGTGAACATCCTCTTCGCCGGGGTGTTTCTGGCTTTGGGTCCCGGCTCCTTAAGCGTCACCGCCCGGGACCTGGGGCTGGGTAACTTCGGCAGAGCGTTCTTCTTCAGCGTCCAGACGCTGACCACCGTGGGCTACGGCTCGGTATATCCGGTAGGCACGGCCGCGAACATCGTCGCCGGGTTGGAGGCGGCCGTTGGACTGATGGGATTCGCCCTGGCCACCGGCCTGCTGTTCGCGCGCTTCTCGCGGCCGAATTCCAAGCTGGTCTTCAGCGAAACGATGGTGGTTGCGCCCAGCGCCGACGGCAGCGGCACCAGCTTGCAATTCCGCATCGCCAACCAGCGCAGCAACGTGCTGATGGACGTGGAAGCCCGCCTGATGCTAAGCACCATCGAGCGCGGCCCCGACGGCGAACTGAAACGCAATTTTCGGAATCTCGCGCTGGAGATCAAGCAGATCAACTTTCTGGCGCTGACCTGGACGGTGGTGCATGCGATCACCCCGGAGAGTCCGCTGCACGGCAAGTCGCGTGAGGATCTCAAAGAGCTACAAGCCGAAGTGATGATCCTGATCAAGGGCTTCGACGATGCCTTCAGCCAGGTGGTGCACACCCGCTATTCGTACCGCTGGGATGAAATCCAATGGTCGGCGCGATTTGCCCCAGCGTTCACCACGGCGCCGGGGGGCCACATGATATTGCACGTGGGCAAGGTGGGGAACACGGTGCGGGTGTAATGCGGAGAGATTGGTGGAATTCAACGCAGCGGGTCGCTGAGCTTCAGCATCACGTTCTGCGAGCCGCCGCGCTCCACAGTGACTTTTTCCGCGCTACTCCAAAGCTTGGTCAGCATCGGTGAGCTGATCTGCTGTCCGTCGGGTAGCGGCGTGGATGGCACTGCCAGAACACGGTATTCTCCCGGCTCCAGTCCGGTGATTTGAAAGTTTCCGCCGTTGTCGCCGGTGACGGGACGAGGAGTCGTTTCAAGCGAAGGCCACTTCGCGACAAAGACCAACGGCTGGCTGAACGGTTGTCTCCGTCCGTCACGGACCCGGTGATCGCGGCGGGTTGGTCGTCGATGACGATCTCGATCTGCGAGCCTTGATACAGGTGTACGATCCCATCGGGCGCAACACGGCCGTCCAGGCGGATTTCCTTGACGTAATATTTGTCGCTGAGCCCATCGATGTGGACTCGGTGGCTTGGCCCCATGACATTCCTCGCAAGAAATGCGCCTTTGTCATCCGGTGGCGATGCCTTGGCGTATATGGCACCGCTTTCCGCCGGATTCAGGGTGATCCGGATCTTATCGAGGGCAGGCAGCGTAACGCCCTCCCCGGCCACGATCCGGCCGGAAATATCCACGCCCGCCGACAGGGCAAGCGAGACTTCCAGATTCTTGTTCGCGACTTCGACTGTAGCCGCCGCCCATCTCAGGCCACCTAGAAGCCGGAAAGTGTAAGAGCCGGGCTTCAAACCCGTGACCAAAACATCCTCGCACGAAGATACTGGAGGGGAGAAGGCTAGGAGCGCAGGAACGGCGTCGCCTGCATGAATCCCGAGGCCATCCGCGGGGCTGGTCACAATCAGATGCGGCAAGTCGTCCGGTTTGCAGTCCGTCATCGAGACCCGCGCTCGATACGACGGGGTCTTACGCATACGGATGGTCCCCAGGGACGCCGGCGCGCCCGGATTCACGCGCGCGGGAGTCGCTGAGAGCTCATCGGGTACTCCTGGCCAGTAGACGGTTTGCAGGTCCTCATCCACCATTTTGAGGTCGTCCTCGGTAAATTTTGGCGGCGGTTTGAACCCGCTGCTCGAAGTGCTTGAGACCTTCACCACGTACTCGCCCGGCATTAGCATCTTTAGGGCAAATGCCCCGTCGGGGCCGGTGCGAGCCGAGGCCTTCGACAACGTAGGCAATCCCGCCATCGTGACCTCGACAAGCTTGCCGGGGAGGGGTTTGTCGTCTTCGTCGATAACTGTTCCGGTAAGCTCGCCGGGGAGCATCAACGCAAACCGGACCTCCTGCGAGGGGTGGGCGGCGCTCACGGTCACCAGCGTTCCGGTTTCCGCACTCGGGGCCTTCGACGATACCAGGCCCGAAACGCCCCCAACGGGAATCGTGGCGAAGTAGGCCTGCTTTCTTACCTCGATCCAGTAGTCACCGTAACGCTCCGGGTGAATCCGGAACTCGCCGTGCGGGTCGGTCACAATGTTGGAGTAAACTTTCCGTTCTCGATCCGGCCCTACGAATTCGAAGGTCGTGAGCTCGGCTCCGGCCAAGCCAAGACCAAGACCGATTTCGTTAACGACGCCGTGAATCTCGATGCCATGGGCCTCAAGAGCGGTGTCGCTCTGCGCCCAGGCGCGCCCTGGTGGGAGTGCGAAGACGAGTGCGAACAAGAGAAGCAGTCCGCGAAGAGTCATTTGGCCTTATTCTACAGAAATGACGGCCAGCGTCGGGAAATGGTTCAGGGCTTTTCTCTTTTCTTGGCCAGCCGCGACAGGACGGCGAGTTGCGCGAGATATTCTTTGAGCGGGCGCGCCGGCGTGCCCCAGACCACTTGGCCCGCACGGACAATCTTCGAGGTCAGGATGCCCGCGCCCGATCCGATCACTGCGCGCGATCCGATGCGCACTTTGTCGCCGATGCCCACCTGGCCTCCGATGATCGCGTAATCCTCCACCACGACGCCGCCCGAAAATCCCGTCTGCGCGGCCACCACTACGTGCCGTCCGATGCGGCAGTTATGGCCCACATGCACCATGTTGTCGAGCTTGGTGCCTTCTCCAATCGAAGTCACACCCAAAGCCGCGCGATCGATGCAGGAATTGGCGCCGATCTCCACCCGGTCGCCGATTTCTACTCGCCCAATCTGCGGAAATTTCTCGTAGGCCCCGCCGGTGAATACCAGGCCGAATCCGTCCGCTCCAATCACGCAGCCCGAATGCAGAATCACGGAATCGCCGATGCGTACGTCGGAATAAATGGTCACGTGGGGATGGATGATGCAGTTCGCGCCGACGTGGACGCGATCGCCGATTGAAACAAGAGGTCCGATGCAGGCGCTTGGATGGATCTCCGCTCCGTGGCCGATGACGGCGGAGGAATGGATGCCGGGTTGCGGCGGGACTTGAGGATGCAGCAGAGAGATGAGGCGGGCGGCAGCCGCTCGGGGGTCGGCGACGCGAATTATGGTTCTATTTTCGGGGTTGGGATAATCCTCAGGAACCAGCAAGCAGGCGGCTTGGGAATCGCCGGCGTGCTTGGCGGCGCGGCCGTGAGTGACGAAAGACAAGTCCTCGGGACCGGCATCCTCCAAAGACGTGACGCGGAGGATTTCGCGTTCGCCGTCGCCCTCCCAAGGGGAGTTAACCGATGCCGCGAGTTCCTTTACGAGCATTTCCTTAAAGGGGAGCTAACAAGTAACAGCGCCCTGCGCGGCCGATCCCACCGAGTCGACATACTTCCGGAACACGCCGGTCTTGTACTTGAGCTCCGGCGCCTTCCAGGCTTTGAGGCGCGAGGCCAGTTCTTCAGCCGGAATTTCCAATTCAATCTTGCGATGCTCAATGTCCAGGAAAATGCTGTCGCCTTCCCGCACCGCGGCGATCACGCCGCCGACGGCCGCCTCGGGGGCAATGTGGCCGACCATGAATCCGCGCGTTGCGCCGCTGAAGCGGCCGTCGGTCAGCAGAGCCACGCTTTCCGACAATCCCACGCCCACGATGGCGCTGGTGACGCCCAGCATCTCGCGCATTCCGGGACCTCCGCGCGGCCCTTCGTAGCGAATCACCAGAACGTCGCCGGCCTTGATCTGACCTCCGGTAACGGCGCTCATGGCGGCTTCTTCGGAATCGAAGACGCGCGCGGGTCCGCGATGGCTCTTGCGCTCGATTCCGGTCACCTTGATCACACCTCCCTCGGGCGCGAGGTTCCCTTTCAGGATCACGAGGCCCCCCGAGGTCTTGATGGGCTTGTCCAGGGAGTGAATCACCGGCTGCCCGGGAGTCTCCTTGGCGTCCGCGGCTTCTTCGGCGAAGGTGCGGCCTGTGACCGTGAGCGCGCCGCCGTGCGCGTAACCTCCCTGGCTCAACCTCTGCGCCACCACGCCCCATCCGCCAGCTTTGTCCACATCGGCCGCGACGAATTTTCCCGCAGGCTTCAGATCCACCAGCAGCGGCGTACGCGCGCTGATGGTTTGAAAATCGTCGATGGAGAGCTCGACGCCCGCCTCATGCGCCAGCGCGAGCAGGTGCAGCACCGCGTTGGTCGATCCTCCCGTCGCCGCGACGGCCGCGATGGCGTTCTCGAAGGCTGCCCGGGTGGCAATGTCGCGAGGGCGGCGGTTGGCCTTCACCGCATCCATCACCACCTGCCCGGCGCGGAACATCACCTGTTGCTTGCGCTGATCTACCTGCGGCACCGCGGCAGAATTCATCGGCGAGAGGCCGATCATCTCCATCACTGTGGCCATGGTGTTGGCGGTGTATTGGCCTCCGCAAGCGCCGGCTCCGGGACACGCTAGATTCTCGATCGCTACAAACTCCTCTTCGCTGATGCGGCCCGCCGCGCGGGAACCCACGGCTTCAAACACGTCCTGAATGGTCAGATCGCGGCCGTTATAATGCCCCGGGAGAATCGACCCGCCGTACAGCACCACGCCCGGCACGTTCAAGCGCAACAGAGCCATGGCCGCGCCCGGAATCGTCTTGTCGCAGGCCACCAGCGCGATGATGCCATCGAACATGTGTCCTCGGCCGACCAGCTCGATGGAGTCCGCGATAAGATCGCGGCTGACCAGCGACGCCTTCATTCCCTCCGTGCCCATGGTGACGCCATCGCTGATGGCGATGGTGTTGAACTCCATCGGAGTGCCGCCGGCTTCGCGGATTCCAGCTTTGACGTGCGTGGCCAGCTCGCGCAAATTGTAGTTGCAGGGCATGGTCTCGATCCAGGTGTTGGCGACCCCGATAATGGGCTTCTTCAGGTCCGCATCGGTGAAGCCGATGGCCTTGAGCATAGCGCGAGCCGGGGCGCGATCCCGTCCTTGGGTGATCGTGTAGCTTTGAAGTTTCATGGCAGAATTTCTATTCTCTCATTCTTCGGGAACGGTCCATTTTTCGCCGCACTGGAACACCTGGAAGCGCTGCTCCGGCCGATGGCCCAGAAGGTGCGTCACGAATTCGCTTTCCAGATCCTCGCCGCCTCCGGGATCTTCGCCGAAAGTCTGGTAGTGCATGGGGACCAGCCACGCCGCGCCGATATCGGCGGCCAGCTGCGCGGTCTCGCTCACCGAAAAATTCGATCCGCCGATGGGCAACAGCGCTACGTTCACGTTGAAGGGACGAAGGCGCGCGGCTAGGTCCGGATATGCCGCGCAATCTCCGGCATGATAGATGGTCCAGCGGCCGAAGCGGACCAGGTAACCGAGGTAAGGATAACCCTCGGTGGCGCTCTTGTCGAGGCTCGGGTGCGCTGAGGGAACCGCGTAGATGCGGCTGTACAGGTTCTCCTTGAAATATTCAATGCGGAGGTCAGCGTCGGTGGGGCTGATGCGGTCGTAAGGAATGCCGGATGTGTGCGCCCGTTCCTGCGCGCTACGCGGGACTACCAGCTTCGCTCGCGGCGATGCCTCCAGCATCGGCAGCAAGGTTGCCGGGTCCAGGTGGCCGGGGTGGGCGTGCGTCGCCAGAATCAGATCGGCGTGGCGAACCTGATTTCCAGTTAGCGGTGAGGCTACTCTGCGCGGCTTTCCTGGAAGATCGGAGAAGCACGGGTCCACATAAAAGGTGATGTTCGCGAAACGGATAATGAAGCCGCTATGGCCCAGCCACCACAGCGTGGGCGTAGCCGTGATGGTTTGATCGATCTCGACGATCAGGTTCTGACCGCTGTTTACGGGTTCGAGCACGTAAGTGGGTATTCTATCCTTCCTCTTGCGCGGCGCGCCGAAGACGGTCGCGGATGGCAGCCCACGCGGCCGTATCGGGCGGTGCTTCTACGGCAATCCAAGGCCAGTTTTCCCGATCGAGTTCATGCAGGACGGCGTAGAGCTGGGCACCGTAGTCGCCCGGGGCCGCAGGCATGTGAACGCTGCGGGCAGTCAGGCCCGATCTCTTGCGCCACACGTAGGCTCCGCAGCGATCGGGCAGATCGTACGGATGACCAACCAGCAGCAAGCGCGTGCGCGGGCTGTAATGACGAGGGTGCATGCCGGGAGCTGGATGGGAGCCGCCCGCTTCAGCCGCTACGGCTTCCAGCTCTCCTAGCGAAATCATGCCCGGCCGCAGGAGTTTCAACTCACCGTTCTCGATCGAAACCACCGTGGACTCGATGCCGACCTGTGCGGGGCCGCCATCAAGAACGTCGACGGAATCGCCAAATGCCTGGCGCACGTGTTCGGCAGTCGTGGGCGAAAGCTCCATGAACCGGTTCGCACTTGGGGCTGCGATGGGGACGCCGGCCTCGCGAATCAATTCGAGCGCGATCGGATGATTCGGCATCCGCACTCCCACAGTTGCGAGTCCAGCAGTGACGATATCCGGAATCACCGCCTTCTTCGGAAGCACCAGCGTCAACGGCCCGGGCCACCATTTCCGAGCCAACTCCTCAGCGAGCGGGGGCCACTCCGCGACGATTTCCCGCGCCATTTCGACGGATGCCACGTGGACGATCAGCGGGCTCGCCGCCGGTCTGCCTTTCAGTTCGTAGATCTTCTGAACCGCTGCGGCATCCAGAGCGTTCGCGCCCAAGCCATAGACGGTTTCCGTGGGGAAGGCCGCCAATCCGCCGGAGCGGATCTTTTCCGCCGCTTCCTTGAGGGCAGCCGCTGCTTTAATCGAGGGGTTCATCCTTCTCGGAATCGGAGGCGGTCTTACCAGTCTTCTTAAAAACGAGAAACGCGTGAATCAGCGCGTCAAGATCGCCGTCGAGCACGCGGTCCACGTCGCCGACCGCCAGCTTGGTGCGGTGATCCTTGATCATCCGGTAGGGCGCGAGCACGTAGCTGCGGATCTGGCTGCCGAAGTTGATCCCGAGCTTGGCATCCTCCACCTTGCGCTCCTCAACGCGCTTCTTCTCCATTTCGTGCTCATAGAGTTTGGCGCGAAGCTGCTTCATCGCACTGGCGCGGTTCTTGTGCTGACTGCGTTCGTTCTGGCACTGCACCACGATGTTGGTGGGCAAGTGGGTCATGCGGATGGCGGAATCGGTACGGTTGACGTGCTGGCCTCCCGCGCCGGAGGCGCGGAATGTGTCCACGCGCAGGTCTTCGGGCCGGATGTCGATTTTGATTTCGTCGTCGATCTGCGGATACACAAACACCGAAGCGAACGACGTGTGCCGGCGAGCGTTGGCGTCGAACGGAGAAATCCGCACCAGGCGGTGCACGCCCACCTCGCTTTGCAGTAGTCCGTAGGCGTTCTCGCCGTTGACCTCGAAGGTGACGGACTTGATGCCCGCGCCTTCTCCCTCCAGGCGGTCGGTCACGATGGTTTCCATGCGCTGGCGCTCCGCCCAACGCAGGTACATGCGCAGCAGCATCTCCGCCCAGTCCTGGCTTTCGGTGCCGCCCGCGCCGGGATGGATGGTCACGATGGCGCTGCGAACGTCATTTTCACCGGAAAGCAACATCCGCGTTTCCAAAGCCTCCAAATGCGTGGAGAGGCCGCGGATTTCGCGCTCGATGTCGCCGTTGACGTTCTCGCCTTCCTGCGCCAGTTCAAACAGCGTGTCCAGATCGGAGGTCAGGCCGGAGATGCGCACGTCCTGCGCGATCTGTTCCTCCAGGCGCTTGCGCTCCTGCATGATCTTCTGGCTGGTTTCGGGATTCGACCAGAAGTCGGCCGCGTTAATCTGTTCTTCAAGTTTGGCTAGTTGAGATTTGCGCGAGGGAACGTCAAAGATAGCTCCGCACAGCGTCGGCTTGCTGGCGGAGCGAGACGTATTCGCGTTGCAGTTCGTCGAGGGTCATTTCAAGATTAGTGTAGCAAGAGAGACTCCATTCTGTGAAGAAATGGGGTTACTCAGACAAGCCGGACGGCCGGTTCCCCCGTGAAATAAACCATAACCCCGAGCTCTCTTTGGTCGGCGTCGGTGGGTCCTGTCGCGGCGTCCAATTCGAACTCGATCACGGCGGCGCCCGCGGGCAGGGAGGGGATCGTAGCGCTGTATTCGTGCTCGCCGGGAGTTGAGAAGTCGGCCGGTGGCAGAGGCGAGCCGTTGACGCTGGCCCGCAGCCGCGTGTGCGGACGCTGCTTCACCAAAGCCTCGGGGAGTTGAAACAGGAACCGGAGGGTCGCGGGCGCAAGAGGGACGGGAACCTCTAAGCGCGCCGAGAATCGCCGTTCGGTCCAGCGGGCGGCGCCGTACTCCAGCTCATGCCAGCCTCGGTCCAAATGGAATCCTTGCGCCGGTATGGCGAGCCGGCTCTCGGCGAGAAGGAAGGCGCGCACATCGCCTTGAGGGGTCACCGGATCGGCAGCAGAGGGGGAACCTCCGACGGTCGTGTACTTCAAAATGTTCCAGCCGGAGCGCCGCACCATGCGCTTTAAACCAACTTCCGAGAAGATCCAGAAATTTGTGGGATCGTTGTTGAGCTCTCGATCGTCGACAAGGTACGCCATGGGGAGCGCCCCGAAGTTCAGCTTGCGATCCGGAGTCAGCGACGCGATGCGGGTGCTCATATACAGGCGCCGCGAGCTCCGCGCGAGCGTTTCCAGCGTCAGGTAAGGATTCTTGAGGTGATACAAAACACCCAGCATGATCGCGAGACCATAATTCGAGCCTGGCAGATTCGGCCGCGAATCCATATCCGTGGCGTGAAGGGAGATCTGCGATCCCAACTCGCGCTGGAGAGCCCGGACCCCCAGCATGCGGTTGTGATTGGTGGGCGGATGGTCCACGGCGTCCACTCGCACGGCCCCCAGATGCGAGCCCAGAGACTCCAGAAAGAATGCCACGTCGCCGTCGCCGCATCCCAGATCGAGCACCGGGGCGCTCATCGAATTGGCCCCCATCATCTTCTTGAGCGCGTCGAGGTCGACGCCCAGTTCCCGATCGAGGATCTGCATCGCGGAAAGCGTGTGCCAGGGATACCACTCCGCATCTTGGAGCGCAATCCTTCCCTTGATGGCTTTCAGGCGATCGTGAAATCGCGAAGCCAGCGCGTCCAATGAAGATTCCGGCGAACGTTCCGGGGATCGTTCCGGCACGGGACGCTACTCCAACCGCAGAATCTGTACGATGTTGCTGTAATCGTCGGTCCACGGGCGGAAGCCGGCTTTTAGCGGCGTTGGCGAGATGTCGGCGCCGTTGAATGCGGGCGTATCGAACCACTGGGGATGGCTGGTGACCAAGACCCAAGTGGACGAATTCAGATAGCTGCCGCCTTCGCCGTCGTCGCTCACCGTGCGGGCTTCCTTATGGAAATAATCCGCGCCGGCGGCGCACACAGGAGCCAGATCCAGATACCGGTTGGAGATGTGCAGTGCGAGAATCCCATCCGGTTTCAGATGGTGGAAGTACAGCGCCAGCGCCTCGCGCGTCAGCAGGTGGATCGGAATCGCATCGCTGGAAAACGCGTCGACGGAGAGCACATCGAAATTCTGAGGCTCTTGGTTTTCCAGCGAGAGCCGGGCGTCGCCCATGACAATCTTTTTGTCGCTCGCCATGGAATGGGGATAGAACGAAAATTCGTTTTGCGCGATACCAGGCACCAGCGGATTGATTTCGTAGATGCGCAGATAGTCGCCTGGGCGGCCGTAATTCGAGAGCACTCCAGCGCCCAGACCGATGCTGCCGATGCGCGCCGGCCCTTGATCGTGGATGGCGCGAATGGCTCGGCCGACGCCGGAAGTTTCGCCATAGTAAGACGTGGTGATGTAGCGCAACTCCGGAGCCAGAAGCTGGGAACCGTGATTGATTGTGCCGTGGGTCAGAGTGCGCAACGCGTAGGGATCCGGATCGTCGTCATGCACGTGCAGCACGCCGTAGAAGTTGCGGACAATAAGGCGGTAGCCTTTTTCATTGTCGTATTGATGCCGCACCAGGTATCCGGAAAGCGCCCCCAGCCCGACGCACAGCACCAGCCGAAGAGCCCAGAGTACGTTCGGCGCAACCTTAGGAGAGCGGAGGAAGACCCCGGGAAGCGGGACGTCCCACAGCGCGATCACCGTCAAAAGAGCGCAGGCGATCAGACCTAAGGGCAGTTCCCAAAAGTTACGGAACAGATGTGGCGCCACCAATGCGACCAGAATGCCTCCCAGCGCGCCGCCGAGCGACACCATCAGATAAAACAGCGTCAGGTACCGCGCTGCCGGCTTGCGCTTCGCCAATTCACCGTGACACACCATGCAGCAGACAAATAAGCCCAAGGCGAAGAGGGGAATGATGATCTTGATATGCGTGTTGCCTGAATCCGCAAAAATGTTGTAGGCCATGCCCGCTAAACGTATGTGATAGCCGCCTAGCACGACCTCGAGCGGCGTGTCGAAGGAATGCAGGCTGCTTGGCACATAGCCACCAAGGAATATCGCAAGCAGCGGCACGAACAGCCAGCGCTGATAAATCTTGTCGCTTTCGAAGCAGAGGATGAAGCTGAACAGATACAGCGCTAGCGGAATCACCCACAGTAACGGAATCGGCGCGACATTCTGGCTGAGATGATTGGTGATCGATACAAGCAGCACGGAGGCGCAGGCGGCGAGGCACACCCACAGCACCAGCTCGCGCCATGGCGGCCTCGCAGATGCAGGAACTGGTTCCATCGTCGCCACCACTGGGACCGCTCCGCGTACCGGAACCGCTTCTTCGCCGTCGGCGGCGTCTTCCGGCGATGCCTGCTTAGCGCTCGAAATCAGCGCGGCCGATCCGCACAGCAGCACAAACGCGACATAAATCGCACTCCATCCCCAGGCCTGTTGGCGCGAGGTCAAGTTGGGTTCCACCAGGAACGGAAAACTGATCAACCCCAGCATGGAGCCGAAATTGGAGAGAGCGAACAGGCGGTAGGGAAACTTCGATCCGGTGCGCCGCACGTACCAGGCCTGCAACAGAGGACTGGTGGAAGAGAGCAGAAAATACGGCAGCCCGATGGTGACCCCCAGCAGGATCAGGATGCGGGCGGTGGGATCGCCGGCCGCCGTCGGTTTCCAGTAAGGGTTCGGCAGGATCGGCAGCAACGCTAGGCTGACTAACAGCAGCGCGCCATGCACTTGCATCTGCCTTTTGGAGTTGAGGCGGCCGATCAGGAAATGGGCATATGCGTAACCAGCCAACAGCGAGACCTGGAAGAACAGCATGGCTGCGCTCCACACCGCGGCGGATCCGCCGAACCAGGGCAGAATGATCTTGGCGATGAGCGGTTGCACCTGAAACAGAAGGAAGGCGCTGAGGAAAATGGTGGCGGCGTATAGAGTCATGGCAATCGTGTCCTAAGGAAGAGCGGCCCGGAGCCAAGTGGGCAGGCCGTTGGTGATGCGGACAATATTTGAATAATCGTCGGTCCAGGCGCGGAATCCCGGTGGTGCGTCCATCGGGCGCACCGATTGATCCTGGAAGTTGCGGTGGTTGAAGAAGCCTGGATCGCGCGATAAAACCATCCAGGTGGAGGATACATAGTAGTTTTCGGTATCGCCGTCATCGGCGACCGTGACGCCTGAGAAACCCACCTCCCGAGCGCCCGTCGATACAACCGGCTCCAAATTGAGGTAGCGGCTGGAAATGTGGAAGATCAGGATTCCGTCGGGCTTCAGATGGCGCAAGTAAATCTGATATGCCTCGCGAGTGAGTAAATGCATGGGAATGGCATCGCTGGAAAACGCATCCAGCGTCAGGACGTCGAGATTCTCGCTGGGCCTGCGCTCCAGCACCAGTCGTCCGTCGCCCATATAGATGTCTTTGTCGGCGGGGCAGGATGGATAAAACGTGAACTGGTTATTGGCAACCTGCGGAATCAAGGGATTGATCTCGTAGTAATGCAGCGTATCGCCGGGGCGGGCGAGCGAGGCGGTAACGCCGGCGCCCAGGCCCAGCACGCCGATGCGAATCGGACCCTTGTCGCCCTTGGCGCGGATGGCGCGGTTAATCCCCGAACCGATACCGAAATAGGAAGTCGGAATGCGGCCGGCGTTGGGCGCATTGATCTCGGTTCCGTGATTGATGGTGCCGTAAACCAGGGTGCGCTCGCCGGGATAATTCGTGGAGGGGTCGGGCGGATCGTCGCGCACGCGCAGCACTCCGTAGAAATTGCGGACGGCGAACGCGTAGTAATGCTGGTTGTCGATCTCCAGCCGGCCGAGGTAGCCGGTCAATCCGGCGGCGGCCGCCAGCGTGATGGCATGCCTCCACATGGTGGAACGCGCCAGGAACCCCGTCGCCGCGCCCAGCGCCACGCACGCCAGCCCGTGCATCCATGCCGTAGACAGGTGCGGAATAGCAATATTCCAGAGCGCGACAGCTGGGGCTAAAGCGCAGACGGCCATCCCCACGCCGGATTCGTCGTCCCACAAAGCGATGGCGGCCAGCACCGCGCACCCGGCCACGGCGATGGGCATCTCCGCGTAGCTATGGAACAGGTGCGGCGCAACTAATGCGACGAACAATCCTCCTAACGCCCCACCCAAGGAAACCATCAGGTAGAACTGAGTGAGGTAGCGGGGATGCGGCTTGCGTTTCGCCAGTTCCCCGTGGCACACCATGCAGCACACGAACAGCGCGGCGCATAGGCCGGGGATCAGCTTGCTGATGACGTCCTCATTGTTTTCAAACTGGCTGTTGCCTCGCGCGAACAGCCACAGCGATCCGACCAGTAGCGGCATGAAGATCCAGCGCTGGTACAAGCGGCCGCTTTCAAAGCACAGAATGAAGCTGAGCAGATAGATGCTCAGCGGCACAACCCACAAAAGCGGGATTGGAGCGACGTTTTGCGTCAAATGGCTCGTCGTGGCGAGTAGCAGAGTGGAGGCGCAGGCAGCCAGCGCGACCCAGAAAATCTTGGTGCCGACGCCAGGCGCCGGAGCCTCCTCTTCTGCTTCGGTCGGAACCGGAATATCGGCCTTGCTGCTCATCCATCCCGCCGCGGCGCACGCCAGCGCGAAGACGGCATAAGCTGAGGACCAGATGACAGCTTGGCGGCTGAGAGTCAGCCTCGGCTCGATGACGAAGGGATAACTGAGCAGCGCTAGAAAGGATCCGAAATTGGATAACGCGAAAAGGCGATAGGGCAGAGCGCCGTGATGCACTCGCACATACCAGGCTTGCAGCAGCGGGCTGGTCGACGAAAGCAGCATGTAGGGAAGGCCGATGGTCCCGCCCAGCAATAATAGGATGCTGAGCGTGGGGTCGCCCCCACCGGTGGGCTTCCAGTAAGCCGAAGGAATGATCGGAAGAGTGGCCAAGCTGGCGGCCAGAAGCGCCAGATGCACCCATAGTTGCAGCTTGGGCTTCACGTAGCGGATCAGCACGTGAGCGTAGAAATACCCTGCCAGCAGCAACAGTTGAAAGAACAAAAGCGCCGCGGTCCACACCGCCGCCGATCCTCCGAACCACGGAAGAATGAATTTCGCGATCAGAGGCTGGACCTGGAACAGGAGGAATGCGCTCAGGAATACGGTGACAGCGTAGATCAACATCGACCGCCTAGCATAGCGTAAAGTGGCTGCGCTCCAGATGAAGAGAATTTAAGCCGAAGGGAATTTAAGCTGGGTGCGGAGCGAATCGCAACCGGCGCACCCAAGCCCTGCGGTTGGCGGATTACCTGTTCCGGCCGGCAGAACGAAAAGACCAGCAGCGCTACAGCCAAAGCCGTTCCCGCCCCGGCGAGCCATTCGCGAACGCGGCGATGCGTGAGCACCAACAGCACGTCGCGGCCGCGCGCTTCCAGCTCCAAGGAAACCACCGAGGAGTCGCGCATGGAATATTCCAGCTTGCGCGGCGGTTGGCAGCCGGTGATATCGCAAATATCGCCAGCGGATTCGGCCAGCCAGGCCCTTTGCAGGTCCGGCTTGGTGAGGTAATCCCAGACGCGTTCAATGGGTCCGGGAAGCAATCGCTCGACGCGCACGCTTTCGGTGGCAGTAACGTGAGCGGGAACGATGTGGGCGGCGGTACTCATTTCTTTCTCCTGCGTAACTGCGCCGCCAATCCTTTGTGGAGCTCCCGCTCCAGTGCGTCCAGCTTGGGCGGCCAGAAGCGCTTCACCCGCGCGAGCCATTGATCGAGTTCGGCGAAGCCGGCCGGGTCGATGCCGTAGATGCGGCGCTGCGCGTCGATGCGAACCGAGACCAGCTTGGCTTCACGCAGCACCTTCAAATGTTGCGAGATGGCCGGCGGGCTGAAATCGAAGTGCTCCACGATCTCGCCGGCGGCGAGCTCGCGCTGGGCCAGGATCTCCACGATCTGGCGGCGGGTGGGGTCGGCAAGGGCGGCGAAGGCGAGCACGAAGCCGCTATTATTGCTCAGATGCTTAAATAAGTCAATGCTAAATTTAGGCCCCTCAAATTAAGCTGCCGGTGCGGACGGCGAAACGGCGATACATTTGGCCAGATCGTGGCTCAGCCGGACCGCCCGTTTTTCCCCTGCAACCCGTACGAAGACCGCGACTCCCGGATGGTTTCGCTCGACCACTACGGCTACGCCCGGCCTCAGCCCCAGCCGCTCGAGATCGCGAAGCGCCGTGGCGTCCTTGTCGTCGACGCTGCTGATTCGCGCGGGTGCGCCGAGCGCCCATTGCAACAGCGGAGCTTCGTCCGGGAACGAGCCTGTGGCATGTTTGTGCGGGATCAAATGGCCGTGAGGATCGATTTGCGGATCGCCCAGAATGGCGGCGACGCGATCCTCGAAACGCTCTGAGATGAAGTGCTCCAGGCGCTCAGCCTCGTCGTGAACCTCGTCCCAGGAGTACTTGAGGACGTCGTGCAGGAACAATTCCAAAAGGCGATGATGGCGCACCAGCTCCCAGGCGCGATGCTTCCCTGTCGCGGTCAGACGAACCCCGTGATGCTTTTCGTACTGGACTAACGGAGGGCGCTGGCCAGCCAGCTTCTGGAGCATGCCCGTGACGGAGGCGGCGCGCACCCCGAGCCTCTGGGCTAACGCATTGCTGGTTACGCGCTGCTCATCGGCGCCCCCGAGGCCGAGAATGGCCTTCAGGTAATCATCGACAGCTTCGGATGTTTTAGGACCCACCCCGTTCAAATATAGCAAGCAGCAGACAACAAGGGCATCATAGTGATACCCTGATTTAGTCATGACTAAATCTCTCCTTGGATTGTTCCTCCTGCCGGGTTTGGCCGCGGGGCAAGGAGAAACCACCAGTGCCATTGCCGGACAAGTCCTGGATCAGAGCCATGCAGGCATTCCGAATGCTGCTGTGACGATTAGTGGCTCCGAAAACGGACTTAGGCGGAACGCGCAGACGGACACTGCGGGACGGTTCGATTTCCCGCAGCTCCAACCTGGGATCTATCGCGTGAGCGTGGAGGCGGATGGGTTCGAGACGCAACAGCGAGACTCGGTTGCGGCGGGTCTGGGGCAGACTCAAACCGTGAACTTCACCTTGGCGGTGGCATCGGCAAGGCAGGCCGTCGTCGTCAGCGGCGATGCGCCCCTGGTCAACACGGAGAACCCCAACACGTCTACGACGATGAACGCCAAAGCGCTCGAGAACCTCCCCAATCCCGGAGGCGATCTGACTTACCCGCTGCAATTCGCGGCGGGGGCGTTGATCAACACGGCGGGCAGCAGCAATGACTTCGTGGGAGGAACCAACGGATACGGCAACGTGCAGTTCAACGGCTTACCGGCGCTGGCGAACGGCTATATCGTGGACGGCCTGGAGACCAACGATCCGCTGACGAACCTCAACAGCGGGCTCTCGACCAACCTGGTGCTGGGACTGAATTCAATCGCCGAGGTGACTGTCAACACGCTCTCCTACGCCGTAGATCAGGGCCGCTACGGCGCTGCGCAGGTGAACTACGTCACGAAATCCGGGACCAATCAGATGCACGGGAACGCGTATGAACTTTGGAATGGCTCAAAGTTCAATGCCGCGGACTTCTTTACCAACGCGACACTCGGCAATCACCAGCCGCGATCGACGGTGAACCACTTTGGGGGCAGCCTGGGCGGCCCGATCCGGCGCAACAAGCTATTCTTCTTCTTCGATTCCGAATGGGTGAGGATCGCGCTGCCCCTCGTGACGGCGGTCACGGTTCCGACCCCGGCGTTTCAGAACTACGTGCTCGAACAACTTCCGCTGGGCGGGAAGGATTCGATCACCGGATCAAACTACCAACCGGAGCCGCAACTCGTACCCTTCTACCAGAAGATGTTTTCGCTGTATAAGAACACTTCCGGGACGCCTCTGGCCATTCAGGGCTGTCCGTTCAACAGCGACGGGAGCGTGGCGGCTGGAAATCCTTCCAACGGGAACGGCTGCGCGAATCGCCAGAGCGTTTCGCACTCCAGCGACGATGGCGAGCAAGTGCAAACCGGGCGCATCGACGATAACATCGACGAGAACAATATGACCTGGTACCGCTTTCAGGCCGATACAGGCTTGCAGGCGGCCTATACCGACCCGATCGATCCTGTGTTCAACGCGGTCTCGCCGCAGCCCCTGTATTCGTTCGCCGCGGGTTACACCCACGTCTTTTCACCCCATCTGGTGAACTACTTCAATCCGGCGTTCTCCTGGTACGAGAGTTTGTTCGGCCCACAGAATTTGCAGCAGACGCTGGCGGCATTTCCGATCGTACTCCAAGGCATCGGCGCAAATGCTCCGTTCACTCCGCTGGGCGGGCTGGACAACACCTGGGTGCAGGGGAGGCGTGCGACCCGATTCTTTATCAACGACAATTTGGCTTGGAGCCGCGGGGCTCACGAATTTCGCTTCGGAACGAATAGCAGGATCTTCCGGTTGAACGATTACGATTTCGGCGAGGGGACGGTTCCGACCGTGACTTACACGGATCTACCCGAGTTCATTTACGGGGTCGCCTCGACTGCGACGGCGACTTACCCCTTGGCCGACTCGCAACCATTTCGGTTTCTGAATCTCGATTTCTACGCGCAGGACACCTGGAGGGTGACGTCGAAGCTCACCTGGACGTTTGGTCTCCGCGACACCTTTAACTCGAATCCCCTGAATCCGCACGACGCAGTCGCGCGGCTGCCGGGGTCATTCGATTCCATCTCTCACGACGTGAATCAACCGTTGAGCGACCTGATCCAGACGCACCTCGGCAATTTGTTCCAGTCCACGCCGCTGGCGATCCTGCAACCGCGAACGGGAGTCGCGTGGCAGATTGCCCCGAACACGGTGGTGCGGAGCGGCTTCGGGCTATTTAGCGATCTGCTGCCGGGAAGCGTCGCGGACTTGGCCGGTGCCAATCCGCCGTATGTGAATACGTTCCAGGGCGGTCTGCTGGGAACTGCGGGGGGAACGGCGATCGCGCCCGGAGCGCCGAACAGCGCGATCGATGCAACCGTTGCCGCGAATCAGAGTTTCCTAAATGGATTCGCGCAAGGGGAACTTTCGTGCGCATCTCCAATGGCGAAGCCGAACGCCTGCCTGCCGCCGGTATCCATGACCGCCGTGCCGGACGGGAAACTTCGGGCTCCATACTTCATGCAGTGGAGCTTGGCGATGGAGCGGCAGATCGGCAATACGGTCAGCCTTCGCGCGCAGTACGTGGGCACGCGCGCGGTGAATCAGCCGTACACGACCGAGGTCAACGGATATCAGACTGTTTGCGCCGGCTGCTTTGCTCCGTTTCCCTACGGCCAACCGGTGGACCCCCGATTCGGCGCGGTAACGCAGTTGAGCACGGGCGCGAACAGCCATTACAACGGGCTGCAACTGACCGCGCAGAAGCGCATGGGACATGGGCTGCAGCTTCAAGCGAACTACACCTGGAGCCATTGCATGGACACCGTCTCAAACGGCGGATTCCTGCCGTTTTCTGCGGGCGCGGTTCTATCGCCGTTGCCGGGAGAGTTGCGCAGGCAGTATGGTCCGTGTGATTACGACGTGCGCGACAATCTGACGGCGAACTACGTCTACCAATTGCCATTCAAAGCGCATGGGCGAAGACTTAACGCGGCAATTGAAGGATGGCAGGTATCGGGGACCGCGTTCTGGCACAGCGGCGTGCCATTTTCCGTGCTGAGCACGCCGTATTCGGCCGATGGGAACGGCATCGTCCAGGGAAGCGGGCCGCAGTTCGCGAGTGTCGTGCCGGGCGTGCCGCTGTACGACCACAATTCGATTCCCGGAGTCACGCAGGCGGGAACCATCCAATGGTTGAACCCGAATGCGTTCGTGTCGGCGGTGGATCCGGCAACGGGAGCTTGCGCGGGCGGCGACTCTGCTCGGAATTGCCAATTCGGGAACCTGGGCCGGAACGCCCTACGTGGCCCGGATTTCATTTGGAGCGACTTCTACATCACAAGGTGGTTCCCCCTGGGAGAGCGTGTGAAGCTGCGCATCGACGGACAATTTTTCAATGTGTTCAATCACCCCAACTTCGCGCTGCCCACAAATGTTTATGCGGGAATACCGGGGAAGCCGTCCACACAAACCGGCTTTGGCGCGTTGACCTCCACGACGTCCCCGCCAACGGGATTGCTGGGCGTTGGATTAGGCGGCGACAGCTCGCCGCGGATGATCGCGATGCAGGCGCGCCTGGAGTTTTGAAATGGGAGCGCTAAAATCGCGGTTATGACCGCCAATGATTTCCGCCGCTTGGCTATCGAGATGCCCGGAGCTTCCGAAAGCTCCCACATGAGCCATCCGGATTTTCGCGTTCGGGGCAAAGTCTTCGCGACGCTGGGCTATCCGGATAAAGCCTGGGGCATGGTCAAGCTCACGACGGAGCAACAGAGAGCGTTTGTACAGTCCGATCCCGCGGCTTTTGTCCCCGTGAAAGGCGCTTGGGGAGAACGAGGCTGCACCAATGTCCGCCTATCGAAGGCCCGAGAAGCATTGCTCCATGAGGCGATAGCGGCGGCTTGCAGCAATATTCCGGAGCCAGCCTCGCGCAAGCGCCGGAGTTAATGCGTCATGTCGTACATGACGTAGTTGAGCCCGATGCGGATGCCGAGCGCGGAGTAGTTCTCGGGATATTCGGGCGAGTCGGCCCACTCCCAGGAATCGCCCAAGTCGGAGTTAACCACGATGGCCACCATGATGCGGCCCTTGTCGTCGTAGATGCCGCGCCAGTAGGGAGTGTCGCCGTCGTTCTGGTAGCCCGAACCGTATAGACCCCATTGGCCGGGGACGCGGTAGCGGTCATCAAGGTCGTAAATCGTATGGAAAATCTGGTCGGCGTTCTTGATATCGACCGGCTCGCGATCGGGGAAGACGCGGTGCATGCTGGCCATGAACACTTCCCACTCGCGGCTGCCCCAGAAATCGTCGGCCATGAAGAAGCCCCCGCGCAGAAGGTAATCGCGCATCTTGGCGGCCTGCGAATCGGTTAGATTCCACTCGCCGGGACGGACCGCGTAAAGCCAAGGCCAGTTGAAAACATCGTCGCCGTCATCGAGATTCACCGGCTGCTCCACCGAACGCGATTGAATCCGCGTGAGACGCCGCACCGCCTGAAGAAAATGGCGATCGGCGCGGGGATAATCCTGGGTCCAGCTGGACATGCCCTGCGCCCAATATTTTCCCGCGCGATCGAAGCGGGCGTAGGGCGCGGGCGGGTACATCAAACGCGCGAACGCGAATTCGGTTTTCTCCTGATAATCTGCGGGGAGCGGAAAATTGTTGTATTCAATGGCCGGGTATTCGCGAAAGGCGAGCTGGAAGGCGCACAACGATCCCGCCAGAGCGATTGCTCCTCCCGCAATTACGAATCCGCGCCGCAGATTCACACCCAGAGGATAGCACCCGGCGCACGCCGGCTAGGGCTCCCTTAGCGGAGTACTAGGCATTCACAAGTACTGCTTTTCTTCCCGAGTAGCTTCATACTTTATGAGACGAAAGGCGGCGAATGTGCCTGTAGCAACTGTTCAATCCCGGCTCCGTATACTGGAATCGCTGGAAGCCCGGCCGGATCTGACCGTCATTTTGGATTCAAGCGGCGGTCCAGGCTCGCGGCTCCAGGCGCGTTTTCTTGGTCACACCGGGGACGCCATGAAGATCCAGGCCGGCGTCGCGCTCGGCCAAGGCGTGCTGGTCAGCGTCGCCGGCCAGGTGGATACCGGAACCGGGATCGCGCCCGTGCTGGGGCAATACCGCGTGAAGTGGTCCAGGATCGTGGGCGTCGGCAAGTATCACGCCGAGCTGGCCTTGGAAACTCCCCCCGCCGAATTTGTCGAGGATCAAACCCCCGCTAGCCCCGCGCACGTCTCCGACGAGACCGATTACTACGAAATTCTCCAGCTCAGCCGTCATGCCAGTACGGACACCATTCATCGCGTCTTTCACGTTCTGGCGCAGCGCTATCATCCCGACAATCGCGAAACCGGCAACGACTTGTTGTTCCGGAGAGTGGTGGAAGCGCACAACGTGCTGAGCAACCCGGAACGGCGCGCCGCCTACGATGTCCGCCTGGCGTCCACCGACAAAGTCCGTTTCAAAATTTTCGATTCCCTTGAAAGCACGCAAGGTGTGCAAGCCGAAATCCGCAAGCGCAAAGGGGTGCTGCGGCTGCTATACACTAAACGGCTCACCGATCCGACCCAGCCGGCGATGCGGGGCCGCGAATTCGCCGAGATGCTGGGATGCCCCATCGAACACCTCGAGTTCAGCCTCTGGTTTCTTCGCGAGCGCAAGCTGATCGTCCGCGGCGATAACAACCAGTTCGAAATCACCTGCAACGGCGTGGAAGCGTTTGAGAGCGAAGAGTCGAATTATTCGAAGAAGACGCACTTGACGCTGCCGGCTCCCGCCGCGGCATCGGCGTAAGCGCCCTGCCTGACGGCCACATTCAGAGCCGCGACCGGAGGGAGCGGATTAAACCAGCCAGCCGTCCGCGATCTGAATGACTCGATGGCTATAGGCGGCGTTGGCCTCCGAGTGGGTCACCTGCACGATCGTGGTCCCGGCGTCGTTCAACTTCTTGAACACCTCCATGATCTCCTTGGCCTGCGAAGAGTGGAGATTTCCGGTGGGTTCGTCGGCGAGGATCACCTTGGGACTGGCGACGATGGCTCGCGCGATGGCCACCAGTTGCTGCTGGCCGCCGGAGAGCTGGTTGGGAAACAGGTCCTTTTTGCCCACGATCTGGAACCGATCCAGCACGTCGCAAACGATCGCGTCGCGCTGCGATTTTTTCACGTTGCGATAGGACAGCGGGATCTCCAGGTTCTCATAGACCGTCAGTGAATCGAGCAAGTGGTAGCTTTGGAACACGAACCCGAAATACTTCTTGTAAATCTCGTCGCGATCCTTCTTGCGGAGCTGGTGGATAGGGAAATCCAGCAGCCGGTATTCGCCGGTCCAGGCGCTGTCGTGCATGCCGATCACGTGCAGCAACGTGGACTTGCCGGCGCCGGAGGGTCCCATGATGGAGACGAACTCCCCTTCTTTGATGTCGACGTTGATGCGGCGTAAGACGAAGGTCTTGGTCGGGCCGTGTTCGAAGTATTTTTCGACATTGCGCAATTGAATCATAGAAGCCGAATCAAAGTTTCTCACGCAGAAGTTTGTCGAGTGTCGTGGGGTTAGCCTGGCCGCGGCTGGCTTTCATTACCTGGCCCTTGAAGAAACCGATCACGCTGGTTTTTCCTCCGTGGTATTGCTCCACCTGCTTGGGATTGGCGGCGATGACTTCGTCGATGATCCTTCCGAGCGCGCCTTCGTCGCTGATCTGCGCCAGCCCTTCGCGCTCGATGATCGCTTCCGGCGGCTCGCCTGCCGCGAACATTTTGGGAAAGATTTCCTTGGCCAATTTGCCGCTGATCTTGCCTTCCGCAATCAGAGCGACCAATCGTCCCAAATTTTCGGCGCTGACCGGCGACTCAGAAATGTCCTTGCCCGCCTCTTTGAGCGCAGCGGCTAAGTCTCCCATGACCCAGTGAGCGGCGGCGCGCGGATCGCCTGAGGATCGAGCCGCCTGCTCGAAGTAGTCGCCCAGGGAGCGCGTGGCGGTCAGCACCTCCGCATCGTACTCCCGGAGGCCGTACGCTTCGATGAAACGCGCCCGGCGAGCGGCCGGAAGTTCGGGCATCGCTGCGCGGATGCGGCTGAGCCAAGTGTCACCGATGCGCAGCGGAAGAAGATCGGGCTCGGGGAAATAGCGGTAGTCGTGCGCATGCTCCTTACTGCGCATGCTCACGGTTTCGCCGGTGTCCACGTTGAACAGGCGAGTCTCCTGCATCACCCGTCCGCCGCTTTCGAGAATCCCCACTTGGCGCTCAATCTCCTGATCGACGGCCATCTTCAAGAAACGGAAGGAGTTCAGATTCTTGACCTCGGCTTTAGTGCCGAATTTTTCCGCGCCCTTCAAGCGCACGCTGACGTTGGCGTCGCAGCGCAAATGGCCCTTTTCCATGTCGCAGCTTGAGACGGAAATGTACTGGAGCACCTGCTTTAGCTCGGTGAGATACGCATGCGCCTCGTCGGAGCTGCGCATATCCGGTTCGCTGACGATTTCAATCAGCGGCGTGCCACAGCGGTTGAGATCGACGTAGGTGTAACGGTCGGAGTCCTTGAAACCGTCGTGGATGCTCTTTCCGGCGTCGTCTTCCATGTGTACACGGGTGACGCCGATCCGCTTCTTCACGCCATTCACTTCAATATCGACCCAGCCGTGCTCGGCCACCGGCTGATCGTACTGCGAAATCTGGTAGCCCTTGGGCAGATCCGGATAGAAATAGTTCTTGCGGGCAAAGATGGATCGCAGATTCACGTGGCAGTTCAGCGCCAGACCGGCCTCGATTGCCAACTCGACCGCCTGACGGCTCAGCACAGGAAGGGCGCCGGGCAATCCCAGGCAGACGGGGCAGACGTTGGTGTTGGGCGGAGCGCCGAAGCTGGTGGGGCAGCCGCAGAAGATCTTGGTATGCGTGGCCAGCTGGACGTGAACTTCCAAGCCTATGACCGGCTCATACTTAGCCAGCACGTCCGGGCCGGGTACAAGGCTGGCGCTCGACGGCATGCTTCTCATTATAGCGGCGGGTCCGCCAGGTTCGGGCTGGTCAAAAACCATTCCGCCAAATGGCATACTAAGGTCTTTCGTGGAGTAAATTTTTTCGAATTTGACCTACAGTAATCCGCTGGAGGTACCGATGGTAGAGGCGAAGAGAAAAGACATGCGCCACGTTAAGACAACACGCTCACTTCTTCTGGCAGCGAACCTGTTGCTGCTAGTTCTTCCACTGCTGATGGCCACTCCTTCGAGAGCCCTTGCTTATGCCGATCCGGGAACTGGCGCATTCATCTATCAAGCAGTCTACGCGGCGTTTCTGGGCGGTACGTTCTACCTCAGGAAGTTTCTGAACCGCTTCTGGCCCCGGCGCGACAAGTAGGCCGCGGCTGAAACCCGGGAACATATGATCACTGAAGCCGACGCCCTTTCGCCGGCGCAGGGATCGTTTCGCGATCCGGGCGGCAGGCTATATCGCCTTCACGGCCGCATCTTGCGAACCGTCGAGCCCTCCCACGCGGCTTCCCTTGAAGCGTTCCTGAGTTCGAATACCGCCCGAGAATCCATCGCGCGCGGAAATCTGGTGCCGTCCAAACGAGTGCCGGCGGCGGAGTATCCGGAATTGGGATCGACGGACATATGGGAGCATGAGCGCATCCCCTTTGCTAGCTTCCCCTATGAATGGCCGCCGGAAATGCTGGAGGCTGCGGCTTCTCTTACTCTGGATCTGGCGGAGGCAGCGCTTGAGGAAGGCTTCGGGCTCAAGGACGCCACGCCGTACAACATTCTGTTTCGCGGCGTGCAGCCGGTCTTCGTGGATGTCCTGTCGTTTGAGCGGCGCGATCCTCTCGATGCAACCTGGCTCGCCTATGGACAGTTCGTGCGGACGTTCCTGCTGCCCCTTGGGGCTCACCGTTACTTCGGACTACCGCTGAACCAAGTCCTGACCGGGCAGCGCGATGGGATCGAGCCCGAAATGTTGTATCAGTGGGCGGGCTGGCTCCGGCGGCTAACGCCCCCGCTGCTGGGCTTGGTCAGCCTCCCGAAGTGGCTGGCGGGACGAAGCCAGAATAGCAAGGGATCTTATCGCAGTCGCCCTGCCAGTTCGCCGGAACAAGCGCGCTTTATCTTGGGCGGATTGCTGCGCAGTTGCCGGCGGCAGTTGAAGGGGCTGGCTCCGAAGGAGCACGACCAATCCACCTGGAGCGGGTATCTGAACCATAAGTCGCTCTATTCTTCCGCGCAACTAGAAGAGAAAGAAAGATTTGTGAGCGAGGCGCTCGATCTCGTCATTTGCGCGGGGAAGGACCAGGGGACGGACTCGCGCCGGACCCGAGTGCTGGATGTGGGCGCGAACGAAGGGCGCTTTAGCCTTCTAGCGGCTCGGCGGGGCGCTGAAGTGGTGGCCATCGACTCGGATCCGGTGGTGACCGGCTCGATCTGGCGGCGGGCGGCCGCGGAGCGCCTCAACGTTCTGCCTCTGATAGTCGACTTCACCCGCCCGACGCCGGCGGTGGGCTGGCGCAACCAGGAATGTGCTTCGTTTCTGGACCGCGCTGTCGATGATGGGGGCGGAAATTTCGACCTGGTGATGATGCTGGCTGTGGCGCATCACATCCTGGTGACGGAGCGCATTCCCCTGGAGGATCTGTTGGGTTTAGCCGATCAACTATCAAGGGAATATGTTCTGATCGAGTTCGTGGCTCCCGCGGATCCGATGTTCCAACGGATCGTGCGCGGGCGTGACGAGCTCTATGCGCATTTTTCTCCAGATTGGTTTGAGGCCGCGGCACGATCGCGCTTCGAGCTGGTTCGATCCGCAAGGATCGACGGACTGCATCGATGGCTCTATCTTTTTCGCCGGCGGCGCGCCGCCAATTGACCAACGGGGTGACGGCATTCTCGCTGGGTACTCTGTGCTTCATCCGCCGCTGGTACGACCTGGAACATTTGCAGCCGCGCGGCTTGGACTACTTTCGCTCAGCGCCCGAAAGCCTGGCGTTTCTGGAATCCACAATTGTAGCGGCGATGCTTCTTGCCGTTGTGTGCTGGGGAGCGTGGCTATTGGTGGAGCGAAGCTCCGTTCCCGGAGGCCGCCTGGCCGCGAAGTTCGGCTTCATGTTGGTGCTGATATATCCGATCGAATCGGTGCGCCGGTATTGGAATACACAGACGGACAGTTTCGACTACGGCAGCAACGCGTCGCTATGGGTGATCGAGGCGATTCTGGCGGCGGGTGCAGTGGCTTTGCTGTTTGGAAACCGGCGCATTTTCATGTCGGCGCGGCGTGTGACGCTGCTTCTGCTGTTGCTGTTTCCGGCGCTGATGATCGACTTTCTCATGAACCGTTTGGGCGCGGAACAAGCGGAGATGTATGCTCCGCGTCCCTCTGCCTCACTGTTTGCGGCCCGTGGGGCTCGGTCTCCGCGCTTCGTTTGGCTGATCTTCGATGAGTTGGATCAGCGGATGGTTTTCGAGCGGCGGCCGGCTTACCTGGAGTTTCCCGAGCTAGACCGGCTGCGGGCGGAATCCGTGTCCGCCAACCACGCCGTAGAGACCGCCACATTCACCGCCATTGCCCTGCCCTCCCTGATCAGCGGACAAATCTTCGCCAGCGCTTTTTCCGTTGACGCCAGCACCCTGGATGTAATTCCTGAAGGTTCCAAGAAGCCCGTGGACTGGCGTAGCGAGCCAAATGTCTTCACGCGAGCGCGCGGCCTGGGCGTCAATGCGGCGATGGTCGGTTGGCACCATCCCTACTGCCGGGTTTTGGGGGATGAGCTGGTGGACTGTTTTGCGCTGCCCAGCTTCCATTCCACCGCGGCGCTGGCCGAAGAAGCCCGGGCCTCGCGGGATGGCGTCTGGAAAACCGTCGCCTGGTTGTTCGAATGGCAACTGGTGAATCTGCGGGACATGTTGAGCGGCGGCGGCGATCCCCGCTCGGAACTCTTTCGGGACGCCGAGGTTCAACACGGTCAACAGCAGCAGTACTTCCAGATCCGCGACCATGCTTATCGCGACGCCGCTGACCCGCGCATCGACCTGCTCCTGGTGCATGTTCCCGCTCCGCACCTGTTGCCGATTTATAATCGTCGCAAGCACAACTTCGATGTGGACGGGCATGAGGACCCGCCGCTGGACTATTTCGACAATGTGGCCCTGGTGGACCGCACACTGGGCGAAATTCGTCGAGTCATTGAAGAGGCGGGATTGTCGGACCGGACCTCGATTCTCGTCACGGCCGACCATGGGCTTCGCCCCGGAGCCTGGATTGGACGCCCAGGCTGGACGGAAGAACTGGACCGGCTGACGGAGCGCAAGCCGCCTGAGACTGTCCCCTTCATTCTGAAGCTGGCAGGGCAGAAGCAGCCGATCCGGGTGGAAAAAGGTTTTTCCAACGTGGCTGGCGCGGATCTTGCTCTGGCGGTGCTCGAAGGCAAGGTGGCGACCGCGGAACAGGCCGCGGCCTGGATGAATCAACGGAAATCGATCGAGGCCGCGAGTCAAATGGCTGCGCGCGTGAGCGTGCGAACCGCACAGTAGCTCGACGCTCCGCCTTTTCGCACCGCCCGATTTGTGAAACTATCTACCAGGACCTATCCAGAAACAACTAGGGGTTCCGATGAAAAGATCCATATCCTGCGTAGCGCTTGGGCTTCTGATCTTTAGCCTCCCCGCGTCCTCCATGACCACCGAGGAGCGCCGCCAATATCTCGAGAAGCTGCTGCAAATCCTGCCGGACGTCCCATCCTTCAAGCAGTGGCTCGACAAGACCGGCGAGCTGCCTCCGGATTTCGATGCTTTGCCCCGCATCAACGGCCTGCCGGATCCGCTAAAGTTCCTCGACGGCAAGCCGGTGCGGACCGCCGCGGACTGGAAGTCGCGCCGCGCGGAGATCCTGCAGCTTTACGAGAAGTACGATCTGGGCTCCATCCCGCCCAAGCCGAAGCTGGATCGTGTTGTGCCACTGGACGAAACGCCGGGCAAGGGATACGTGATCCGCAACGTGCGTCTGGAATTCGGCCCCGGCAGCAAGGGAACACTGCGCGTGCAGGTGATGATTCCAGATGGCAAGGGTCCGTTCCCGGTATTGATGGCTCCGAGCCTGGCGGGTTGGGGGCCGTCCCTGCTGCGCCGCGGCTACATCTCCGCCGGATACGCGGCCAACGACGCTATGGACGACGCCGCCGCGCTGGCGCAGCTTTACCCCAAGTATGATTTTGCGTTGATCCCGCGCCGAGCTTGGGTCGCGAGCATGGTGCTGGATTATCTGGAGACGCTTCCGCAAGTGGACATGAAGCACGTCGGCCTGTTCGGCTATTCTCGCGACGGCAAACAGGCGGCGATCGCCGCGGCTCTAGACGAACGCATCGCCGCCGTAATTCCCGGCAGCACCGGCGTGGGCGGAGTACTGCCCTGGCGTCTTTCCGGCGAGCGCAACTTCGGCGAGGGCATCGAGAGCACCACGCACAGTTTCCCGACCTGGTTCGTTCCGCGTCTGCGCTTCTTCTCGGGACGGGAGGATCGTCTGCCCATCGACGCCAATCTTCTGGTGGCGATGATCGCTCCGCGGGCCGCGCTGCTCGAATACGGGCTGAATGACGAGGTTTCCAACACCTGGGGCGATGAGCAGGCTTACAATTCCGCCCTGAAGGTGTACAAGCTCCTGGGCCAGCCCGACCGGTTGGGCATCATGCACGTGCCCGGCTTTCACGGCGCCAATGACCAGGAGATGTGCCTGGACTGGCTGGACATCCAGTTCGGCCGATCCGCCCGCACGTGGACCAATAATCTGCTGTTCCCTTGGGATTTCGATCAATGGCGGGGTCGCACGAAGGAAACCGTGGATTTGAGCCATTATTCCCGGCATTCATCGAAGGAGCTCGTTGCTTCCCTTGCGGACTGGGAGAAGAAGGTCGTGGATATTCGCAAGTCGGTGGAATGGATGCTCGGGGATGAGCCGGCGATGATGCCTCCGGCGGCGGGACGCGGTGGGCGAGGAGGCCGGGGTCCGGCAGCGGCGACAACGCCGGGCGGACGCGGCGCGGCAAATCCGGGCCAGACCGTTCCCGATCTAGTGGCCTGGGTAATTCAGCGCGGCGGCAATTCCTTTGGCTGGCTGGAACCGCAGAAGAGCCAGACCGTTTCCCGCACTGTCAGCTTCGGATACAACGTTCGCGGCGATCTTTACTTACCCGCGGGCACGCCAGAGAATGCGAAGCTGCCGACGGTCATCTGGCTGCACGGATACAGCTATCCGCTCGGCTACATGTGGGTTTATCACAACGATCTGCATCCCATCCTGGCGCTGGTTCGGGCTGGGTACGCCGTCCTGGCCTTCGATCAAAGCGGCTTCGGAAGCAGGATGAGCGAGGCAGGAGCGTTCTACGACCGGTACCCGCACTGGTCGCAAATGGGCCGCATGGTGGAGGATACGCGCGCCGCCATCGACGCGCTGCAACGCGATCCCCAAGTGGACCCGCAACGGATCTATCTCTTCGGCTACTCGTTGGGCGGAACGGTCGGCCTCTACACCGCCGCGCTCGATGCGCGCGTCAAAGGTGTCGTGTCCATCGCCGGGTTTACACCCATGCGCACGGATACAGCCGGCCGGGGTACCGGCGGAGTGACGCGCTACAGCCATGAACGCGGCCTGATTCCTCGGTTGGGGTTCTTCGCCGGGCAGGAAGCCAGAATCCCTTACGACTTTGACGACTTGCTGGGTGCGATTGCGCCGCGGCCTGTAATGGTGATGGAACCGCAGTTGGATCGCGATGGCACGCCCGCTGATGTGAGAACGGCGGTCGAGCAGGCCAAGAAGATCTATAAGCTTTACGGAGCTGGGGACAGCCTCGCGCTCTATGAACCGTGGGATTACACGCGCCTGCCAGAAAAATCGCAGGACCGACTGGTCTACTGGATGAAAGCAACGCTACGTTAAGTTACGGGAGAGCGGCGGTGCGTCCAGGGTGGGGACTCCTGCCGCTGGCCCGTGGGCGATCAGCGCAAGCTCATCGCCACCTCTTTGATGTTCCCCGGTTGCGATACGTTGCAACGCTTCAGACCCCCTTGCCTGTGTTCCCGTGCGGGCGTATGATCATCCGGTTCGTCAAAGGAGGCGTTATGGAAAGAATCAATTTGAGCCGTGTGATCCTGGGCGGTATCGTCGCGGGAATCGTGGGCAACGTTTTGGGATATCTGGTCGACGGCGTTATCCTTGCTCCGCAGTGGGCCGACGGTATGAAGGCGCTGGGCAAAGGGGAGTTCTCCGTCAACCAAATGCTGGCGTTTAACGTCCTTGGCCTGGTGTCTGGGATCATTACGGTGTGGTTGTACGCCGCGATTCGTCCGCGATACGGTGCGGGGCCGAGAACCGCTGCGCTCGCTGGACTGGCTGTCTGGGTGATTGGAGGCTTGCTTCCGAACGCCAGTCTCATGTGGATAACGGGCTTGTTCCCAGCGAACCTGACCGCGATGACGACCGCCGCTGGAATCGCCGAATCGGTACTCGCGGCGCTGGCTGGGGCAGCCTTGTATAAGGAAGGTACTAGGTCGCTGAAATCAATGCAAGCAGGAGCCTGAGAACCTCCACTCGCGGGAAGAGGGATTCTACTTAGTACCAAAAGAAGTTACTTTTGGGGTATTCCATGTACTTGGCCAAAGAGTGAACATAGAGGCGTGAAGAAGCAATGCGCTGACTGCCACTCGATGACAAATGTGGAAGCCCCATATTGTGACGCTTGTGGCTACACGTTTCCCACACGGCCGCGCGTTGCACCCGTACGGCGTCGCGAGGCTACGTGGAAGGGGCGGTTGGTTGCGATCGCCTGCGGCCTGCTGGCGGCGGTGATTACACAAGCTCTTCGAGTTTGAGCTAACAAGTTTGAGCTAAGAGGTGCGGGGCGCGTCCTGGTTCGCGTGCAGGGCCTGCTCTTTCACAGGGGCGCGCTTCGGCGCTGGCGGCGCAGGTTTGGCCCAGAAGAAGCGGAACAGAGCGGACTTGGCTCGCCCAGGCACCGGTTCTCCACAGACGTAACACTTCACGTCGGTCTTGGTGATAACGCCGCTGCAAGAGTTACATCGTGCCATGGCCCATTAGAACCTACCAGGCCTGCTATGTCCATGGAGCACGTGTACCGGCACATTCGTTTCTCAGGGTGAGTGTTTCGCCCGAGGACCTTGCGTGCGCCGGTACCTGCGAATCGGAGAATCAGAGTAGCTCCCACGCCAGGGACGACGATTCATGGCCCCGTTCGTTCTTTAGCCGTTCGTTTTTTAGCCTTCGTTCTTTAGCCTTGACAAGCGGAGTGGCTGGATGTAGCCTACCTCTGCGAGCAATCCCCGTCTGGCTTGCCGGGTGGAGGTGACTGATGCCTTGCGACCGGTGGTACGAACTCTTGGAGCGCTATCGTCGCGCCGCCAAAATGTACTGCAAGACCGTTGAGTGTCTGAGCGGCTCGGACTTTAGTGGAGGCTGGCAGTCGGCGGAGGCGGCTCTGAAGAACTGCGGTGCGGCGCGAGCCAGTTTGTTGGACCATGAGCACAATCACGCTTGCGCCAGCGGGGATTGGGACACGGAAGACGTGGTGCTCGGAGATCAGGGACAATCGGGCGGTTAGGAATCGTCAGCCGCCGATTGCTCCAACAGCGCAGTGGCGGTTTCGGCGTCTTCCGCATTGACTTGCAATCGCACGCCCCGGGTAATCGGCCATTCGAGCCTCGAAACATTGATGTCCGCCAGGAAGCTTTCAACCCCGGCCGAGTCAAGGCAGCCTTGCGCCAACAACGCTTCCGGCATGTTCCCGAACTGGCGAATGGTCACCACTTCACGAGCTTCATGGTCTTTCGAAGACTGCATCGAGTTTCCGCGCTCCACACCCCAATCATAGGACCTTTTGCGGGGCCGAGTGCCTAATGCCGCAGTCTCTCTGGGTCAGGCTGCGCAGCGAACCGGGCCGCGATCTCTTTCCCGAGTCGATTCAATCCCTGATTCTGGCGTGTTACGTGCGCCTTTAAGGGAGTTATCCGATGCCGCGCATTCTAATTGTCGCGCTCGCTTTCGCCGCTCTTGGGCGGCAGAGCCCGGCGGCGGATTCTCCGCAGTCGTCTCCCCTGCATGATCTGGTGGCATCCGGCTCTCTTTCGGACCTGACATCTCCCGACTTTACGCATGACCGTTCGCAGATTGAGAGATTTTACGAACCCACCGGCTACGCCCTTGCCTGGACTCGCGGAGGCGAGGCCACTCGATCCGCGAAATCGATCGTCGAAGTGCTCCAGGGAGCGGATGCAACTGGGCTGAACGCCGAATACTACGACGGCTCACGCTGGGCAGACCGTTTGGCCGCGTTACGCAGCGGCAGCCAGCACGAGGCAGCTCTTGCTCGCTTCGATTTGGCCCTCACCGTCTCCGTCCTGCGCTACATTTCCGACGTGCACTTTGGTCGAGCCAATCCCGGTCTCTACCACACCGGTTTCGATCTTGATGATGGGGAAGACGGCTTGGCTGGCTTCGTCCGCCGTCACCTGGTCGATGCCCCGGTCGATGCGATTGATGCGAAGGCTGTGCTGGACGGCGTTGAGCCGCCATTCGCGGGATATCGCCGGGCGAAAGCAGCCTTGCAGCGTTATCTGCTGCTTGCTCGCGAGGATCGCTTCGTTCCCTTGCCAGACATCAGGAAGCCGGTGGAACCGGGCAGTTCCTATGAGGCGGCGCCTCAATTGGCGGATCTGCTACGGCGCCTCGGAGATCTCCCGCCGGACGCGGTTGTGCCCGCAGGCGCGAACAAATACGAGGGATCTTTGGTCGAGGCCTTGAAGCGTTTCCAAACTCGCCACGGGCTTGATCCCGACGGCCGGCTCGGAAACGCGACCCTGGCGCAGCTCAATACGCCTCTAAGCGTTCGGGTGCGTCAGTTGCAATTGACTCTGGAGCGCTGGCGCTGGGTCCCTCACGGTTTTCCCCGTCCGCCGGTAATCGTCAACATCCCCGAGTTCCGGCTCCGCGCGCTCAACGCCGCTTACTCGACCGAGCTCGAAATGAAGGTTATCGTCGGGAAGGCGTATCGTCACGAGACTCCCGTGTTCGCTGCGGACATGCGATACGTGGTCTTCCGCCCCTTCTGGAACGTTCCCGTTAGCATTCAGCGCGCGGAGCTGGTGCCGGAGATTGAGCGGGACCGTTCCTATCTCCTCAAGAATCGTTACGAGGTTGTGACTCCTCAAGACACGGTCGTCACAAACGGCATCGTGGACGATGCAACCCTTGCGGATCTGCGCTCCGGACGGGTACGGATTCGCCAAACTCCCGGCCCGGCGAACGCTCTGGGCTTGGTCAAGTTTCTGTTTCCCAACGATTACGATGTCTACCTACACGGGACGCCGGCCACTGAATTGTTTTCGAAGTCCCGCCGCGATTTCAGCCATGGCTGCATTCGCGTGGAGAAGCCAGAGGAGCTGGCGGAATGGGCTCTCCGCGGCGAGCCCAACTGGACGCCGGAGCATATTCACGACGCGATGTACGGACCGGCCACGCTCCAGGTAATCCTTCGCGAGCCGATTCCGGTGTTGATCGTGTATGCCACGGCGGTGGCTCTCGATGGCGGTGAAGTGCGCTTCTTCGACGATATCTACGGAGAGGACGCCCGCCTCGAAGCTCTACTGGCGAAATAGGCGGCCTCAGCCGGCCGATCCCGGCGCAGGATCGATAAGCTCATACCGTTCGCGAATGGCCTGCACAAGGTTCGAGACCGCGTCAGGCCTGGCCTCAGAGCGGTAGGCGTCTTCAATCTGCCGCAAAATTCTCGCCAGGGGATAGTCGCCAAAGACTTCAGCCATCCAGCGTGAAAAGTCGCGGCGGCGCAGGTGGCCGTCCAGCGAGCCTGGCGGCGATTGCTCCGCGACGGCGACGAATTCGCGGAGCGTTCGGGCGCGCAGTCCGGTGAGCACACCGTCGCGCCAGAAAACGAACGCTCGGCTTTCCGGCACGGGAAGATCGATGTATTTCGCCAGATGCCGGACGTGCGGAGTCAGTCGCGGAGCCAGCCGGATGCGGCGCACGATACCCTCCGCTTCTTCCGTGACCGGAAGAGCAACAGCCTCGCCGAGGACCAGGCTTTCAAATAGCTGTGCCCACTCGCTTTCACTGGTGAGGCCTTCACACGAGGGGCACAACGCACGCAGCGCGCGGACTTCCCGCGGATCGGACTCACGCGTCACGATGACGGCCTGACTGGCAGCCAGCAAATCCCGGCGAAGCTTTGAAGCCCGGTACGTGACGAGGGTGTAGCCGCTCGATTCCAGATCCAGCAGGTCCGGGGTGTGAGGATCGTCCAGGAAGTAGTGTGCTTCATCCACGATGATCCGATGCGGCAGCCCCGTGTGCCGCCTCATCTTCGCGAGCGCTGGCAGGACGCTGTGCAGATACTCGATCTTTTCCGGTTGAGGGGTATGGGATAGATCGATGACGATGCTGATGTCGGCATGACGCAGGGCGCGCAGCAAGTCGCGAGGCCGCGGCAGCGGGTCTGCCCCTCCAAAAACGATCACACCCGGGAGGGCTTCGAGCGACGTGTAGTCGCCCTCCGGATCGATGATGCAAAGACTATAACCGTAGAGGATCAGTTGTTCGCACAGCAACCCCGTCACCCAGGATTTCCCGGTCTTCGGATCCCCGGCCACGAGCAAGGTTCTCCCTCGGACGGCAAGCGTCAATGGACTTCCGTTGTCGGCGTGCCCAAGCAAGAGACGGCGTCGCGTCTTGAGCGGCGTCGGGAGCCGGCCGCCCTTCGCGAGGGCGCGGATGTAGCCCGCCACGGCCGGGGGGCCATCGCCGGGGAGCACGTAGTCGGCGGCGGCCTTCAAAACCTCGCTACCCCAGGCGACCGCTACTCCTATTTCACACAGATGGAGCAGCTCATGATCGTTCTCGGCATCACCGATCGCCACTGTGTTGTGTGGCGAAAGCCGGAGGATTGTCAGCGCCTCGCGCAAACCCGTTGCTTTGCTGATGGCCTGGGTCAACACCATCACGCGGCTGCGGTTGAACGCGAGCACCAGCGGCAGCTCAAGGCGTCGAAGGATCGCCAGAATTCGCGGAGCAGTATCCGCGTGGGCGTCGACGATCGATTGTCCCGCGGCAAAGGGAATCCCTTCGCGCCGTAACTCGCTCAGCAGAGCCTCGGGCGGAGCTTGTCCGACAACCCTTGAATATCCGCTGTCGGGAAAGTCGATCACCGCTCCATTTTCGGCAACCACCGCGTCGACAAAATGCAGCTCTCCCGCGACCCTCCGCAGATCCGCCAGAATCCGGCCCGTCACCAGCGCCACAACGATCCCTTGCGCGCGAACCTCGGCGATAGCCTGCCGAACCCCAGGATCGAGGACATCGTTCCGGGCGATGGTGCCGTCGAAATCGAGAGCCAGCGTCGAGAGCTTCATGATCGGATGATCCTCTGTTGGCGTTCCGGGATCAGCATACGCCGGCCTGGGTCTGGGCGAACTCGGCCAATCTGCGATCGGCCTGCTGCGGACGCGCGATCCTCTCGTCGCGCACGATTTTGCCGTCACGGAAGTAGATATTGCGGTTGGCGAACGCAGCGATATCTGGTTCGTGGGTGACGATGATTGTGGAGATGCCCTGCCGGCGGTTCAGATGCTGAAAAATCGCCATGATTTCGATACTCGTGCGTGAATCGAGCGCGCCCGTCGGCTCATCCGCCAGGATGATTTGCGGATTGTTCACCAGAGCGCGTGCGATGGCGACGCGCTGCTGCTGGCCGCCGGAGAGCTGATTGGGGTGATGATCGGCCCGCTCCGTCAAACCTACCGAAGCCAGTGCCTGAAGCGCCCGCGCACGGGGATCGAGCAGCGGTTCCGTCGTGTACAGGAGCGGAAGTTCGACGTTCTCGATCGCGCTTGTGCGCGCCAGCAGATTGAACTGCTGGAACACGAAGCCGATCTCGCGATTGCGGATTTCGGCCAATTGATCGCGGTTCATCTCTTCCACACTAATCCCGTCGAGCCGGTAGGTTCCCGAGCTCGGTTTATCCAGACAGCCTAGGATGTTCATCAACGTCGATTTCCCGGAGCCGGACGGCCCCATGATCGCCACGAAGTCACCGCGTTCGATTTCGAGCGATACGTCCTGAAGAGCGGGAACGGTCAGCTCTCCAATTCGGAAGATCCTGACCAGGTGCTCGACCTCGATTATGTTCGGGCTACTCACGCTGCCTCTGATCGGTTCCGAATGGGGAGCAGGCATTCGGCCTGCTCAAGGGCAGGTCAAAGACCTGCCCCACACGTGGGTTATTCATAGTGCAATGCCTCAATCGGGTCCATGTAAGCGGCCTTGCGCGCGGGATAGAATCCGAACGACACACCCACCAACGCCGAGAAAAGAAACGCCACCACAATCGAACCCGGGCTCACCACCGTGGACCATTCCGCGAAATACGAAATGAGAACGCTTGCCGTAATGCCCAGCACAATCCCAATCGCGCCACCCGCGACCGAAAGCGTGACGGCTTCGACCAGGAATTGGCTTAAGATATCGCGCGTCTTCGCGCCTACGGCCTGGCGCAGCCCGATCTCCTTGGTCCGCTCGCTCACCGAAACCAGCATGATGTTCATAATCCCGATTCCACCGACGATAAGAGACACCGACGCGATTGCAGCCAGCAGCATCGACATCACTCTCGCCGATGTTTCCTGGGCTCTGAAGACCTCCTCCATATTGCGAATGGTGAAATCGTCGTCCTCGTTGGACTGAAGATGATGCCTCTGGCGCAGCAGGATCTTCATTTGCTCCTGCACGTCGTCGCTCCGGCCCTCGCGGGCCTGCACGAAGATTGAGCCGACGGCCGCATAGTTGGCTTGGCTGGTTCCGATGACTTTCTTCTTCGCTGTGCTGATGGGCATCAGAATGACGTCGTCCTGATCCTGGCCCGTAGGCGATTGCCCCTTGGGAACAAGTGTTCCGATCACCGTAAACGGAACCGTCTTGATGCGAATAATCTGCCCGACCGGATTCTCGCCGTTGAACAGATTGTCGATCACCGTCTTGCCGAGTAGCGCAACTTTAGAGGCGGCCTCAACGTCACTGGTGGTAAATGCTTGGCCCTTCTCTATCTCGATATCGCGGATCGGCAGATAGTCGGGCGTCGTCCCGAGCACTTGCGTTCCCCAGTTATTGTTGCCGTAAACCGTCTGCACGCCGCCGCGAACCGTGGGTGTCGCCAACGCCGCGGCATCGCATTCGCGCATGATCGCCCGGGCGTCGTCTTCGGTCAGAGTCTGCGCGTTGCCCGTGCCCATGCGAATGCCTGAGCTGGTAATGCTGCCGGAGAGAACCACAATCAGATTGCTGCCGATTGAGGCGATTTGTTCCCGGATGCGCTTCTCGGCGCCCGAACCCACCGCCACCATCGCGATCACCGCCGCCACGCCGATGATGATGCCCAGCATTGTGAGCGCCGAGCGCATTTTGTTGATGCGTAGCGCCCTCAAAGCGATCTTCACGCTGGCTACGATCTTTCGGGAGTTCATATGGCTCCTAGATGCCGAGCTTCTTCGTGCCGCCAGCCCCCTGAGACTGCGAGCTGGAAACGCCCGGCTTTGCAACCATCCCCGTGATGACCTCTTCACCCTCCACGAGATCTCCGGCGGCTGCCTCCACGTGATTGGTGTCGCTGATTCCAGTCTTAATCTGCACCGCGCGCGGCTGCCCCCGCTGGTCCAGCACGTAAACCGTTTGAGCAGCCTGCGGTTGCGCGGGGGATTTGGAACCCCCGGGTGGCCGGAATCGCAGCGCGGCCTTGGGGATTCGCAGAGCATTCGATACATGGCCGGTGAAAATAGTGGCGTTCGCCGTCATGCCTGGGAATAGTTTCAGATCCGGATTCGATACATCGATCACAACGTCGTAGGTGATCACGTTTTGGACATTGATCGGCGCCTGCCTGATTTGCGCCACCCTGCCGCGGAAAATCTGCCCAGGATAAGCGTCCACGGTGAAGTTGGCTGTCTGGTCGAGGCGAATCGGCCCAACGTCGGACTCATCCACATTCGTGTCCACCTGCATTTTTGTCAGGTCCTGCGCGATCAGAAAAATGACTGGCGCCTGGAACGACGCAGCCACCGTTTGACCCACATCCATGTTGCGGGACTCCACGGTGCCATCCACCGGCGCGAGAATGCGTGTGTGGTCGAGATTGAGCTGGGCTTGCGCGAGGATCGCCTGATCCTGCGCCACCACGGAGGTAGCTTGATCGAGCTGGGTACGCGCCACATCGACCCCTTTCCGCGCCGATTCAGCAGACGCTTCCGCGGCTGTGATCGCCGCTTGCGCGGCGTCCATACTTGCCGCCGCTTGCTCGTAGTTCGCCTTCGCCGTATCGTAGTCCTCTTGGGAGGTGGCCTTCTGCTGGATCAAGATAAGTCTTCGGTCAGCTTCCACCTTGGCCAGATCCACGGCGCTTTGAGCCTTCACGAGGTTCGCCTTTTGGCTGGCGACGTTGGCTTCGGCGGTAGCGAGATCGGCTTGCGATTTCGCCAGCGTCGCCTGTGCGGTCACGATGGCGGATTTCGCGGCGTTCAGTGTCGCCTGCGATTGGTCAACTGCCGCTTTGAACGGAGCCGGATCGATCTCCGCAACCAGTTGGCCTTTCTTCACTTTCGTGTTGAAGTCGGCATAAAGTGCGATGATATTGCCGGAAACCTGGCTGCCCACTTGTACCGTGATAACCGCGTTCAGATTGCCCGTGGTGGTAACGGTGGAATCGATATCTCCACGGTCGACGCGCGCCGTCACATACTCGGGCGCATGGGAATTGTGCGAGTAGAGCAATATCGCAGCGGCGATCGAGATAGACAGAGCGCAACCCGCGGCAAGCCACTTCGCGGCTGTCTTTTTTCCGATTGGAGGCGCGGGATGAACCGCCGGCGCCGCCGGTGTTAAGACATCCTGAATCGAAACGCTGTCCACGCCTTCATGAGGAGCATGTCGCGTGCCGCGCGTCAGCCTCTGCGTTTACATCGGTTCAGCAACAATGTGGGTCTTTTGGCGCAGCGATGTCACTGATTTGACCCAAAATGGTCTTACGCAAATTGTCTCTGACTAACGTTCCTTCAACCGAGCCCGCGCTAAGAAGCGCCGCGGAGCTGGCCCAACGTAGTTGAACGGGAAGCAAGTGATAAACGTCGCGACGGCCTCGGAGTTTGGCGCGGTCAGGTCAATCCCGTCCGGCTCTACCACCTGTATGGATTCGATCTCGTAGGCAAAATGGCCTTGCGCGGTGCTGACCGTCACGACATCGCCTTGTTCCAGCTCACGCAAGCTCCGAAAGAACGTATCGCGGTGCCCTAAAATCACCAAGTTCCCCGGTTCTCCAGGCAGCGCCGTTGACGGCAGGTGACCCGCCGCCAGGCGGAGAGTTCCCTCGTCCACTCCCTCCCGCACCATTACGTTTAGGCCGATGCGTGGAGCCTCCAGCTTGCCGATGAGGAGGGGGTCCCTTTTCACCAGTTTGGATAGACTCGGCATGAGATGGAACGCGGATATAGGTTGCGGACGGGCCCCGGGAACCGAAATTTCTTTCGCGATCCTGGGGTCTCCGCCCGCAACCTCCGTTTCAAACTGAAGCTTCTGCGTGTATTGGTAGAACGCTCCGTCCAACATCGCCCATGCAAACACCAGCAAGCTTGCTATCCCCGCCAGTATTAGCAGATTCGCCGTCAATTTCACCACTCTGCCATCGTGCTTTACCCGGATTCGCACAACCAATACTCATTTCTTACTTATGCGCGACTAAATCGCCGCAAACTGACTCCAAGAATCAGAGTCAACAGCCCCGCAAGACCAATCGCAAAGAACGGACTGGCCGTCGCAGGCAACGCCTCCGGTGCGGCCGGCTCAAGTTCCACCGCTGGAGCGGGTTCTGCCGCGGCCAGCTCTGGACCAGGTGTTGCCGGCTCTGGTTCCAGGAGCGCCTCCTCGATGAACGGGTTTTCTTCTCCCGCTTTAGTGATCTCCACAAGTGGAGCGGTCTGTAATTCGGCTTCGGTTTCGGCGGTGGTCTCTACAACCGTCGAGCCGGATTCGCGCGCGATACTCGCGGCTAAGCCCTTCGGATAGACGAACTCCTGGCCGAAGTTGTCGCCTGGATAGAACCACGCTTTGAGTGCTCGCGGATTTCCGCTAGGCGTCTCCCAAAGTGCGATTTCGGTCTTATCCGTGGGTTTGAGCCGGTAGTTTGGAATTGCCAGCACCGTGGTAAACAGTTTGTCCTGCCGCTCATTGAAGATTCGAACAATGTGACGGTTCGAATAGGACTCGTCTATCAACAGAACATACTTGCCTGGCTCCAACGTGACCACCGGGACGCCGGCGACAATCACCGGCTCAGTAAAAGTAATGACCGTCCTCT
>Ga0209415_10000211_pt1 | contig 99749 bp, 97 predicted proteins | sample PeaSoiSIISIP2007_FD_187696 | JGI IMG/M metagenome (GOLD analysis project Ga0209415, IMG submission 187696) | Peat soil microbial communities from Weissenstadt, Germany - SII-SIP-2007 (SPAdes) (version 2) | ecosystem: Environmental > Terrestrial > Soil > Wetlands > Peat | place: Germany...
CCGGCGCTCGCCGGTGGGGCTACCGAGGCAGGGCTTAGGACCCTGTTGCCTAGGGCATACGCCGGTTCAAAGGGCCGCCCGGTCGCTCCGACCGGCGGCCGGGAACTCCGGCCCCCCGCATTTACCCGGTCCGGATAGTGGTTCGGAGGATCCACGGGGATGTCGACAGAGGTGCCGGTACCGGAGGAGATCCTTCGGCTGGACGAGCACGGAGCAGACGCCCTGCTCGACCGGCTCGAGCGCACCGTTCCGGTGCACCCACCCTTCGTTCGGATACCCAGCGCATCGCTCCGGGAGGCCATCGTTTTCGGTGACACCCATGGGGACTGGCGTTCGGTGGAGGAGGTCGAGCGTCGTTTTTCCGCGGGAGGGGTCCGTCGACTGCTGATCGGATTGGGAGATTACGTCGACCGCGCTCCGCCCGACTGCGGTGCTGGATCGGTCGCCAACGCGCTCCACCTGCTCTCGCTCGCGGCGTCCGCCCCCGACCGGGTATTCTTGATCCAGGGAAACCACGAGACCACGCGCCGCATCCCCGTGCTCCCGCACGACCTCCCGGAGGAGGTAGATGCGATGTGGGGTCCGGACGCGACCCGATGTACCCGGATCGAGGCGCTGCTCGAGCGTGGACCGCTCGCGGCAGTGCTTCCCGAAAGGGTCTATCTCGCCCATGCCGGGTTCCCCCTCGTCGGCTCCGAGGAAGAATGGGTCCACGCGTTCGACCAGGTAAGCGACGACCGTCTCTCCGAAGTCGTGTGGGGGGTGTGTGATGCGTCCCGCAACCGGCGTGCGGGAGTCCCCAGCTGGGGCGGGAGGGACCTCGAGCGTCTCTTCCGTGCGTCCGGGGTTCGCGTCTTCTTACGGGGCCACGACGCCGACCTGACCGGGCGACCCCTGTTCGACGGTCACTGCCTGACACTTCATACGACCCGCGTCTTCGAGCGGTTCGGAGGAGTGATCACCCTACGGTTTCCGCTCGGCCGCCCGGTCGAATCCATCCGCGACACGCTCATCGAGCATCTCTCCACCGAAGGGAAGAAGTTCAAGCCCGTCGAGTAGGACTCGCCCTCCGCGGGCGTCTTCGCCCTTGGGAGAGACTACGCTCCGCCGTACAACGTTCGTTCGGCGACCCGGACGGCATCGGCCGTTCTACGGCTGGCGTAAAAGTCGAGCCGCTCGCGGTTGATCGTGAGGAACCCATCGCCACCGCGGAACCCCTCGAGAAGGTGGGCCGCGTCCGCGCGCCGGCCGAGGACGTACAAGGCCGCGCTCAGCGCCTCCACCGTGTTCAGCTCGGCGATCCGGCCGAAGTGCTGAGGATTCCCCGCCACAAGGATCGGCAGGCGTCGGTGGATCCCGCCGTCGTCGCTGGCGAGTCCGGGGAGACTCCCGCGACGGGCGAGGCGGTTCCAAGAGCAGTCGACGGCCAGGACGCCTCCGCGCCGAGCGAGCGAGCGGTCGGCCATGGACAACGGGTCGGCGGCATGGGGATCCAAAACGATCGGTGGCGGGCGAAGGCTCGCGATACGTCGGACCGGACGCGCGAGGCCACGGTGGAGCAGCCGGCGTCCCGTGCAGGCCTTGGGGTGATCCTCCCCGGCGAGGAGGAGCAGGAGCGGAATCGCAGGTCTAAGCGAGGGGCTCGGCGTATTCTCGGAAGATCGCATGCAGTTCTCGGGTCAAGCGAAGGGCGTCGGCCTTCGGCCGCTGCCAGAGGTTCCGGCCGAAGATGATGCCGGTCGCCCCGGCGTCCATGGAGGAACGCACCTTCTCCAAGAGCTCCCCATCGCCGACCTTTTCCCCACCGGAGACGAGAACGAGGCTGCGGCCGGCGCTTTCAACGACCTTGCGGAACATCTCGAAGTGGGAGAGCTGGAGCGAGTTGTAGGGCGGCGGACTTTCCTTGTCCTTCTCCGAGGGGACCGGGTAATTGATCTTGACGACGTCCGCACCGAGCTCGAGCGCCACGCGCGCAGCGTAGTCGATCGCATACAGGCTTTCCTTCCCGCCCTTTTTCGCTACCGCCTCGCCCCGCGGGTACGCCCAAACGATCACCGGCATTCCGTACCGGTCGGCCGCTTCCCGGACCTGGGTGAACTGGAGGAAATCCCGGTCCTGGGCCGGCGAGCCCACGTAGATCGTGTAGCCGACCGCGTCGGCCCCGAGGCGTACGGCGTCCTCGACGGTCCCCGTCAGCGAACTGAACGACTGGGCGTCCGAGGGGATGCTCGTCTTGCCGTTCAGCTTGAGGATGAGGGGGACCTCGCCCGCGTACTCGTGAAAGTACTTTTCGGCCAGACCGATGTGGAGGGCGATCGCGCTGAAGCGTCCCTCCTTCGCGAGCTCGTACTGGTAGGTCGGGTCGAGGGCCGCCGGGTTGGCGAAGAAGTCGACGGGACCGTGCTCGAGTCCCTGGTCGATGGGGAGCACGAGGAGCGTCCCACCGCCGGGTCCGTAGTCATAGAGGAGACGCTTCAATCGGGTGCGCTTGCCCGGGGCCAGGCCGAGCTTGGAGAGCGGAACCCGGCGGTAGCGCGGGTTCTTCGCGGAGGAGGGAAGGGTCCCGACGCCGGGGCTGCTCGCGGGAGTCCGTACCGTCGGCTCGCTCATTTTCCGTTCTCGGTGGCCGGCACCGGACCGCGCGATTTAATGCTTCACCCCCGAGGGTCACGGCGCGACCGAACGGCGGGTTCCGGAAGGATTAACCGCCGACCCACGGTAGGTACGTCCCCGGAGGAGAACCCGGGCACCGGATGCGTCCTCAGGTCGTTATCGTCGCCACCCTCCTGCTGAACGCGTCGCTCTTCTCCATCAACCTGGTCGTCGCGCTCCTCTCGGGGAGCCGTGCCGTCCTTTCCCAGGCGATCTACACGGTCACCGACCTCGTGGGGAGCGCCTTCCTGCTATGGGGCCTCTACCTCTCCCGCCGGGCGGCCGACTACGACCGTCCGTTCGGGCATGGACGCGAGCGCTTCTTCTGGGCGTTCGTATCGATCGTCGTGACCTTTACCGTCGCGGGCCTCCTCGCCCTGACCGTCGGCTTCGAGCAGATCGTGACCCCCGAAAAGATCACCCACATCGGCTACGGTCTCATCGTCGTCGGCGGGACGGTCCTCGCCAGTATCGCCGGGATCTACGTGACGCTCCGCGAGCTCCGCCACTCTCGCGAGACGCTCGCCTCGCTGCTGGCTTCGGCCAACCAGGGGTTGAAGTCGATCTTCTACCAGGACCTGGTCGCGATCGTGGGCGCCATCGCCGCGTTCATCGGGCTCCTCATCGTCTACCGGACCGGCGACGACGTCGTGGACGGCCTCACCGCGGTGGTCGAGGGGATGATCCTGGTCGCCGCGGGCGTGGTCTTGAGCGCGGAAAGCCGCGAGTACCTCGTCGGCCGGGCCCTCCAGCCGGCCGACACGCGGGCGATCCTCTCGATCGTGGAGCGAGACCCACGGGTCTCGAAGGTCCGGGACGTCCACTCGATGCTCCTCGGCCCCGAAGACGCCCTCCTCGCGCTCCGCATCAACTTCCAGGACGGCCTGACGACCGACCAGATCGAGCAGACGATCGACCAGGTGACGGCCGCCATCCGTCAGGCCCGACCCAGCGTGCACCACGTGGTCATCGAGCCGGAGTCGTAGGCGAGACCGAACCGACGGCCACGTTCTCCCGGAGGCGGGCCACCGTGAGCCCGATGAGGCCCGCCGAAACGAGTCCGAAGAAGACGTAGATTCCCGGGTTACCGTAGCGGGAATACAGGCTGGTCGACGCGATCAACCCCACCAGCATCCCGAGCGAGATGGTCAGCGAATAGATCGCCATGGTGGTGGCCCGGCTCATCTCGAGGGTCAGGTCGGTCAGGGCGGCCAGCGCGGCCGGACCGTACGCGAGCGCGAGGACGACGCTCACTCCGAGACCGGCGAGAAGTGGGTCCGTGACCCCGTAAGCGAGGAGAAGCGATGCGAAGACCATCGCGCCCACAAACCCGCCGGCTCCGATGGTCAGGAACCGGTTGCGGCCGAACCGGTCCGCGAGTCCGCCGTAGTAGGGCTGCGTGACCACGAGGATCGCTCCCCCGCCCCCGATCGCGAGGGCGAGGTAGGTCGTCGAGATTCCGATGCCCTCCGCGGCGGTCGCGAGGAAGACCAGCGCGGTCCCGATGAGCATGTAGATCACGAGCCAGGGAAGCGTGACGAGCAGAACGCTGCGGCGAAACACGTTCCGGAGCACGTTCCCGAAGTCGTAGGCTTGGGTCCCATGATACGTCGCGGCGCCGCGGCGAAGCCATGCCGCCCCTCCGAGGCCGGCCGCCAACGCGACCGCGCCTCCCGCGAACACGAGGTCCAACCGGCCGTTCGGCAAGACCCCGAGCAGCCCGAAGCCGACGGCGAACCCCCCGACCCAACCGAAGAGGTTCACGGCGTCGAACCGACCCATCTCATACCCCCGATGCGACTCGTCGGCCCGGTCGCCGACCACGGCCAGGCTTGCGGCGAGGATCGCGCCGCTCGCGACGCCGAAGGCGAGGTTGATCGCGCCGAGCGCGTACCGGTCCCGGGTCGTCGCCGCGATGGAGAAGAGGACGGCCGCGGTCGCCATTCCGGCGAAGAGCACCGGCCAGCGGCCGTACCGGTCGGCGATCGCCCCGGAGATCAGGACGGTCGAGAACTCTCCCACCGGGGCCATGGCGCTGATGAGGCCGGCGACGCCGACGTCGCTCCCGGCGAGGCCGCTCGACCGGCCGATGATGTAGCTCGCGAACACGGCGAGGGTGAGGCCGAACCCGAAGCGAACGAAGAACGTCGCCAACAGCACGGCGAGCAGCGGACGCCGGCTCTCGGGGGGAGTGGCTGGGGCCGTTGGTGGGAGCACGGCCTCGGGCTCAGCCGGGGGCCTTGGCCCGTTCGATCAATTCGATCCAGACGTCGTTGGGGTCGAGGATGAAGGCGAGTCGGGACGAGCCACCGGAGATCGAGTACGGTTCCTTCGCGACCTGAATGCCTTTCGTCCGGGCACGCATCAGGAAGCGGTCCAAGTCCTCGACCTCAAATGCGAGATGGTCGAGCTGTTCTCCCGCCTCGAACGTGTCCTTCCCATCCCAATGCGTGAGCTCGATCCGTCCCCCGGACACCGGGTCCTTGACGAAGGCGATCTCGGCCTTGTTCTCGGGGATCGTCCGGCGTCGCTCGAACTGGAGTCCCAGGACCTCGGTGTAGAACCGGAGGCTGTCGTCCATCGAGCGGACCGTGATCGAAGTGTGGAGGAGCTTCATCGCAGTGGACCGGGATTCGACCCCTCGCACCTAAAGGTTCGCTTCGGGTTCACGGGTGGCCGAAGACCACTCGCAGGGGGCTCGCTCCGGGGGTCCAGTCCCGCTCGACCCGGACGAAGCCTACCCGTTCGAACTGGAGGATATCGCCGGGGTGGGCGTCGGCGAGGGTCGACTCGCCGAGCCCGGCGGAATGCTCCCCCTCGATGCCAAGGAGGTCGACCGGTCGAGCTCCCTCGGCCCCCACCCACTGGAGGCGAGGGATCCGCTTGTTCTCGCGGCTCGTGAACCGGGCGCGCATCGTCCCGCCGGGCGTCGGAGGCTCCAAGGGAAGCTCGACGTTGATGAGGTCCTTCAGTCGGACCTCGGTCCCCGCCCGTTCCACGAGGTCCTTCCGGGCCAGGAAGAAGGAGGGTCCCGTCGGAACGGTCCGCGTGCCGAGCTCCGGTCGGTCCGGATGGTTGGAGAGCACCACCGAGCTCAATCCGTCGGGAAACTCGTCGACGACCAGCCGGACGGGGTCGGCCACGAAGGCGCGACGCACGGTCGTCGCGTCGATCCGTTTCCGATTCTCGGCGTACAGCGTCTCCGCCGGGACCTCGATGTCGGAGAGCGACATGCCGAAGGAGAGGATGAACGCTCGAATCGCGTCCATCGAGATCCCCCGGCGGTCGAGGGAGCGGAGGGACCAGGTTCGAGGGTCGGCCCACCCGTCGTACAGGCCCGACTTGACCTCGCGGTAGGCCTTGCTCTTCGCGACCTTGGCCTCGCGGACCCGCAGGATCCCCCAGTGGAGGAACGGCGGTCCGGTGATCCCGAGCAGGTCCCAGATGTACCGTTGCATCCGGTCCTCGATGACGAGGTCTTTTCCACGGAGGACGTGCGTGATGCCGAGCTCGATGTCGTCGACCGCCCAAGAGAACTCGAGCATGGGCCAGACGCGGTACTTGGTTCCCACGCGCGGGTGGTCGATGTCGCTGATGCGAAGGAGCACCCGGTCCCGGAACGCCGGGTCCGGGTCGGCGAGGTCGGTCCGGAGGCGTAGGACCGCCTCGCCCGGCCCGTAGGCGTTCGCGAGCATGCGCTCCCACTCCTCCACGGTCTCGTCGTGGGTCTGGGTCCGGTGAGCGCACGCGAGTCCCCGCGCCCGGTTCTCGCGGAGCAGCTCTGCCGGGCAGGTGCAAACGTAGGCGCCCCCCTGGTCGATGACTCGTCGGGCCCACGGATAGAAGTTCGGGATCCGGTCGGACTTGTAGTAGACGGCGTCCGGCCGCACGCCAGCCGCCTGGAGGTCCTGCTCGATGAGGCCGAAGAACTCGGTCTCGACCCGCTTCTCCTCCGAGCCGATCGTGTCGTCAAAGACGAGGAGGATCTTTCCTCCATACTTCTCGCGGTAGTACTGGTTGATGAAGAGCATCCGACCGTGGCCGATGTGAAGCGCGCCGCTGGGAAAGGGCGCGAGCCGGAGGACGACCTTTCCCGGCACGGCGCCGATGAGGTCGGGAAAGTCGCCGCCCGTGCTGGGCGCCTCGCGCGCGCGAGCGGTCTCCGCGCCCCCCAGACCGGCGAGGCGGTCGACCAGCTCCGGGCCCGGGATCGCGAGGACCTCGGCGACGACCTCCGACACTACGTCGCGGACTTCCGCCGCGTGCGGGCGGAGAGCCGGGTCGGTCGCAAGGAGCCGCCCGACGATCGGGTCGACCCGCGCGGCTCCGGAGTGAGCGACCGCGTTCTCCAACGCCAGCCGCATGGCGCGGGTCCGGACCTCGGGGGCCAGCGTCACAGGCCCGAGGAGCGGCGACGGGATTAAAGGGGTTCCGGCGCGCGTTCGGCTCCCTGCGAAGTGCCATCGCACGGACGTGCGGCTGCATCGACCGCCTCGGTGAGGGAGACCTCGCCCCGCAGCACGCGCGCGGCGGAGGAGCGGGAAATGGTGAATCGTCCTCCGCTATGCTCCCGGCTGAGCCGCTGGAGATTGGAGATCTCCCCCGGGGTGAAGGTGAGCGGTATCCGTTCCCAAATCGCGTCCCCGCGGATCTGGGCGATCGAGCGGGCGGCCGCCGCGTCTCGGGGCCTTCGGTGCCCGCGGGGCGTCGTGCGGTGCTCGTCCACCACCTCGATTGAACGGTGGTGAGCGAGCAACTTGTTGACGATCCGATTCCGATCCGGGGGGTCGCCGGCACCGACCCGGAACAGGACGTGCCGAGAAGGGAACCGGTGGTGGATCTGGCTCGCGAACAGCGCCACGGACTCGGGGGACTCTAGGTTGCCCTCACCGATGCAGGAGGACCCGACCCAGACCGCGTACCCGGGCTGGGGGCCGGGGTCGATCCCCACGATGACCTCGGTTTCCTGGTCGCCGGATTCCAGGGCGTGCTCGACCGCGGCGCCGAGCGCCCGATGGTCTCCGTCCGGCGCGACCGTCAGGACGCGGTCGTGGCGGATGAACTCCGCTTCCGAGGGCGACGTGAGGACGACGGCGACGCTCTCGGGAATCCGCTGCCCGGGGAGAAGGCTTACGGCGGGCCAGCGTCGCTCCCGCAGAAGACCCGCGAGCTCCCCGTAGAGAGCCGGGTCCTGGGTAACGAGCGCTACCGACCGAGGTCTCAACGGAGAGCCCTGACGGTCAAATATCGCATATACCTTGCTGCCGGCGTGCCGGTCTGTCTCCACTGCGGTCAACTCGCGCCCGAAGGAGCCCTCTTCTGCCCCAAGTGCGGATTCACCCTGCCCCAAGGGGAGGCGAATCCCAGCCCGGCGATTCCGCGAGCGAGCCCTCCCTTTTCCGGCACCGCCCCCGCGTCCCCTCCGGCCTCGCCTCCCCTCACCCAATACAGCCCTCCCCCGCAGAGTTCCGTTCCCCCGAATGCGATTCCCATGCCTCCTCCGACGGTCCCGCCGGGAGTGCCGGGCATGTACCTGACCCGCATTCCCGCTCCCCCCAACGGAAAGTACTGCATCCGTTGCGGGACCCTGATCTCCCGACCGGCGGTCTACTGTCCCGTATGCCAGCAACCGCAGGGTCCCTGAAACGCGGGGGACGGCGCGGGCGCCGGACCTCGGCCATGGTCCGGATCGCCCGCGAGCGGATCGCCGACCTGTTCGCCCTGGCGGAGCGGGAGGCGACCCGCCTCGACTCGAAGCTCGCGAACCGGTACGTCCAGCTCGCCCGTCGGGTTGGAACCCGGTACAACATTCGGCTGCCGGCAGAGTACCGGGAACTCTATTGCCGGGGATGTTCCGCGTACTGGGTGGAAGGTCGCACGGTGCGCACTCGGCTCCGCGGAGCCCGGAGGGTGAGGACCTGTCTCTCCTGCGGCCGGACCCGGCGGACTCCGATCACGACGGGTCGGACCAGCGACCCGCCCCCCGGAGGATTCGAGTCGTCGACTCCCCGGGAAGAGGAGGCCTTGGTGGGTCCGGTGAGCGACGAGGAAGAAGGGCCCGCGGAAGAGGACGGCTCGGAAGACGCATAAAGGCGGGGCGCTCCTCGGAACGGTGCGCCGGGGTAGCCGAGTGGCCAAAGGCGGCAGACTCAAGATCTGCTCTCGCAGGAGTACCCAGGTTCAAATCCTGGCCCCGGCAGCTCGATCCGACCCGGCGGCGAGTTCAGGATCCGACCCGGAGAGCGTAGGGTTTCCGCCCTAGGAAAGCAGTCCCGTGGCAAGACTAGGGTCGGGAGCGTCGAGCTGAAATTGGGGGTTCGCTGACGGGGTGCATGGAGTTCGACACGTTTACGGTGACCCTGCTCGAGACCCGACCGGACGCGCCGGAGCTCGACGAGACGGTGGCCGATGCCCTGCAAGACGCTCACATGGCCTACCTGGCGACGCTCCATGAGGCGGGCGATCTCGAGGCCGCAGGACCTTTCGTGAGTCCGCCAGGGATGTCGTTCCGAGGGCTGTGCCTCCGCCGCCTTCCCTCCGAGGAGGTTCGCGCCTTGCTCGCGAAGGACCCCGCGGTGCGGGCCGGGCGCCTGGCGCTCCGGATCTTCACCTGGATGGTTCCGAAGGGAGCCATCTCGTTCTCCCCCACCCGGTTCCCGCACTCGCAAGCTGAGCTCTAACGGCGCGGTTATCGATCGAATCAACGGGAAGCGGTCTCCTCCGGAGTTCGTGATGGCGCGGGTGGGGCAGGTGGGAAGCACTTCCGCCCCCCAACCTCCGGGTTCGAGGCGCAGGGGAGTGCCCGGGTCGCTTCCGGCGCTCGAACTCCTGCTGGACCGTTCCAAGGGCCGGATTCTCCCGTTACCGCCCGCACTGTCGCACCTGTATGGGCCGCTGCGACTTTCGTCTGGATCGCCCCGTGCCCACGTTCTCGGAAACTTCGCCACCACCCTGGACGGGGTGGTATCTCTCAGCGCGCCGGGAGCGTCGACCGGCGCAGAGATCACCGGATTCAACCCCCACGACCGGCTGCTGATGGGGATCCTTCGTGCGGTCACCGACGCCGTCATCATCGGTGCCGGAACACTTCGCGCGGTCCGTCGCCATATCTGGACCGCGGAGCACGTGTTTCCGCCGATGGCGGCCGAATTCGGGGCCCTCCGTCACCGGTTGGGGAAGCCCAAGGCGCCATTGACCGTCGTCGTGACGGCGACCGGTCGCCTCGACCTGCGACTACCGACTTTCTCCCGGGGGGAAGTCCCGGTCTTGATCGTGACCACGACCGTCGGATCCCGACGCCTCGCCTCCGCCGCGGATCTCCCCTCCGTAAAGGTGGTGGCCGTCCGGGCCTCGGGCCGGCTGCGCGCGGCCGAGGTTCTCAACGCGGTCCGAACCCATGGTCGTTATGACGTGGTGCTCGTCGAAGGAGGCCCTCACCTCATCGGGTCGTTCTTCGCGGAAAAACGTCTTGACGAGCTGTTTCTGACACTGGCGCCTCAGATTGCCGGGCGTAACCGTCGATCGCGTCCTGGACTGGTCGCCGGCCGGACGTTCGCGCCCGAGCACCCGCTTTGGGGCTCGCTCGTCGGGGTACGGCGGGGAGGCAGCCTGCTGTTCCTCCGGTTCGCGTTTGGGGTCCGGTCGGGCCCCTCCCGGCGGGCCGCCTCTCCCAACTAGGAAGGAACGCGACGCGGTGAACTAATTGCGCTTGCCCGCGAGCCGCACGTCCTTCCCGACCTTCCCGAGAAGCGTCTTCATGTCCTCGGCGTGTTCTTCTTCCATCGAGAGGATCTTCTCCATCATCACCCGGGTCGTCGAGTCGTTATTGGCGAGATAGCGGATGATCTCGGAGTACGTGTCGATCGCGATGCGTTCGGCGATGAGGTCTTCCTCGATCATGTCGACGAGCGTCTTCCCTTCCTTGTACTCGGAGTGGGCGCGGGTGGCCAGCCCCTCGGGGTTGAAATTGGGCTCCCCGTCGAGCTGCGTGATCCGGGCAGCGATCAGGTCGGCGTGACCCTGTTCCTCGGCGGCGTGTTGGGCGAACTCATTCGCGACCGATATCGCGTTGATCCCAGCGGCCATGTACTGATGGCGTTTGTAGCGGAGCACGCAGACGATCTCGGTGGCCAGCGCCTCGTTGAGGATACGGACCACCTCGGTTCGATTGGACCGATACTCGGGGGTGACCGCCCCCCGTTCGATGTGCTCGCGGGCCCGTCGTCGGATCTCTTTGATGTCGAGTAGGAACGGTCCGTCCTTCGCGCCTTCGCTCGGGTCCGTCATGGTGCCCCGCCCACGGCTCCGGGCGGCTATAACCTCCCTGAAGAAGAGTTCGGAGAATGAGGTCCTACCTCTTGAACTGCGGGCCTATCCGGATCATGCGGGGTTCGTTCTGTCTCTTCGCGGGTACGTCAAGCTGGGCGGCACCGTCGGAGGGACCCCCGCAACTTCGACCTTCACCGATGGCAGCGGTTCCCGAGCTCGAGGAGGCTGGAGCGGTCCGGATCGAGGTCGCCTCCTTCGCCGGCGCTCCGCTGCCCGCTCGTTCCTCCTGCTACAAATGAGGCGGGTGACGCACTTTCGAGCGTTGTCCCCGCAGAGCCCGAACGGGGCTCCGGCGGCCCTTCGTCGCCCGGCCGGTCGCCGCGACGCTTAATCTCGCGGTGCGTGCATTGGGTCCTACCATGGCTCCGCTCGTACACGAGTTCCCCTCACGGGTCCTGGTCTTGGACATCGGCGGGAGCCACGTCAAGGCGGCGTTTTCGGATAGTGCCCGCGAGCGTCGGATCCCCTCCGGTCCGCGCTTGACACCCGGACGAATGGTCCGGGGGCTCTCCAAGCTTCTCCGGGGCGAGCGGTACGACGCGGTGGCCATGGGCTATCCCGGGGTGGTGGTTCATGGCCGCATCGCGCAGGAACCACACAACCTCGGCGAGGGGTGGGTCGGTTTCGATTTCGAGGCGGCGTTAGGGTGCCCCGTCCGCATCGTCAACGATGCGGCGATGCAGGCGTTGGGCAGCTACCGTGGCGGCCACATGCTCTTCCTGGGACTCGGTACCGGTCTCGGCTCCGCCATGATGGTCGAGGGCCGGCTCCAGCCCCTGCAGCTCGCCCACCTTCCGTACAAGAAGGGCCACACGTTCGAGGAGTACGTGGGGGAGGCCAGCCTCCAGCGCCTCGGTCGGAAGAAGTGGCAGAAGGAGGTGCACCGGGTGGTCGACCTCCTGGAGGCAGCGCTCTTGCCGGACGAAGTGGTGATGGGGGGAGGGAACGTCCGCAAGCTCGACCGGATGCTGCCGGGAGTCCGACGGGGGGACAATCGCGAGGCCATCGTGGGCGGAGTGCGGCTCTGGGGAGGGACCGGTTGGCCGGGGTTCCCCGCGACCGGTCCGGAGGTCTTCCAACCCGCGTCCCACCGGAGGGCGACGGCCCGCCGGCGGCCGAGGTCCCGCGCCTCGCGCTAGCTTCCCGCGCCATCCCGAAGGGGTTCCGGGAGCTCCGACGCGGCGCCTCGGTCGAGGAACCAGACCGTAGTGCCCGCCGAGCGAACCAGGCTCGCGGGCCACTTCGGACTTCCCGATGGGAGCGACCGGAAGACGCCGGCCACCGCGGCCGCCTTCTCCACCCCCGACGCGAGGAAAACGACCTCGCGCGACGAGGCGAGCGCCGGGAGGGTGAAGGTCAGCCGAGGCACGAAGGGAGGTTGTCCGGATCGGCGGACCGCCACGACCGTGCGTCGGCGTTCTCGGAGGGTCGGGGCCCCGGGGAACAGGGAGGCCGTGTGTCCGTCGGGTCCGATCCCGAGCAGCACCACGTCAAACCAGGCGTCGTCCCAGTCCCGATGGGCGGCGAGGGGACCGAGAAGACGTGCGTACTCCGTCGCGCCGCGCGACGGGGGCCGGAGCTCCCCGCGCAGACGGTGGACCCGACGCGGGGCGATGGGCACGTGGCGAAGCAGCGACTCCCGTGCCATCGCATAGTTGCTCTCGGGGTTCCGGGGGGAGACGCACCGTTCGTCCCCGAAGAACACCTCGGTCCGATCCCACGGGAAGCGATGCCCGGACGGCCCGGCGAGCCGGCGGTAGAGCTTCTCGGGCGTGTGACCGCCGGCGAGGACCCAGAGGAATCGGCCCCGGGCGCGCACGGACTCGGCGGCCCGGGCGCGCAGGTGGCGAGCGGCGGCGGATGTCACCCGGGAGAGGCTGGGGTAGATCCGGAGTTCCGGGGCTAGTCGGTGCTCCAACGGTGTCCCCACGACTCGGCGAGCCGTTTGGCCTCGTCCGGCCCCTCCGAGCCGGCGGGATAGAAGACCACCGGCGGGGGGGCGGAAAGGATCGGTCCGTAGAGGCGCCAGGACTCCTCGACCTCATCCGCCCGAACGAACAGGCTCGCGTCCCCGAGCATCACATCCTCGACGAGCGTATCGTAGCCGTCGGGCAGCTTGCCGAAGACGTCCGCGTAGTGGAACTCCATCCGGTGGGTCTGAACGCGCATCTCTCGCCCGGGGACCTTGATCTCGAACGCGATCTCGAAACCCTCCTCGGGCTGGAGCTGGATGGTGATCCGGTCCGGGTTCATGTGGTACTCCGACTCGGACTGGAAGAACGACACCGGCGGGGCCTTGAACGTCACGACCACGCGGCTCGATTTCACGGGGAGGCGCTTGCCCGTTCGAACGAAGAACGGAACGTTCTCCCAGCGCCAATTAGCGACCCGCAGACGGAGGGCGAGGTAGGTCTCGGTCGTGGAGGTGGGCGAGACCCCCGGTTCTTCCCGGTAGCCGGGCACGGCCGCTCCGTCGAGCGTCCCCCGCTGGTACTGCCCCCGAACTACGTCCTCGGGCCGGATAGGCAGGGTGCTGCGGAGCACCTTCACCTTCTCGTCGCGGATGTCATCCTCGTTCCGACGGGCGGGAGGTTCCATCGCGATCAGCGTGAAGATCTGCGTGACATGGTTCTGGACCATGTCCCGGAGGGCGCCGGCGGATTCGTAGTAGCCGGCCCGCCCCTCGACCCCGAGGCTCTCGGCGACGGTGATCTCGACCTGCTCCACTCGGTCGCGGTTCCAGTCGGACTCCACGAAGGCGTTCGCGAGTCGGAAGACGAGCAGGTTCTGGACGGTCTCCTTCCCCAGGTAGTGGTCGATGCGGAAGATCTGTTTCTCGCCGAAGTACCGGTGCGCGAGGGCGTTGAGGGCCTTCGCGGAGGGGAGGTCCCGGCCGAACGGTTTTTCGATCACGACCCGGGTCCAGCCCGGAGCTTGGTTCAACCCGGCCTCCCCCAACCCCTGCAAGGCGGTGGCGAACGCTTCGAGGGGCAGGGCGAGGTAGAAGATCCGGTTCCCCGGGAGGCCGTGCTCCTTTTCGACCTGTTCGACCCGGGCCCGGAGGCCCGGGTAGCCCGTGGGGCCCTCTCCGCTCAGGCGGAAGTAGAATAGGGAGGACGCGCAGAAGGGGCGGACTTCCGTCTCAGGGCCTACCGTTTCGGCCGCCAGGGACTTGGCGCAGGCTTCGCGGAACGTCCCGTCGTCCAGCGGGTGCCGGGCCACGCCGAGGATGAGGCTGCCGGCCGGGAGCCGACCCTGCGCGTGGAGGCGGTAGAGCGCCGGGAGGAGCTTACGCTGCATCAGGTCCCCCGTCGCGCCGAAGACCACGAATACGTGCGGTTGGGCGGCGGGGCCGGCCATGCCTAGGGCTCCGTCTTCACTACGTGGCCGCCGAACTTGTTGCGCATCATCGCCAGGAGGCGTTCTGTGAACGGGTCGGTCTCGCGGGAGCGCAGGCGCTGTTGGAGCGCGAGCGTGATGATGGGCGCCGGGATGTTGAGATCCATCGCCTCCGTCACCGTCCACCGACCCTCCCCCGAGTCCGCGACCCAGGGTCCGATCCCCTTCAGGGTCGGGTTCTCCGCCAGGGCGTCCTCGGTCAGCTCGAGCAACCAGGAGCGGACGACGCTGCCGTACCGCCACACTTGAGCGACCTGGTGCAGGTCGAGCGCGAAATCGCTCTTCGCCTGCAACACGGCGAACCCCTCCGCATACGCCTGCATGAGGCCGTACTCGATCCCGTTGTGGACCATCTTGACGAAGTGACCGGACCCGACAGGCCCCACGTGACCCCAACCCTTCTTCGGTCCGGGGGCGAGCGTTTCGAGGATCGGACGGATCCGCTCGACGTCGGCCGCCGTCCCGCCGACCATCATGGAGTACCCCTCCTTGAGACCCCAGATCCCCCCGCTCGTACCGACGTCCACGAAATGGAATCCCCAGCTCGTGACGAGGGAGGAGCGTCGCAGGCTGTCGCGGTAGTACGAGTTTCCCCCGTCCACGATGAGGTCGCCGGCGGAGAGCAACGGGTGGAGCTGGGCCAGGGTCTGGTCGACCGGGTCGCCGGAAGGGATCATGAGCCACACGACACGCGGGGCGGACAGCTGTCGGACGAGGTCGGCCAGCGAGTTCGCCCCGGTCGCGCCCTGTTGCACGACCGCGTCGACCACCGCGGGCGTGCGGGCGTACCCCACCACCTTGTGGCCGCCCTGGACGAGTCGCACCGTCATGTTCCCGCCCATCTTCCCGAGGCCCACGATTCCCAGCTCCATCGGTCTCCTCCTCACTCCGCGACGATCCCTTCCGAGGCGAGCTCTTCCCGGACCTGCCCGGAGTTCCGCACCCACAGCGTGCGGAGGCCGAGCCGAGCAGCCGCGTCGACGTTCTCGCGTCGATCGTCGAGGAGGAGGGCCTCGTCGGATTCATGTTGGGTGACCTGGAGGGCGTACTGGTACGCCTCGGGTTCCGGCTTGCGTCGGCCGGTATAGCACGAACTCAAGAACGCGTGGAAGACGTCGCGAAGGTGAAAGGCGGCGATCCGGTACTCGTTCAACTCCTTCGACTCATTGTTGAGCGCGACCATCACGTAGTGTCCTCCCTTCCGGAGCGATCGGGCGCAGGCGATCGCGGGGTCGTTCGGGTGCGAGCGCGCCCACATGAACGCGCGGAACTCCGCGGAGGTGAACGGACGAGGCACTTCGAACACGGTGGTCGCAAGGTACTGGTCCAGGCCGAGCTGTCCGGTCTCGAACGCCTCGGCCACGAGCTCGTGCCGACGCTCGAGGCCGTCCGCGTCGAGGTGGAAATGCTCCGCGGCAGCAACGCGCCCGGCCCGATCCCATCCGTTGGACAAGAGCACCCCACCGACATCCCACAGGAGCAGCGAGACCTTAGCCATCGAGGGCCTCGGTCAGTCGCGCAAGCCCTCCCGGAACGTCCGCTCCGAGGTCGACCCGCAGGACACGACGGTCCTTCTGGCGGAGGGCCTGGTAGTCCCCGAGAGCCTGGGCCCGGATGAGCTGGCCGAACGTGTAGTCGGTGTCGGGGACCGCGAGGTCGTGCTTGGGCGCGTCGACGATCTGCAGGAACCGGCCGGAAGGAGGTCCTCCCTTGTGGAGCTGTCCGGTCGAGTGGAGGAACCGGGGCCCGAACCCGAGCGTGGTGGCGACGTGCTGCCGCTCGAGGACGCGGCGGCGGAGCGCCTCGAGGGCCCCCCGCGTCTCCGCGGTGGGGGCCAGGTAGGCCTGGATGCCCACGTAGTCGCCCGGGCGGCCCACGGAGGTCCACTCCTGTACCGCCCGATGAAGTTCCGGCACGTCGGAGGCGATGGTCGTGGGTACCGCCGCAGCCGATCCCGCGCCGGCCGGCTGGGCCATCGCCTTGCGCGCGAGCTCCTTGGCGAACTCCACATCAGGCTGGTCGTACGGGTCGATACCGAGGATCATTCCCGCAGCGGCCACGCCAAACTCCCAGCGGAAGAACTCCTGGCCCAGGTCCGAATTGTCGGGGACACGGAGGCGCACGATCGGGTGGCCCGCGGCCTCGAGTCGCGCCACGTGCGCGGTCAGGACGGGGTCGGGTTGGTCGCCTTCCTCGATCGTCACGAAGACTCGGTCGGTGCCGTAGTTCTCCGGCGGGAGACAGGGCTCGCCCACCACCGGCACGATCCCGCGACCCATCTTCCCCGTGCTCTCCGCGACCAGTTGCTCCACCCAGTCGGGGAACGGCGCAAAACCGTGGGAGGCGTAGAACGTGAGCTTGTCTCGCCCGTGGCTGCCCAGCTCGCCGAGGACCGCCCCCAGGCGGAGACCCGGGTTCTGCGGGACCGGTACCGAAGCCGCGCAGGTCTCGGTCATACTGCGCGCCCGGTCGAGGAGCGTCCGAACGTCGACCCCGGCGAGCGCGGCGGGGACCAGTCCGAAGTGCGTGAGCGCGGAGTACCGACCTCCCACGGTCGGGACTGCGAGGAACGTCTCGCGAAAGTGTCGGTCCTTGGCCAGCTGCTCCAGGGGAGTTCCTGGGTCGGTGATGGCGATGAAGTGACGACCCGGTGGAACACCTAGGGTCCGAAGTACATCCCAGAAGTAGTGGAAGAAGGACAGCGGTTCGGTCGTAGTTCCGGATTTGCTCGACACCGCGAACAGGGTGTGGAGCGGGTCGATCCGCCGGTGGATCGCGGTCACGGAATCGGGATGCGTGCTGTCCAGTACTAGGAGCTCGGGGTAGCCGGCCCGGTGGCCGAACATCCGAGCGAAGACGTCGGGAGCGAGGCTCGAACCCCCCATCCCCAGGACGACGATATGCCGAATCCCCTCCGCGCGGACCTCTTCCGCGAACGCGTTGAGCTCGTCGAGCTCGTGATGCATCGTCTCGGGCAGATGGAGCCACCCCATCCGCTGAGTGACGTCCCGCGGGGGCGCCGCGGGCCACAGGCTCGGGTCGCACTGCCATACGCGCTCCCCCACGTGCGCTCCTTGCCAAGTGTCCAGCCGCGCGGCGATCCGAGGGGAGTCGGCTCCGACGCTCCACGTCTGAGGGTCGAGGGCGCTCGCGAGGAGCGCGGTCTTCTTCGCGTCGAGCGAACTCAGCAGATGTTCGTAGGAGGCGCTGAACAGCGCGACCCCTTCCACCTGGAGGTCGTCGTTCACCTTTGCGAGGTCGATTCCGATCCGCGCGAGCCGAGCGAGCCGGTCGCGGGCCTCGGGGAGGCCATGCGCGACCGCATCGGGCCGGACCACGCCATGGTCCTCGAAGGCGGTGAGCGTGGCCGGCGGGATCGTGTTGATCGTCTCGGGCCCGACGAGCTCCTCGACGTACATCGTATCCCGGTAGGCCGGGTCCTTGGCGCTCGTGCTCGCCCAGAGCACCCGCTGGGGCCGCGCTCCCTTTCCCGCCCAGGAGGTGAACTCGAGGCCATGGAATATCTCGAGGAAACGGGCGTAGACGACGCGGCAGTTGGCGATCCCGATCTGACCTCTCAGATCCTTCGCCTCCGGCCGGCCGGTCGCGTCAAGGAGCTTGTCGACCGCGGTGTCGATCCGGCTCACAAAGATGGACGCCACCGAAGCGAGACGAGTCGGGTCGGGAGCACGGGCGAGTCCGCGGAGATACGCTTGGGCGACCGCTTCGTAGTGCGCAATCGAGAACATCAGCGTGATGTTGACGTTGATCCCCGACCCGAGCAGGTCCTCGATGGCGGGGATCCCCTCCGGGGTCGCCGGCACTTTGATCAGTAGGTTGGGTCGGTTGACGGCGGCCCAGAGGCGCCGCGCCTCCACCAAGGTCCCCGCGGTGTCGTGGGCCAGGCGCGGCGAGACCTCGAGGCTGACGAAGCCGTCCCTCCCATCCGTGCGGTCGAAGACGGAGCGAAGGACGTCGGCCGCGCGGGTGACGTCCTCCACGGCCAGGCGTTCGTACAGCTCGGCCGCGGAGAGGGCGGGTTCCCGAGCGAGCAGCGCCTTGAGCGCCTCATCGTAATCCTGGCTCCCTGCGATCGCCTTGTCGAAGATGGTGGGATTGATCGTAACTCCGGTGATCCCGTCGACCTCCACCATTCGACGGAGTTCGCCACTCGTCAAGAGGCTCCGTCGGATGTAATCGAGCCAGGGGGATTGTCCCGCCGCCAGGAGTTCGGCCAATCGGGTCATGGTGAGGTCCCTCTCGCTCGGGTCGCGAGGACCCGTTGGACCACTTCGACGATGTGCTCGACGGTGAAACCCAACTCCCGCTGCACGACCGGGCCCGGGGCGGAGGCGCCGAACCGGTCCACGCCGATCGATGCCCCGTCCGCTCCGACGTACCGCGCCCATCCGAGAGTGACCCCGGCTTCGACCGAGACCTTCGAGGTCGCGGCCGGTAGGACCGACTCTCGATAGGGCGAGGGTTGCTCTTCGAAGAGCTCCCATGACGGCAGGGAGACGACCCGGGTGGGCACGCCGGTCTTCTGGAGGTGCTCCTGCGCAGCGAGCGCGAGCGACACCTCGGATCCGGTCGCGATAAGGATCACTTGCGGCGATCCGTCGCTCGCCTCTGCCAGCACGTACCCTCCCCGAGGGACGCCGGAAGCGATCGGGTACGTCGCGGGGTCGAGGACCGGCAATTTCTGTCGGCTGAACACGAGGGCGGTCGGGCCTGGGCGTTCGAGGGCGACCCGCCAGGCGGCCGCGGTCTCGTTGGCATCCGCCGGTCGGATCACTCTCAGGTGGGGGAGCGCCCGCAGGCTCACGAGCTGCTCGACCGGTTGGTGGGTCGGTCCATCCTCGCCCATACCGATGCTATCGTGAGTGAACACGAGCACGATATGGGTTTCTTGGAGCGCTGCGAGGCGGAGACTCCCCCGTGCGTAATCGGAGAAGGTCAGGAACGTGCCGCCGTACGGGATGAGTCCCCCATGAAGGGCCATCCCGTTCAGGATCGCCACCATCGCGTGCTCGCGGACCCCGAAGTGGAAATTGCGACCGGCCCCGTCCTGGGCGGAGTAGTCCGACGACCCGGACAGAAGGGTCTTGGTCGACGGCGAAAGGTCGGCCGCCCCTCCGAGAAGGGCCGGCAACCTCGGGCCCACGGTGTCCAGGAATTTCTGCGACGCGTCCCGGGTCGCCATGGGGCCGGTGCTGGGAGCAAAGACGGGAATGGTCGAGTCCCATCCCGCCGGGAGCCGACCGGCCGATTGGTCCTCCCAGGTCTTGGCGTCGGCGGAGTACCTCGACCGGTACTGATCGCGCCGTGTCTCCCACTCCGTCTGCCACCGAGAACCCCGGCCGCGGGCCGCGAGGAAGTGGGCGCGGGCCTCTTCGGGAACGAGGAACATCGGCTCGAGCGGCCAGCCGAGCGTCTCCTTCGTCGCCTTCAAGTTCGCCGGCCCGAGCGGTTCCCCATGAGCTTCCCGCGTGTCCTGGACCGGGCTCCCGTACCCGAGGTGGGTCCGAACGCAGATGAGGGAGGGGCGTCCGGCTTCGGCGCGAGCCGCGTTCAGCGCGGCCTCGATCGCCCCGAGGTCGTTCCCATCCGGTACGCGAAGAGTTTGCCAGCCGTAGGCCTCGAAGCGTTCGGGCACGCTCTCGGTGAACGCCCATACGGTGGGGCCTTCGAGGGAGACGTGGTTGTCGTCGTAGAGATAGACCAGCTTTCCCAAACCGAGCGTTCCCGCTAGGGAGGCCGCCTCGGAGGAGATCCCTTCCATGAGATCCCCGTCGGAGACGATCCCGTAGGTATAGTGGTCAACGATCGGGAGCTCTTCCCGGTTGAACGTGGCTGCGAGGTGGCGTTCCGCGATCGCCATCCCGACGCCCATCGCAAATCCCTGGCCCAACGGGCCCGTGGTCGCCTCGACACCGGGCGTGAGTCCGTGTTCCGGGTGGCCCGGAGTGCGGCTCCCCCACTGTCGAAACCGCTGAAGTTCTTCGAGGGGCAGGTCGTACCCCGTGACGTGGAGGAGGGCATAGAGGAGGGCCGACCCGTGGCCGGCCGAGAGGATGAACCGGTCCCGGTTCGGCCATTGGGGGTCGGCCGGATTATGCCGAAGGAACCGATCCCACAGGACGTAGGCCATCGGCGCGGCGCCGAGCGGAAGCCCCGGGTGGCCCGACCTGGCCTTCTCCACCGAGTCGACCGCAAGGAACCGTAGGGTGTTGACGCACGTCGTATCCAGGTCGGTCATGGTTGTCGGTCGGACCCGTGCAGAAGGATCGGAAGAGCGCCTAGGGGGGCGAGGCTGGGGCCGGCCTCGCGCGACGCCGTGCCACCCTCGCGAACTTGATCCAGGTCCTCCGGGGCACCCAAGACGCGTCGGGGATAAAGAAGAACCCGGCTGCCTAGCGTCGAGACCCCTCGATCACCCCGCGGGGAGCGGTTCGACCCTACGCGCGGACGGCGTTCTCGAAGAGGCGCTGGTTCCGCTTTCACGGCGTGAGTCAGCTATATCGGCAGAGCCGGCCCGGGTATCGCACGGTCAAACCCCATGACGGGATCCTACCGCGGCCCGATTGTGGATGTCCACTCGCATCCGATGCTCCCCGGTGAGGCGCCGATAGTGGCCCTCCCGCACCCTTCGGAGGAGTACTGGCGGAAGGTCGAAGGGATGGACTTCCGGTTCGCGGGGGCCCTGGTGATAGCCCCCCCGGCGGACCTTCCCCGGACCCGGGCTCTCAACGACAAGGTGCTTGCGTTAGCGAAGGAGTCGGCCGGACGATTCTTTTCGATGTGCTCGGTCCATCCCGCTGACGGCGCCGAGGCGCTGTCCGAGGTAGATCGCGTCGCGACGGCGGGCGCGCGAGGACTCAAGCTCCACCCGAACACCCAGAAGTTCGACGTCGCGGATCCGGCCATCACGGCGGTGGTCCAACGGGCCGCGGAGCGGAAGTTGCCAGTGCTGTTCGACGCCTATTCTCCGTTCGACGCGGACCAGGCCGGCAAGTTTGTCCTGCTCGCCATGCAGGTTCCGGAGGCCCGCATCATCCTTGCCCACGCTCACGGGAACCGGTTCTCCGACCTGCTTGTCTACGAGATTCTGACGAGGTACCCCTGGTGGAAACGGAACGTTTGGGTCGACCTTTCGGCCACCGCGAGCCTGCTGGTAGGCGGCCCCTTCGCAGAGCAGTTCGCCTGGGTGTGCCGGAAAGTGGGCACGGACCGGCTCCTCTTCGGCAGCGACTACCCCCTCGACGAACCGAGGACCGCGGTCGAGGCGGTCGTCTCGCTCGGCTTCACCGAGTCCGAGCTCGGGGCGATCTTCTACGGAAATGCCGCCGGACTTTTTGGGCTGCCCCCGCCCTGAGACCGGCCCCACGCCCTGGCCCGGGCCCCCGAAGGTCCGAGGCTCCGCTCGGCAGGTCAGGCCACTCGATGCGGAGGGGGCTCTACGACGGAGCTCTCGTTCCGGACGGTCACCGGCGCCGGACCCGGGCGACGGGCCAGGTGGACGGAAACGACGAACATCCAGGCGAGCAGGGATCCGAGGAATAGCCGCTCGGTCAGCCCCCCGTAGTGAGTCGCGATCCGTGGGACGGCGAACCCCGCTGTGATCTCGACCACGAAGAGGAGGACCACGAGGATCGCGAAAGGGAACGCGAACCGTTTCGCCGCCCGAAGCGACGAACTCTCCCCAAAATGGTCGGCGAGGGCAAAGGCGCCGACCGCACCGCCGAAGAACGCGACCAGGGCGACGACGAGGTGGACCGCGCCATGCCAGGAGAGGGGAAGATTGGGGACGTCCGTGGGGAACGCCGCCAGGATCAACGCGCCGACCGACCAGATCGTAAAGAAGACGACCCCGCTCCGGAGCGGAGCCGACCCACGTCCTTCGAGGCGGACCGTTCGGACCAGGGCGTAGAGAAACACCAGAGAGAGCACCCCGCGATTGATGAAATTGAGCGTCATCACGAACCCGAACGGTCCGACCGCGAGGTCGCTCTCCGCCTGCGTGATGGGGCTGTAGTGCGGCGGAAGGAGCTGGGCCACGACGTCGAGGACCATGTAGAGGAGGATCCCTCCAACCACCAACCAGTAGAGACGGCGCGGGTCCGACCATCCGTCGACGGTGGACGGCCGCGCGCCCCCCCTGATTCCGCTTGCCGACGCCACCGGGAGGGGGAGTGCAAGGAGGGGTATTTGGGAGTGCGTCGGGACGAGGGGGGCTTGGCCGTGGCCGGGGACGTGGTCGCATTCCGGGCGGGCCGGAGGGACGCGGGACTCGCGCACCGCGCGAATAAGTATTCCCGCCGGGCACCTGCTTGAGGGACCGATGGCGAAGGAGGGGTGGGATGACCTCGCCGCCTGGCGGGATTACCGGATGGGCGAGCACGGGGATCTCTGGCACCGTGCCATCATCGACCCGACCCTTCTCGCCGTAGTGGGGCGGGTGCGGGGCCTCCGCGTCCTCGACCTCGGCTGCGGGAACGGATATCTGACGCGCCGCTGGGCCCGCGAGGGAGCGGTCGAATCCGTCGGGGTGGACCTCTCGGACGCGAATCTGCGCTTCGCCCGGAGGCGGGAGATGCGACGGCCATCGGGGGCACGATTCGTAGGTCAGGACGCGGCCCGCCTCAAGGCGTTCAGGGACGGCTCGTTCGATCTCGTCGTCGCCCACATGTCGCTCATGGACATCGAGGACGCGAAGGGGACGGTGAGGGAGGTCGGCCGCGTGCTCGCCGACCGGGGACGATTCGTCTTCTCCATCAACCATCCCTGTTTCGACATCGATCTTCAGTCGATGTGGGTCGTCGAAGGTGATCGGTTGGAGAACACCGTCTTTCGCAAGGTGAGCGGGTACCGAGAAGAGAAGGTGGTCCGGGTTCCGTGGAAGATCTCGGAGAAGGAGACCGCCTACACGCTCTCCTACCATCGGCCGCTGCCCACCTACCTCCGGTACCTTCGCGCAGCGGGATTGGCCGTGGTGCGCATGGAGGAGCCGTCCCCCGAACCCGAGGCGATCCGGAAGAGCCCTCAGGCCCCGTTCCTGTTGGAGATCCCGCTCCATCTCGTGGTGGAGGCGGTGCCCGTTCCCGGACGGGCGGGACGGAGGCGTCGGGCGGGAGCGCTCAGGTCACGGGAGTCGCGAAGGTCGGGACGTACTCCCGCGACAGGCGTCCGACGATCGGGATCGCGTGGCCACAGGCGCGGCACCGGTTCTGCGCGTCGAGGTTCCAGGACTGGATCGTGAATCCGTAGCGGCCCACCGCGATCGCACCGCACGCCGGGCAGTAGGTGTGCTCGAGCGGGTGGCCCCAGACGTTGCCGAGGTAGACGTACTCGAGTCCCTCGGCCTTCACGACGGCGTGCAGTTTCTCGAGGGTCCGGACGGGAGTCTCGGGGAACTCCATCATCTTGTAGTCGGGGTGGAACCGGAGCAGATGGAAGGGGGTCGAAGGCCCGAGGTCGTCCCGCACCCGTCGGGCGAGCTCGCGCGTCGCCTCGACCGACTCTCCCACCTCCGGGACGATCAGGTCGGTCACTTCGACGTGCACCCCGCGCCGGTGTAGATCGGCCATCGTCGCCCAGATCGGTTCCGGTCCCTTGGCGGCGACGTACTTGCGCAGGAACCCGGCTTCGCCACTCCCTTTGAAATCGACACTGATCGCGTCGAGGTGGGGCCCGAGCAGTTCGGTCGCCTCGGGGGTCATGTAGCCGTTCGTCACGAAGTTCGCAAAGAGGCCCGCCGCGCGCGCCTCCTTCATGATGTCGAGGGCGTACTCGATGAAGATCGTCGGTTCGTTGTAGGTGAACGTCACGCCGGCGCAACCGTACCGGAGGGCCGCGGCGACGGCGTCGGCGGGGGACAGGGGACGGCCGAGGATCTCCTGCTCCTGGGAGATCTCAGCGTTCTGGCAGTAGAGGCAGCGCCAATTACACCCCACCGTGCCGATCGAAAAGACCCGCGTTCCCGGATGGAAGTGCGAGAGCGGCTTCTTCTCGACCGGGTCAACCTGGGTCGCGGCCGCCTTGCCGTACGAGAGCAACTCCAGCTTCCCCTCCACGTTCTTGCGAACGAAGCAGAACCCGTGGGATCCGGACGGGATGGTGCAGTACCGCGCGCAGGCGGTGCACTGAACCTTGCCGCCGGCCATCGGCTTGTAGAGGAGGGCGGGGTGTGCCATCGCGCGTTCACCTTCCCCCATTCTAAGGGCGAGACGCGCATTAACCCTGCCGTAAAGTCCACCCGACCTCGAGCCGAAGGTTCATCCCCCGCGGTGGGGTCGGGCGCGTGTGCAGGGTGCGCGTCGGCCCGCTGGGCCGAATCCCGAGGCCGACCGGCTCGAGCTCCAGGTCTCCGAGCGGGTCTCGCCGACGCCCGAGATGCAGGAGCGCGTGGCGCGGGTCCGCACTGAGCTCGTCGACCGGGTCCGCGTTGCTGCCGAGAAACGCTCGAGCCCCCTCGTGCGCGCCCTGGTAGCGGGAAGCGCGGCCCGCGGGACCTACCTGTCCGACCGGCTCGACATCGACCTCTTCCTCCTCTTCCCACCGGAGCTTTCTCGCGACCGGCTCCGAGAGGAGGGGCTCGCCCTGGGTCGTGCGGTCCTCTCCGACCCGGAGACCCGGTACGCCGAACATCCCTACCTGCGCGGTCGGTTCGAGGGGTTCAACGTCGATGCCGTCCCCGGGTTCGCGATCACCGACCCGTCCCGACCGCTCTCTCCGGTCGACCGGACCCCGTTCCACCAGCAGTACCTCTCCGCGCGGGAGACCCCGGAGCTTGTCGCGCAGGTCCGCCTCTCGAAGCAGTTCTTCCGCTCGCTCGGGGTCTACGGGTCGGAATCCCGGACCGAAGGTTTTTCGGGGTACCTCGTCGAGCTCCTGGTGCTCCGGTTCGGCTCGCTCCAGGGACTCCTCGGAGCCGCCCGATCCTGGCGCATTCCCGTACGCCTCGAGGATGCCGGGCGCGACCCACCGCGACTCCCGGCGGAGGTCGCTCTCATCCTCGCCGATCCGGTCGACCCGCACCGGAACGTCGCGAGCGCACTGTCCCGACGGAACCTGGCCCTCCTGATCCTCGCCGCCGGCGCGTACCTCGACCACCCGGCCGAGCCCTGGTTCGAGGTGCGCCCTCCGCGGCCGTTTCCCCGCGAAGCGGCGATCGCCCGAGTGCACGAACGGGGGACGCACGTCACGGTCGTTTCCCTCCCCCGACCTGACCTCGTCGACGATACCCTCTACCCACAGGTCCGCAAGGCCGAACGGGCGATCGCCGAGGAGGTCGGACGTTCCGGGTTCGAGGTGGTCGGGTCCGCCTCCGCCGTGGAGACGGCCCGCGTCGTGATCGCCATCGAGGTCGGTCACCCCCACCGTCCCGCGGTTCGAGCGCAGGACGGACCGCCGGCCGGGCTCGACCGGGTCGGGCAGTTCCTCGACAAGTGGACGGCGCCAGACGCTCCCGTCCTCCAAGGCCCGTACGTCCGGGCCGACGGCAGCCTGGGGGTGGACTCGCGGCGCACGGACCGCGAGGTCGAACCCGTGATCCGCTCCATGCTCCCCCGCCTGTCCCTCGGGCGCGACCTGACCCCGAAGGACGCCAGTCGGGTCACCGTGCGTCCCCTCTCGGCCGAATCGGACAGCCCCGCACTGTCGGAGGCGCTTCGCGAGCTCGTCGAGCGCCGGTTGCCCTGGCTGGAACCTCGATGAACTAGAGCCCGGTCGGGGAAATGTTCAACAAGAGGAACCAGATCGCGAGCCACCCGAAGAACTCGAGCGCGATGAGGCCCGCCCAATCTCCCTTGGTGTAGTACCTCGAGTTCGATCGAATCCGCTGGATCAGGAAGACGCTCCCGACGATGCCCGCGAGCCCGAGGCCGAACGGGATGTACCCGTTGAGACCGGTCGCCGAGAGGATCCAGGCCACCAGCCCAAGCACCAGGGCGAAGACCCCCGCGAGGGCGGTGGCGGTCGCGAGCTCGTACTCCTTCCAAACGAACCCGGAATCATCGAATTGGGGGAATTCGAACGCGGGGATCGCGTCCTCCTCCATCTTCTTCCGGGCCTTTTTTGCCATCGCTAGCCCCCCCGCGCGGCCGCGGCTCGCTCGAACAGCTCCTCCGCATGGTAGGAACTGCGGACGAGGGGGCCGGACTCCACGGCGGCGAAGCCTCGGTCGAGGGCTCGCCGTTTCCACCCGTCAAACTCGCCGGGGGGAACGTACCGGACGACGGGCCGGTGACTCGCGCCCGGGGAGAGGTACTGGCCGAACGTCACGAGGTCGACCTCCGCGTCGCGGAGGTCGTGCAGGGCCGTCTCGACCTCGGCGTCCGTCTCCCCCAATCCGAGCATGATCGAGGATTTGGTCACCAGAGGGTCCCCCCCGATCGAGCGGGCCCGGCGCAAGACCTCGAGCGAGCGTTCGTACCCGGCCCGCGGGTCACGGACCTGGGAAGAGAGCGAGCGTACGGTTTCGAGGTTGTGAGCGAACACCTCGGGCGGGTGGACGAGAACGTCCCGGAGGGCCGCTTCCGAGCCGCCGAGGTCGCCGGCCAGGAGCTCGACCTTGGTCGCGGGAGCCGCGGCACGGATCCGTTCGACCGTCTCCCGGAGGATCGCGGCGCCCCCGTCCGGGAGGTCGTCGCGGCAGACCTGGGTCAGGACGACGTATCGAAGCCCCCATTTTTCGACCGCGGTCGCGACGCGCTCGGGCTCGGTCCGGTCGACGACGCCCCGGGGCCAGCGGGTCGTGACGGCGCAGAACCCACACCGCCGCGTGCAGTCGGTCCCGAGGAGCATCAGGGTCGCGGTCCCGGCCGACCAGCACTCGGGGAGGTTGGGGCACTTCGCCTCGCGGCAGACGGTCTCGAGTTGGAGGCCCTCGAGCACTCCCCGGACCTCCGGGTAGAGCGGACCTTTCGGAGGTCGAACGCGGATCCACTCCGGGAGTCGCCCGGGTCCCGGCATGGGACCGGCCATGGCCTCGGCAGTCTCCACGCCGGTCCGACCCGTGGGCACCTTTAGGCTTTGCGCGGGCGACCTCGGCCCAGGCGCTCCTCGACCAGCGTCGCGAGGTAGCTCGCGGGAAGGTCGTCCATCGCGACCCGGCTTGACTCCCCCGTCCCGCCGGTCTCGAGCGTGACCAGCCCGTCCCGCTCGAGCTCCTTGAGCGTCCGCCAGAACGTCGTACGACTCATCGGAGAGCCACCGAGCTCTTCGAGGAGGGCCGTGTGCGCGGCTCGGAGCTTCTGGCTCGCGACGGCCGCGCCGCGGCTCCGCAGCGAACGGGAGAGGGCCAGCAGCACGCCGAGCTCGTTCGTCGAGAGATCCTCGAGCTGCGATTCGGAGAGCGTCGGGAGCAGCGAGCCCTTCGTTCGTCGGACGTGCTCCGCGAGGATCGTGTCGGACCCGGAGTCCTCGGCGACGTGGGCAGCGCCCGAGAGGAGCTCGAGGGCGAACCGGGCATCCCCGTTCGGAACGGCGATGCGGGCGATCTGGTCGAGCACCTCCCGGTCGACGCTTCCCGGACGGAGGGCGAGCTCCGCCCGCGTGGAGAGGATCTCCACGAGGTCCTCCCGACCGTACGGGGCCAGCGCGAGTCGATGCGTCACGCCGAAGCTCGAGCGGCTCGGCGCATCGAGGTACGGGAGGAGGTCCTCCGCGGCGACCAGGAGCAGCGAGATCGATCCGAGCGCGACCTCGTGAGAGCGGGAGAGGAGGTAGACCAGCTTGGTCTCTTGCTTGACGAGTGCGCCGGCCTCGTCGAGGATGACGACCAGGTGCTGAGGCCGCCGTCGCAGTCCCTGCTCGAAGACGTCGATCATTTCAGAAAGGCTGTATCCGCGGTCCGGCAGCGAGACATCCACCGACCGGAGGAGGTCGAGCATGACCGTGCGGTCGCTCGCCCGCCGCCAGCAGTTGATGTAGGCGGACCGGACCGGGAGCAAATTCCCCCGCCCGGTGCGTTCGAGGTCGCTGGCGAGCCGGCGCGCGAGCGCGGTCTTGCCACTTCCGACCCCGCCGGTGAGCAGGAGGTGGTAGGCGAGCCCCTTCGAGAGCGCCTCGCGGTATCGCTTCGTCAGGACCTCGAGTTCCTTCTCACGACGCACCAACCGGGGCGGCAGGTAGGCCGGGTCGAGGGTTTCCTCTTTGACCAGGATCCGGAGCGGGCTCGGCACGATGCCCGGGACAAGGGTCCCCGATATCAGGTTCGCTGTCCGCGGGCAGCCCGGGGACGACGCTTCGTATCGGGCCGTCCCTCGAGCAGCTCTTGGAGGACCGAAGCGACCAGTTCGGCGGTCGGCCTTCGGGCGTCCAGGACCCGCCACTCTCCCTCGTGGGCCAGGCGCCGATACCGCCTCGCCACTCGAGCGAGCGTTCGTCGTCGTTCCAGCGGGCCCCGGACGCGGGAGCGCCGGCCCAGCCGTCGCAGGGCCTCGGCGGGGGAGAGGTCGAGCAGGATGACCCGGTCCGGAAGGATCGTCGCGCGGGGGCCGAGCTCCTCGAGGCGTCGGACCGCGGGCGTGCCGAGCGCGCTGCCCTGGTAGGCCAGGGTCGAGTAGAGCGAACGGTCCGTCACGACCAGGTCCGAGTGGCGAAGGTCGCGCTCGAGCCCTGGACGGGCGAGGAACCGGTCGAGGGTGAAGTAAACCGCCCCGGCCCAGGGGTCCCGGGCGCCCGCCTGCTGGGCCAGGCGCCCGAGCGCCGGGTCGGACGGCTCTCGCCGCAGGAGGACCTTCATGCCGCGGCGACGCAGGGCCGTGGCGAGCGCCCGGGCGAGGGTGGACTTGCCCGCGCCGTCGATTCCTTCGAGGGCAAGCAGCACCCCGCGCCGGCGGGCGCTCATCGGGTCACCGTCCGCGGGATCTCGGGACGCCAGCCGTACACCGTCTCGAACGACCGGACGAACGGGATCCAGAGGCGCTCGACGGCCTCGGGACCGCGATCCGCGATCGCGGTGGCGCGGCGCGGCACGGTGGCGAGGTCGAGGACCGCACCCGGACGGGCCGGGTCGTCGAGGAAATCGGTCTCGAGGAACCAGGGTCCCTCTTCCTCGAGGACCTCGTTCACCAGCTCCCTTCGGGCGAGATAGGAGGGCGCGATGCCGCTGCGCTCGGCACGGGGGAGGAGCGAGCGCGCGTAGTGCTTCACGACCCGCGCCGGTGGGAGGCCGGCGCGCGTCGCCTGGACCGCGAGCGCGCGGTATCCGTCCGCGTCCAGGTCCGCTGAGTGTACGACGGCGGGGCAGTCCACGTCACGCGCCACCGCAAAGGCATGGTCGAGCGCGCTCTCGCAGGCTCGCCGGAGGGGTTCTTCTACCGGGAAGTGGGGCAAGCCGACCTCCCCGAGGGCGACCGCCAGTCCTTCCCGCACGAATCGTCCCGCGAGGTCGACCGCGTCTCGCTGGAGCGCCAGCGCCGGCCCGAGACCGAGGAGCGGGGCTGCATGGACGAGGTCGATCGGGTAAGGGGCGACCACGCACCGCACGTCGACCCCCGTCTCCGTGCGGATGGACTGGGCCAGTCGGAACGTGGTGTCGAACTGATCGCGATAATCCTCGATCGCGCGGGGAACCGTACTGGCGTAGTTCTGGGTCACGAGAAGGAGATGCGTCCCGCCGGCGGCGGCGAACCGTCGGGCCGCTGCGACTCCCTCGCCGCTCGGACTGAGGTGGCAGTGATGGTCGACAACGGGCAGATCGCTCGGGAGCGGCACCGGGCCGACCTCCGGGGTGCGGGCCTAGCGCAGGAGGCCGGCGCCTTGGAGTTCCTTCGTGATCTTCTTGACCGCGACCTCGACGTCCGAGGGTTTTCGGGCGCCGGTGCAGACCAGCTTGCCGCTGCCAAACAGCAGCACTACCACCTTCGGGACGTCGATGCGGCAGACGAGGCCCGGGAACTGCTCGGGCTCGTATTCGACCCGGTCGAGCCCGAGCGTGACCGCGATGGCGTTGAGGTTGATCTCGCTCTCGAGGTCGGAGCTCGCGACGATGTTCTGCACCTCGATCTTCGGGTGCATGTTGATCTTCTGTCCGCCCTTCTTGATCTGAGAGGCGACGGAGTGGATCGACTCCTCCACTTCGTGCATGCTCTTCGCTCCAGTGCAGACGACTTTGCCCGATCGGAACAGCAGGATCGCGGTCTTGGGCTGCTTGAGACGGTAGATGAGACCCGGGAACTGTTCGGGCTCATACTCCGCGCCGTCGAGGCCAAGCGCGATCGATTGGAGGTCGAGTACGTCTCCGAGGGAGGTCGACGCAACGACGTTCTCAATCCGTATCTTGACCAACGAAATCCCCGGCCGCGGGACCATTTAAGGACTATATAACCACATTTTTGGCGTTTCTTACCCGGCGGGCCCGGGACACCGCGTACCCCCACCGTCGAGGGTCTCGGGTCGATCGTCGGGACGAGGGGAGTCTACGGGGGCTTCCCGGCGTCCGGACCGGTGACATGGGAGACCGGGAACAAGGACCACCGGCGGCAGAGCGGGCAGGCCATGTAGCGCTGGTTCCAGAGCCGAATCGTGGTGAAGGAGACTCCGGGGATGCATTCGTAGTCGAATTCGCCGCCGCATTTCGGGCACTTCTGGTGGCGTTTCCAGGGGAGCGACATGGGTCGCCGAAGATAGTTGAAAGATAACGGGTCGGTCGCGGCGTTAGGGGGGCGCCGGAGAATGCGGAACGTAGACTGGGCCGAACGTCTCGTCCTCGACCGGGAGGTCAAGGAACGCCCGGAGGATCCGCCGGGTGAACCCCCACAGGACGTGCCCCTCATGGACCGTCGCGTTCACCGGGATGATCCCGACCGAGGTATCTCGCACGACTCGCTGCGTGGTCTCGAGGGACGAGAGAGGGAGCCAGAACACGTGGGCGACCTCCTGGGGGCTCCGGGGGGCGGGGGTCCTACCTGCCAGGCTCAGCCGAGCGGCGAACACCCCGACATCGAGTTCGAAGCGCCGGGCGTGCACCGTGGAGACATAGTGGAGCTCGCTGTCGAGGTCCTGCTGCGCGAGCCCGACCTCTTCTTCCAGCTCCCGGAGCGCGGTCTGCGCCAGGTTGCCGTCGCCCTCCGAGACGTGGCCCCCCGGGAGCGCGACCTGGCCGGACGCCGGATCGTCGGGGTCGGAGGCTCGCTCGATCAAGAGGAGCTCGAGGTCCGAGAGGCCTTCCCGCAGCACGATCGTGACCGCTGCGCCGGCAGAATTTACCGGCGGTCGCTGGATCGGGTATCGTGCCAGCAGTTGGTCGAGCGAGCGGGCCGGGGGCGCGGGAGGGACCGTCACTTCTGCCAGTCGTAGGAGACCTTCTCGCGTACGGTATCCCGGTCGAGCGGATGGTCGCTCCGGGGGGAATTCTTCACGATGGCCTCGAGCGAGGCGATGCGCGCGAGCAGATCCCGAACCTGCGCCTCCAGGGAGGCGATCCGAGCATTGAACGCGGGGTCGGGGTCGGCCATCAGACTCCGAATCGCGAGACCCCAGATAACCTCACACGCTGGCCGGGGAGCCTCCCCGGTCAGACCACGGAAGGGTCGGTGGGTCCCTCGGCCCTCTGGACGAGCGTCCGGATCGACTCCACCAGCTCCTTCGGGCGTTCGGCGGGGATCAGGTGCCCTGTTTGCACGAGGATCCGGATCTGGGCGCCGGAGATCGTCTGGCGAAGGATGCGGCCGTGGGAGGCGTCGACCACCGCGTCGTCCATCGCCTGGACCATGAGCGTTGGCAGTTTGAGCGAGGCGATCCGGTTCTTCTCGTCAAACGTCGTCATCGCCTTCCCCCACGCCCGCGCGCCGGTGAAATCTCGACCCACCACCTCCTCTCGCAAGGCGTCCGCGACCTCGAGGTGGGCTTCTATCCAGTCCGGATAGTAGAGATCCTTGAGCAAACGAAGCGCGAAAGCGTCCGGGCCTTCCTGGTCGTACGTCGTCCACCAACGCTCCATCACCGCCTTCTGGTGTGCGTCGCAGTAGGCCGCACCGCTCACCAGCGTCAGGCTGCGGGACCGCTCGGGGTGGTTGAGGGCGAGCTGCAGGGCGAGGAAGGCTCCGCCGCTGAAGCCGACCCAGTGGACCGCCGTGAGTCCCAACCGGTCGAGAAGGGCGAGAACGTCGCCTTCGAGCTCGTCGAACGAGCAAGTCGAACCCGGAGGAAACGGCATGTCCCCGTGCCCCCGCAGGTTCGGGACGACGAGACGAAACTCCCCCGACAGGTCGGGGATCACGGCATTCCATAGGAGACGGTCCCCTCCGACACCATGGAGGAGAATGATCGCGGGTCCAGACCCCTCTTCCCGGTACGAGAGCGCGAGCGGTAGTCCCGCCTCTGAGCCCATCGGGCCGGCGAATCTTCCACCCCTATTAATTCCGTGGTCGGCCCGATGGGGGCCGGTCGCGCACCGGGGGAATGGCTCGGTCCGCGAGGTGGTCCATAAATAGGGGAGGTCGGCTCTTCCGCCGGATATGTCGCGCGGTGTGATGCTCATGAGCGGGGGTATTGACTCCCCGGTCGCGATGCACTACCTCCTACGTCAGGGCCACGAGCTCCTGGCGGTCCACATGGACAATCGCCCCTTCACGGACGATTCCCCTCTTTCCAAGGTCGTGGACCACCTGACGGTCCTCCGGGACCGGTACCACCAGGCCATCCCGCTGTACGTCGTCCCCCACGGGTCGACCCAGGTGACCCTCATGCGGGAGACCGACCGGCACGTCGGGTGCGTCCTGTGCCGCCGGTTCATGTGGCGTTCGGCCGAACGGATCGCCCAGCGCGAAGGGGCCACCTTCCTCGTGACCGGCGAGGCGTTGGGCCAGGTCGCCTCGCAAACGCTCTCGAACATGCGGAGCGCGACCGCCTCGGTCTCACTTCCCATCGTGCGACCGCTGATCGGCTTCGACAAGTCCGAGATCGAGCTCGTCGCGAAGGAGATCGGAACCTACGAGATATCGACCCGCCCGGGAGTTTGCTGCCAAGCCGTCCCGAACAAGCCGGCCACCCGCTCGAACCTCGTCCAGATCCTCCAGGAGGAGGAGCGGATCGACGTCGAGCAGATGATCGACGACTGCGTCCGGAAGGCCGTCATCCTCTAGCGCGGCGTCGTATTCCCCCCGTCAAGCGCCTTCCGAGAGGGGGGAGGGCCGGCCAGGACCCACCGCCCTCTGGCTAGGCAAGTTCATGTACACGTAGGGCAACTCCCGCGAGTGACTCCGGCACGGTGGACAAATTGAACGCAGGGTACAATTACGAGCCGCCTGAGGCGCAGTCGATCAAATCGATGTTCCACATCGTCCGAATCCTGGCGATCATCTTCGGGGTTCTGCTTTTCCTCGCGGGTCTAGCCTACATCGGGATTCTCGTAGCGGCCTACAACGCATGCAATGTCGCCGGAAGCATCTGCGTCGGGGTCTACGCGGGCAGTCTCGGGTTCATCCTTGTCCCTGCGATTCTGATCGTGATCTTCGGCCTGGTGGACATCATCATCTACCTGAAGATGAAGAGCCTCGAGGCGATGGTAAATGCCCGCCAGTATCAGCAGGCGAAGGCCCAGACGCTCATCTGGATGATCCTCGGGTTCATCCTCGGGGGTATCATCATCGGGATCCTGCTGCTCATCGCCTACATCAAGTTCGACCCCCTGATCAACGCGTCCCGCGCCCAGGGCGGCCAGGGACAGTGGGGCCAGCCCGGTCAGATGGGTGCGCCCCCCCAGCAGGCGCAGTGGGGAGCTCCTCCGCCCACGACCTGGGGACAGCCGACCGCCGCGCCGGCGATGGGCAAGGCGTGTGCGTCGTGCGGCGCCCCGAACGCCGCGGGAGCCCAGTTCTGCGCCAAGTGCGGGGCCGCTCTGCCTCCCTAGATCCCTCGTACCCGATTGGGTCCAACCCCTTCCTCGGCGAATCGTTCTCGAAATCGAATTGAGGGGGGCCCGCGCGCGCGGACCCCGGGCAGAAGAGGTCAGATATCTCTCCCTGCGTCCGGCCATCGACGGATGTATCGCACCCTTCGTCTTTGTTCCAGCGGCGGCGGTTTCGAGGCCATCCCCGACCCACCCCGCCGCCTGGACCTTCGGCGAGTGCGCGCCGCCCTCGAGCGGAACGGCCTCCGAGTGGTGGACGCTCGCGTGATGTTGATCGCGGGCTCCGACCCCGAAGTAACCATCAGCCAGAACGGGAGGCTCCTGTTCAAGACGTCCGACCCCAAGACCGCCGACCGGGCGTTCGCCCGCCTCCTCCCAGTGATTGAGGGAGCGAGCGATGGCGGGCCGTAACCTTGCCTCCCCAAGGTTAAGGGCCCTTTCCGCCTTCAATTGCTCCGGAGGAACGATGAGGGAAACTTGGGTCGTCGGGGCGGCGTCGAATCGCTTCGGTAAGATGAAGGAGACCGGCCGCGAGGCCGCCACCCGGGTCTCCCTGGCGGCGATCGAGTCGGCCGGTCTCGCGCCGAAGGACATCGGGTACACGTTCGTCTCGAACTGCTTCGGTATCGCCGAGCATCAGGCCCATGTGGGACCGCTCATCAACGGCGGCCTCGGGATCCCCGAGGTTCCGTCCTGCACGATCGAATCCGCCTGCTCGTCCTCGAGCGCGGGGCTGCACGAGGCGTTCGTCCATGTCGCCGGGGGGTTCGTCGACGCCGCCTTGGTCGTCGGCTCCGAGAAGCTCTCCCATCTGGATACCCTGGCGGCCACCAGCTACTTCGCCACCGCCGCGGACTATTCCTTCGAGACGAAGAACGGCGCGACGTTCCCCGGCCTGTACGCGACCCTCGCGAGCGCCTATATCGCAGCGTACCGGACGACCCCGGAGATGTTCGGGGCGATCGCGGTCAAGAATCATGCCAACGCCGCCCGGAACCCCCACGCCCATTTCCAGAAGGAGATCTCGATGGAAACCTACCTCCATTCCCCCATCATCGCATCCCCCCTCCGCCTCTACGATTGCTGCCCGTTCTCGGACGGAGCGGCCGCGATCGTCGTAGCGGCCAAGGAGTTCGTGAAGACCCCCCGGTCCGAGCCTCTGGTCGTGAGGGCCTCGGCCCGGGCCGGTGCGATCACGGAGATGCAGGACCGAACGGACCTCCTCGGCTTGCCCTCCACCCGGACCGCAGCCGCAAAGGCGTTCCGTCAGGCCCACATGGAGCCGAAGGACATCGATTTCGCGGAGGTGCACGACTGTTTCACGATCGCCGAGGCCCTCGCCCTCGAGGACCTCGGGTTCTTCCCCCGTGGGGGGGGAGCCCGGGCCGCCTTGGACGGCCTGACAACGCGGGACGGAAAGCTACCGGTGAACTCGTCGGGGGGTCTCAAGGCGAAGGGTCACCCGGTCAGCGCGACCGGCGTTTCGCAGGTGGTCGAGGTCTTCGAACAGTTCAACGGGCTCGCGAAGGGACGAGAGGTGCCCCGCACCCAGACGGCGCTCACGCACAACGTCGGAGCGACCGGCGGCTCGTGCTCGGTCCACATCTTCTCGCGGAGGTAAGAGGACCGAACATGTCGTCTGAGAATCTGCCGGCGGCGCCCCACACGATCGAGGAGTGGGTCCATTCGTACGAGCAGGGCGGTCCCTTGCGGGGGTTCCGTTGTCCGGAGTGCGGCCTCCTCACCGCTACCTGGAACCTCGCCTGCCCCCGCTGCGGCCAGGTGGGTCTGCTCGAGCACGCGCTCGGTTCGGCGGGCAAGGTCGTCGCGTTCACCGTGCTCACGGTGCCCGGGGACGAGTTCCTCAACGACGCCCCCTACGCCTACGTCGTGGTCGAGCTCGACGGGGGCGGTCGGATCACCGGTTGGATGCCCTCGGTCCGCACGGTCGAAGGACTCACGATCGGGGAGCGCGTCCGGTTCGTACCGAGCTACAAGCCCGGTGTCCAGTTCTCCCGGGAGGCCGAGGCAAGGGACTCGGGGAAGGTCGCTTGAATTGACCGACGCCCGCCCCTTGGGGGACCGGGTCTGGCTGACCCGGTACCCGCCTTCGGTCCCTCACTCGCTCGACCTCCCTCCGAAGCTGCTGCCCGAGGTCATCGAGGAAGCCGTGAAGCGCTGGCCCGACCGAGCGGCCCTCATCTACTATGGGGCGAAGTGGTCGTACCGCCGCCTTTGGGAGGAGAGCGGACACTTTGCAGCCGCTCTCGCCCGCGATGGGGTCGGGCCCGGGGATCGCGTCGCGATCTACCTTCCGAACTGCCCCGCCTATCCAATCGCCCTGCTCGGGATCCTTCGGCTCGGGGCGGTCGTGGTCCAGGTCAGCCCGCTCTATATCGGCCAAGACCTGGTCCGTATGCTCAAGGACTCCACCCCCAAGGCCCTCGTGACCCTCGAGATCCTCTATCCGAACCTCGCGAAGGTCCGCCCCGAGTTCGCGGTGCCGGTGCTCTACGTCGCCCGCCTCCGGGAGCTGTACCCGTTCTGGACGCGCCCGTTCGTCAACCTGGTGCTCAAACGACGAGGGATCCCCACCGCCTACCCGCGGGACGACCCCACGGTACGTCCGTGGACGTGGACCGTCCATTATCGCGGCTCCTTCCCCGAGTTCCACGGCGACCCCGCGACCTCGGTGGCGGTGCTCCAGTACACGGGCGGCACGACCGGTGTCCCGAAGGCCGCGATGCTCACGCACCGGAACCTATTCGCGAACCTGCTCCAGATCAACGCCTGGAACACCCGGCGAAAATCGGGCGAGGAGGTACTCCTCGCGTCGATCCCCTTCTTTCACATCTACGCGCTGACCGTGGCGCTCCTCGCGGGTCTCGCCGACGGAGCCACGATCGTCATCCAGACCCGACCGGACGTGCCCGAGCTCCTCAAGCTCATGGACCGGTACGCTCCCACGCAGTTCCCGGGAGTGCCCGCCCTCTACACGGCGTTCAATCAGACCCCGGGGATCGAGAAGCACAAGATCCACTCGATCAAGTTCTGTGTGAGCGGTTCGGCCCCCTTGCCGGTCGAGGTCGCGCGTCGGTTCGAGGAACTCACCGGCGGAACGCTGATCGAGGGGTACGGGCTCAGCGAGACGTCGCCGGTGACGCACGTGAACCCCACCGAGGGGGAACGTCGGGCCGGGTCGATCGGGATCCCGGTCCCGGACACGGACCAGCGGATCGTCGACGCGGAGACCGGGACCCGGGTGCTCGCGGTGGGCGAGGTCGGCGAGCTCGCGGTCTACGGCCCCCAGGTCATGCTGGGGTACTATCACAACGAGGCGGAGACCGCGATGGTGCTGCGTGACGGCTGGTTCCGCACCGGGGACATCGCCCGCATCGACGCGGACGGCTTCGCGTACATCGTCGACCGGAAGAAGGACACGATCAACGTCGGAGGGATGAAGCTCTACCCGCGCGAGGTCGAGGAGGTGCTCTACCAGCACCCCGCGATCGCCGAGGCGGCCGCGATCGGCGTCCCGGACGCCGGACACGGCGAAGTGGTGAAGGCGTTCGTCGTCCTCAAGCCCGGGATCCCGGCGACCGAGTCCGAGCTGATCGCGTTCGTCCGGGAACGGATCGCCCACTACAAGGCGCCCCGCACCATCGAGTTCCGAACGAGCCTGCCTCGGAGCGGGGTCCAAAAGGTGCTGCGGCGAGTCCTGAAGGAGGAGTCGATCGCGGCGACGAGCGCCGCCCCGGCCGGAGCCCCTACCAGCCCCGTGCGATGAGGTCCCGCGAGATCACGAGCCGCTGGATCTCGTTCGTCCCTTCGAAGATCTCGCTGATCCGCGCGTCCCGGTAGGCTCGCTCGATGGGCGTGCCGCGGATGTACCCGAGTCCCCCGTGGATCTGGAGCGCCTCGTCGATGACCTCGCTCGCCCACTCCGAGGCGAGGCACTTCACGATCGACGATTCGCGGGTCTTCTCCGCCCGCTCGAGCCGACCCCAGGCTTTCGGGTCGGAGCCCATCCGGTCCTGGTGGGCCGCGGCGTGGTAGACGAGCAGCCGGAGGGCCTGGGCGCGCATCGCCATGTCGGCGAGCTTGAACTGGATCGCCTGGTACTCGCTGATCGGCAGGCCGAACTGCGTTCGGTTCTGCGAGAACTGGAGCGCGCCGGCGAGGGCGGCCTCGATGCCGCCGAGGGAGGCGGCGCCGAGGGACACACGCCCGACGTCGAGGGCCGTCATCGCCACGGCGAATCCCTTCCCGACCTCGCCGAGCACGCACTCCGGGCCGAGCTCGACGTGGTCCAGGACGAACTCGGCGGTCGAGGTGCCGTGGAGTCCCATCTTCTTCTCGCACCGTCCGACCTTGAACCCGGCGGCGTCGGTGTCGACCAGAAAGGCGGTGACCCCTCCGTTGGGACCGAGCTTGATGTCGTTCCCGGCCAGGAGGATGACGGTCCCGGCTTCGCGCCCGTTCGAAACGTAGATCTTGTTGCCGGTGAGGACCCAAAGGTCGCCCTTCTTCTCCGCGACCGTGCGAAGCGCCCCGGAATCGCTTCCCGAGCCCGGCTCCGTCAGGCTGAACGCGAGGAGTCGCTCTCCTTTGGCGGCGGGGATGAGCCAGCGCCGCTTCTGCTCCTCCGTCCCATAGTATAGGAGCGGGGTCGTGCCGAGCGAGGTGTGAGCCCCCACGATCACTCCATGCGAGGCGTCGACCTTCCCCAGCTCTTCGAGGAAGAGGCAGTAGCCGACCTTGCCGAGGCCGAGGCCCCCGTACGCCTCGGGGATCGGGATGCCGAAGTAGCCCTCCTCCTGCATCCGTCGGACGGAGGCCGCGGGGAACTCCTCCTTCTCGTCCATCTCCACGACGATCGGCGCGACCTCCTTCTGGAGGAACGCGCGGGCCGCCTCGCGGAACGCCTCCTGGTCGGGGGTGAACGAGAACTCGATGGCCATCGCTAGGCTCCCTGGAACTTGGGCGGGCGGCGCTCGACGAACGCGAGGAGGCCCTCCCCAAGGTCGGACGAGGGGAGCACCTGGGAGGCGAAGAGGCCCGTCTCGATCTCGATCCCCTCCGAGAGGGGTTTCGCGATCCCTTCGTTGATCGCCTTCTTGGCGGCCTGCACCGCCTTTGGCGCCTTTTGCGCGATCGTGTGCGCCAGGTCCCGTGCGGCCCGCAGTTCCTGGCCGGCCGGGACGGTCTTGTTGACCAGACCGATCCGGAGCGCCTCGGGCGCGGAGATCATCGCGCCCGTGAAGATGAGTTCCTTGGCCTTGGAGAGACCGATCGTCCGGGGAAGCCGCTGCGTTCCGCCGTACGCCGGCATGAGGCCGTAGTTGACCTCGGGCGCCCCCAGTTTCGCCGAGTCCCCTGCGACCCGCAGGTCGGCCGACAGAGCCAGCTCGAGGCCGCCTCCGAGCGCGAGACCGTTGATCGCCGCGACCACCGGCGGTCGGAGGGCTGCGATGCGGGCGAAGAGGGCATGGCCTCGTCGAACGACGTCCGGCGCGCTCGCGAGGTCGAGCCCGGCCATCTCCTTGAGGTCGGCGCCGGCACTGAAGTACTGGCCATCGCCCGTGAGGATGACCGCCCGAACCCGGGCGTCGGCTTCAATTTCCGTAAGGTGGCGGTCGAGCTCCGCGAGCAGCGCGGTGCTGAGGGCATTCACGGGAGGGTTCTTCAGGATCAGGACCTCGACACCGTCCTCCTCGCTCTTCCGCTCGACGAGCCCACCCTCTGGCATCGACCCTCCTCCGAGCCCACGAGGCCGCCCTCCGCTTTTAATGCATCCTCTCCGACCCTCGTGAGAGGCCGCCGCGGGGGCGGGGCGAACCCTATGTAACGGGTCCCGTTCGGCCCGCGTGGTCCGCCGGGAGCTGTTCTCGCTCTCCCTCTACTCCCTGCTGGCGAGCAACCGGGGTGGGCTGTTCATCGTCTTCCTTCCGCTCTACCTCGTCCAGGTCAAAGGCGCGTCGCTCCCGGCCGCGCTGGTCATCCTGAGCCTCGCGTACATCCCGGCGAGCCTCATCGGCCCGTTGGTCGGGCGCCTCTCGGATCGAGTCGGTCGCCGACGCCCGTTCCTCCTGCTCGGTGAGGCGGCGGCGTTCCCTCTGTTCCTCGCGATCGTATTCGCTCCGGGGTGGCAGCTCGCCGGCACCCTGTTCATCGCGGCCGAGCTCGCGCTCGCGATCGGGGGACCGGCTTACACCGCGTACGTCGCGGACGTCACCGGTTCCCACGAGCGCGGCGAGGGGTATGGGCTGCTCAACGCGACGTCCAATGCCGGGGCCGTCGTCGGGTTCATCCTCGCCGGGGTCCTCACCTACTGGTACGGTCTCCAGGTCCTGTTCCCGTTCGTCGTCATCGTGATGGTGGGGACGCTCTCGGTGGTCATCTTCGTGGTCCCCGAGAGCCGGGTCAAGCCAACGCCGAAACGCCGCCCGCTCCGCGAGATGGTACCGGTCGCCACGTTCTCGTTCGCCGTCTCCATCCGCGCGCTGGGCAGCGGTGCGGTCGCGACGTTCTACGGCTACCTGGCCTACAGCCTCGGGGCGAACGACCTGGAGGTGGGGATCGTCGCGATCGCCGGGCTCCTGACGGGTGCTCTGGTCTCGCTCCCGCTCGGGCGGATGATCGACCGCCGGGGCGCGATCCGGGGAGTATGGTATGGCACAGTCCTCACCCTGGTCTCGTATGGCCTGTTCATGCTCTCGACCGAGTGGGTCGACACGATACCGGCCCAGGCCGTGCGCAACGCGGGCCTCTCGCTCGTCGGCACGGGCATGCAGGCCTATGTCGCGGAGATCGCCCCCGAGGGCCATCGCGCGGAGTACTTGGGCTTCTTCTCGCTCATCAATTCCACGATGTGGAGCGCCGGGCCACTGGTCGGGGCGATCTTCCTCGAGTTCTGGGGCTATGCGGGACTGTTCTGGATGGCGATCGCGACCACGATCCTCTCGCTCGCGGTCATGGAGTTCCTGTACGGAGAGGTCGGGATCCGCGCGCGCCTCCAGGGACGCGCCCCCGAGGTCCCGCTCGTCGGGGCGGGCGCTCCCCCCTTGTCCTGACCACCGTGATATAGCCCACCGCCGTCCGTCGTCCGTGCAGCGCCCCACGACCTTCGCCGACGCATCCGCGACGCTCGAAGAGTCGGAGTACGTCGTGGTCGGCGTTCCGTTCGACCGGACGACCTCGTTCCGCCCTGGAGCCCGGTTCGGACCGGACTCGATCCGCCAACACTCCTGGAATTTCGAGTCGTACGACCTCGAGACCGGCCTCGACCTTTCCGACATCGCGATCCACGACCTCGGGAACACCGAGGAATTCGGTTCGGCTGAAGACATGGCCAATTCGCTCCGGGCGGAGATCCGGCCCCTGTATGCCGCCGGCAAGGTCCCGATCGTGCTCGGGGGAGACCACGCCTGCTCGCCTCCGGTGGTCGAGGCGTACCCGGACGGCGCCCCGAGCCTCGGAGTGCTCTACCTGGACGCCCACATGGACTTCCGGTCGAGCTACCTCGGGGACCGACGGAGCCACGGGTGCTCTTCTCGCCGGATCCTCGAGAAGGTGGGGGCACGGAACATCGTGGTGATGGGAGTTCGCTCGGTCTCGGCGGAGGAGATGGACGACAACCGGGAGCTCGGCATGTCGTTCGTCACCGCCCACGAGATCGCCCGCGAGGGGATCGAGTCGGCGGTCCAGCGCGCGCTCAACATGCTCCGCACCGACCGGCTCTACATCTCGCTCGACATCGACGCGATCGACCCCGCCTACGCCGGCGGGACCGGGACGCCGGAGCCTTTCGGACTGACGCCACGGGACGTCAAGTTCGTCATCGATCAAGCGGCCCCGCGACTGGTCGGGATGGACATCATGGAGGTCAGCCCCCATTACGATACGGGCAACACCAGCGCCCTCGCCGCGCGTCTCGCCCGCGAGGCGATCGTCCGCCGCGCCGCCAGCCGTTCCACCCACTGAGGGACGAGCCGATGGCCGAGAGCTCCGAGGCGGCTCCCACGGCCCGGGGGGCCGAGGCCGCCTTGCGCCGGGTCGACTGGTGGGGGTTCCCCGCCCTCGCCAAGGAGCGGGACGCGAAGGCCTATCGCCCCAAGGCGCTCGACGACCGCCTGCGGCGGGAACGGACCCGGACGGAGGCGCGCCTCCTGGTCGACGCTCGCCGCCTGGGAGTTCGGACCCCGATCCTGTACGACATCGACCTTCCCCGCCACCGGCTCATCCTCGAGGAGCTGCCCGGGCCGACCCTGAAGGAGATCCTCGAGGACCCGAACCAGGAGGCCGAGCTCGTCAGCCAAGCCGTCCGTTCCTTTGGGAGGGCCTTGGGTCGCTTGCACGCCGGTGGCATCTCGCATGGGGACCTCACGAGCTCGAACGTACTCTTTCCCGACGGTCCGGCGGGAGCCCCCGCGTTCATCGACCTCTCGATGGGCAGCCGCAGCCCGGGCGTCGAGGAGCTCGGGATCGACCTGCACCTCGCGGAGGGCGACCTGAAAGCCCTCCACCCCAAGGCCGAGGCCCTCCTCCGGGCGTTCCACGAAGGGTACGTGGAAGGAAATCCGGAGGGCGCGAAGAACGTTCGACAGCGCGCGAAGGAGATCCGCGGCCGGATGCGGTATTCCTGAGGTCGATCACGCCGAATGGCGAACGCGGCCGAGGCCGGCCACGAGCACCGCCGGTAGCTCCTCGATGAGGTCGGTGGCCACCAGGCCGTCGCCCCGGGTCGCCGCGACCCGGAGACCCGCCTCTCCCACCCAGTAGGTCCCCAGGAGCGCCGCGCCGGTGGCGCCCAGCCCCTGCGCGAGGAGGCTGCCGAGGACTCCGCCGAGGACGTCTCCCGAACCGCCCACCGTCATCGAAAGGGCGTGGTGGCGGTTCTCGTAGACCTCGGTCCCTTCGGTGATCAGGTCCGGGTCGCCCTTGGCGACGATCGTGATCCCGAGCTCCTGGCTCGCGGTCCGAGCCACCGCTCGCCGCTCGTCCGGAGTCCCGTCCTTCGGTCCGTGGAAGACGCGGGTGAACTCCCCACCGTTCGGGGTGGCGAGGACCGGATGCGCTAGCGTGCGGCCCCGGACGATATCGGGGAGCACCGCGAGCGCGTCGGCGTCGATCACGAGCGGGTACCGTCCCACGATCGAGCGGGTAAGTCCCCGCAGCGCCTCGAGGGTTTCGGATTCGGTGCCGACCCCCATCCCCATGACGACCGCGCGCGGCGGGCTCTGGTCGAGGAACCGCAGCATCGGTCCGACGTCCGCGGGGGTGAATCGGTCCCGGCCGAATGCTCGGACGATCAAGTTCGGGCTGAACGACTGGATCCGGTCCGCGGCGCCGCCGGGAGCCAAGATCGTGGCGCGCTCCGCTCCAGACCGGAGCGCGGCGAGGCCGGCGAGCGCGGGTGCCCCAGCGTAGGGTCCGCCGCCGATCACGATCAGACGACCCGTGCGGCCCCGACCCTCGGGCCCGTGCGCGCGACGAAGGAAGAGGAAATCGCCGGGTCCCGTCTCCTTCCAGGCCGCGTCGGGGATCCCGATATCCCGGACGGTGACCTCTCCCGGCGAGGCCGCGGCGAACTCCGCCTTCGGAGCGGCCAGGGCGACCGTGCGCTGGGGCCGCAATCCGTCCGGGTCGGTCGCCCCGGTCGGCACGTCCACCGCGAGGATGGGCACCCCGCTTTCCCGAATCGCACGGACGGCCTCTCGGAAGGGGGAGCGGAGGGGTCCGGTCTGTCCGGTGCCCAGGATCGCGTCGACGATGAGGGGGAACGCCGCGAGCTCCCCGGCGCTCGGCACGCCCGTGTGCACCGGACCTCGGCGCGCAAGCCGGTCGAAGCACCGTCGGGCCGCGCTCGAACGGATCTGGGAGGGCGGCTGGACCATCCAGACCTCGGGGCGGTAGCCCCATTCGAGGAGGTAGTGGGTCGCACACGTTCCGTCTCCCCCGTTGTTCCCGGGACCGGACACGACCGCGACCCGGGACTGCGGGGTAGGCAGGGAGCGGACGACCTCCTCCGCCACCACTCGGCCGGCATTCTCCATCAGCACGTCCGTGGAGAGGCCGAGCGCCTGCGCGTTCGATTCGGCGACGGCCATCTCTTCCGACGTGACCGGACGGTCGAGGGGGACCCCCATGGTCCTCCTACGTAGTCGGGGCGGGCTCCGGCTTCGCCTCGGACGACCCGAACAGGTTCACCGAGGAGGGCAAGAGGTTGCGACGGGCGAGGTACTGGGCCTGGGTGCGGCTGTACCGGAACAGGATGTCCGCCTTCCCCTCCTGGAAGCCCCACGGACGGAGGATGAGGAGGTCACCCTCCCGGATCCACATTTTCTTCTTCATCTTCCCGGTGATCCGGCCCATGCGGGCGACGTTGTCCTCGCACATCACCCGGATGCGCGCGGCGCCGAGCAACTGGTTCGCGATGCCGAACACCTCCCCCCGGGTACGTCGAGGGAGCGGTAGGCGACCGACGTCCTCGCCGGCTTCCACGACCTCGAGGACCGGGGCGGGCGCCTCCCCCTCGGGGGCGGGAGGTGTACCGTCCGTCTCGGCCGGGCCCGCGTCGCTCGTCACGGGCCGCCGAGCCGAGCGCAGTATTTCAGGTCGGCCCCCGGCGAGGGAAGACCTTCAGGGGATTCTCTTCGAGGATGCGTCGTTGGGCGTCGGCCGGGATCGGGAGGGCCCGGAAGGCGTCGAGGTTCGTCCGGATGTCCTTGACGCCGGGTCCGGGCCAGTCGGTCCCGAACAGGACCTTTTCCGACAACTTGGCGAGCGTCGGGAAATAGTCGAGCAGGCGAGCCGGCGGGATCCCGCTGACCTCCAGCCAGACGTTTGGGAACCGCCGCGTAAGGAAGACCGCCGTCTCCATCCAGAGGGGCCGACCTCCGTGGGCGAGCACGATCGTGAGGTCGGGGAAGTCCAGCGCGACGTCCTCGATCATCATCGGGTCGGCGAACCGGTTGCGAGCGCGGGGGAAGACGCTCGTGCCCGTATGGAAGATCACGGGGAGGTCGTAGCGTACGCACGCCGCGTAGAGCGAGCGGAGGCCGGGGAGGTCCCCGTCCGCGTAGGCGTTCGGACGGAATCCCTGGTGCGGGGGATGGAGCTTGATCGCCCGAAGATGGAGATCGTCCGCCAGTCGGGCCACCTCGCGCTCGGGGTCCGGATGGTCCGGACGCAGCCCGCCGACGGCGATGAGCCGCTCCGGGTCGGCACGGACGTACTCGGACACGAAATCGTTCGCCTTCTCCGTGTACCCGATGACCTCGGGCGCGACGTAGTTGACAAGAACGGCCCGTTCGACGCCCGAGGCCGTGAGGTACGCAAGGAAGGCCGACGGGTCGGTGAGGTACCGCGACGGAGCGGAAGCCGCGTAGCCGAGCAGCTCGGCCGCGTCGGGCCGCATTTCCCAGATCGGGTTGATGTGCACGTGGCAGTCGGTGACGCCCATCGAGGTCCGGGACGGGTCCACCAATATAAGCCTCGAGACGGCCGGCTCGTCGAATGTGGTAGGGCTTATGTCCCGGGCGGCCTCCACACGTGCGATATGCCCGCGCAGGCACCCGTATCCGCCACCCCGCCTCGCACGGGCCCGGCGCCCGTCCCCTCCCCTCCCGTCTCGTCCTCCCGGGTCATGCCGAAGCTCCTCAAGGCGACGTACCTCGCCGACGAAGAGTTTCTCCTCGAGGAGACCCGGGCCACCCGGCTGTACTTCTTCCCGGGACCGATCCTCTGGATCGTGATCTTCGGTCTGCTCTCTTTCTTCACGGCGGCCTACAACTATGGCTGGACCGGGTTGCAGTGGAGCTTCTGGAATTCGGTCCTCCAACACCTCGGGTCCGCCGATGCTCCCGGTCCCCACTACACGTTGGTCTTCCTCGTCTTCCTTCTCCTGTTCGGAGTGCTGTGGTTCGCGATCCGCGGACTCATGTGGGTCCGGACCGTGTACGCGGTCACTTCCAATCGGGTCATCATCCAGAAAGGGATCCTCAGCAAGGACTTCCATGAGATCCCGGTCTCGCAGGTGCGCGGAGTGGATGTCCACCAGACCTTCGGACAGCGAATCCTCGGCTACGGGACCGTGCGGGTGAGTTCCGAAGGGAACGCCGCGATCGGGTCCGAGGACTGGAAAGGGATCCCGAAGCCGTTCCGGTTCCAGAAGATGATCGAGGACGCCACTCAGGGTGTGGCGAGAAACTTCGGCCATGGTGCCACCCCGTGGATCGGAAGGTAAGCGCCGAAGGGAACCCTAACCCGAGGGGCCGAGCCCCTTCCGCGTACCATTAAATCGGGGGGTCTCCGTCCACTCGCGATGGCCGACGACTTCGATGTGATCGTCGTCGGCGCCGGAATGGCGGGCTCCTCCGCCGCGATCCGCCTCGCCCAGGGGGGGGCGAATGTCCTGTTGCTCGAGCGAGGCACCGAGGCGGGAGTCAAGAATCTCTCGGGAGGTATCCTGTGGGGCCACGACCTCGACCGGATCCTCCCCGGCTGGTCGCACGAGATGCCGGTCGAGCGCCATATCGTTCGCAAGCGGTTCGGCTTCCTCACCTCCGACAGCGCGGTCTCCTTCGATTTCGACGACGCGAGTTGGCGGAAGGAGCCGTATGTGGCCCATTCCGTGCTCCGGGCGCGGACCGACGCTTGGCTCGCCCAGAAGGCAGAGGCGGCCGGGGCGACGGTCGTGACCAGCGTTCCCGTGGAGCGATTGAACTGGGAGGGGCCGCGGGTGCATGGGGTCGTCCAGGGCGGGGAAACGATGACCGCCCCCGTGACGATCCTGGCGGACGGGGCGAACTCGCGCCTCGCGCTGGGGACCCCGATCCGACCCAACCCACGGTTGAGCGGGCAGGCGACCGAGCTCGGGATCAAGGAGGTGTATCGCCTCGACGCCGGCCGGATCGAGGAGCGATTCCAGCTCGGACCCGGGGAGGGCCATGCGGAGGAGTGGGTCGCCGGCCAGTTCGCGCCGGGCGTGATGGGCGGAGGGTTCCTCTACACCAACGCGGATACGATCTCGGTGGGACTCATCCTCAACATCCAATCGCTCTTCGGCCGGGGAGTCTACTCCCAGGAACTCATCGAGCAGTTCCGCCTCCACCCCACGATCGCGGCGCGCTTGAAGGACGCCGAACTCGTCGAGTACGGGGCGAAGCTGATCGGCTCCGGATGGGCCAGCCGCCCCGCGGCGTTCCACGGCGACGGATGGATGGTCGCCGGAGATGCGGCGGGGTTCCTCTTCTCGAACGGGATCGTGATCCAGGGAATGAACTACGCCGTTCGCAGCGGGCTCGAGGCCGCCGAAACGGCGCTGACCTCGAGGAAGACCGGGGACGCTTCTGCGGCCCGCCTCGCCCAGTACGACCAGCGGCTCGAATCCACCGGCGTGCTCGCCGACTTCCGCGACTTTGAGAAGATGGACCGGGTGAAGTGGAACCCGCGCATCTACTCCGCCTATCCGCGCTTTGCCACCGAGCTCTTCCACGCGCTGTTGACCGAGACCGGAGCCCGCAAACGGCCGATCCGCCAGATCCTGCGCGCGGCCCAAAAGGCGGCCGGGATATCGACGATGTCGCTCCTCAAGGACGGGGCCGATGTCGCCTTTGACTTCTGACGAAGATGAGGGGCCGTCCACGGAAGGAGCCTCCCCTGCGGCGCCCGCGCTTCCGCCTTCGACGGGCCACCCTCGACGATCTGTCGGAGCTCACGGCCCATCGCGTGGAGATGTGGCGCGCGATCGGGCATCACACGACCCGCGAGCTCCGGGCCCATGCGGCCCCCTACCGGCGGTGGCTTCGGCCCCGTCTCCGCTCCGGGGAGGCGGTGGCCTACGTCGCCACCGTTGGGCCGGAGGTCGTCGGGTCCGGCACCCTTTGGTTCATGCCCCAGGAACCTCGCCCGGGGATCCCGCGGGGCGACATTCCGTACATCATGTCGATGTACACCCGCCCGGAGAACCAGCGCCAGGGGATCGCGTCGGCCATCGTCCTCGAGCTCGTGCGGAAGGCGCGGGACTCAGGAGCGGCCCGAGTGACTCTGCACGCGGCCGACCAGGGAAGGGCCGTGTACGAGCGGCTCGGGTTCGAACCGACGGCCGAGATGCGCCTGTGGCTGCGTCGTCCGGCGTGGGCCCGGCCCGCCGCCCGTCGGCCTACGCGGCGCGCACCCGGCGGGTCTCGGCCGTGAGGGCCGGGACGATCTGGAACAGGTCGCCGACGATCCCGTAATCCGCCACCCGGAAGATCGGCGCGCCCGCGTCGGAGTTGATCGCGACGATCACCCGGGAGCTCAGCATGCCCACCAGGTGCTGGATCGCGCCGGAGATCCCGACCGCGATGTAGAGTTGGGGGGAGACGGAGCGCCCGGTCTGGCCCACCTGGAACGACGACGGTCGCCAGCCGGCGTCGGTGACGGCGCGGGAGGCGCCGACCGCGGCCCCGAGGGCCGCCGCGAGCTCCTCGACGATCTGGAAATTCTCGGCCGCCCGCACGCCCCTCCCTCCCGACACGACGATCGAGGCGTCGCCGAGCGAAGGACCGGTCCCCTGGGCGGTCGTCTCGGTCGCGGTCCGACGAGGAGCGAGCAGCGCCGGCGGGATGGGGATCATGGGGACCTCAGCGACCGCCGGGGAGACCGCCGCTTCGGAGGGCGCGGCGAAGGCGTGCGGGCGGAGGGCGAGAGCGAAGTGGGGTCCCTCGAGGCGACGGGTCTCGGTCGCGCGTCCTCCGAAGATCGGGCGGCGAACATGGACCACGGCCCCGTCCCGTCGCGCCTCGGTGACCCCGGTGGCGACGGCGGCGTTCCATCGGATGGCCAATCGCCCCACGAGGTCACGACCGAACGTAGTCCCCCCGACGAGGATCATGTCGGCTCCCGCCTGCTCGGCGGCGGCAGCCACCGAGGAGGCCACCGCCGCGACCGGGGTCGAGTCGAGCGCGGGGTCCGTCGCTACCGCGATCCGGGGGACACCGAATCGCCCAAACTCGACCCCGATGGCGCGGGCCTTACTGCCGGCGAGAAAACCGACCAGAGCCGCAGAGCCTCCCCCGAGCGTCTGCGCGACCGTGATCGCCTCGAGCGTCGGCCCGCTCAAATGGCCGTTCTGGGGCTCGCCGACGATCAGGAGGGGGCCGGTCACGGGAACACCTTGGCCTCCTCTCGAAGGATACGGACCAACTTCTGGGCGGCCTCCTCCGGGGTTTTGTACTCGATCATCCGCGCCCCCGTTCGGGGCGGGGGGAGCTCGAACTTCTCCGGTTCGCTATGGGGGCCGCCGGCCCCCGGCTCCAACGGACGCTTTGCGATCAGTGCCCGACGCGACTTGAGGATGCTCGGGAGCTTCGCCGTTCGCGGGTCGTTCCACGCCTGCTGGAGGCCGATGACGCACGGGGTGGGGGCTTCCCAGCGTTCTCCGCCGGCTTCGGTGGAACGGAGGAACTTGAAGCGAGACGAGGCGGGATCCCACCGGAGGTCCGCTACCGAGCCGAAGTCCGGGACGGAGAGCAGCTCGCCGAGCGCGGAGGGGACGAGGCCCGCTTCGTCGTCCCCGGCCTGCTTCCCGCACAGGACGAGGTCGTGCGGGACCGCCGCGATGGCGCCGGCCAGTGCTACCGCCGCGAGGATCGGGTCGGAGGCCGAGCCGGCCGTCGCCTCCACCCAGGTGGCCAGGTCGGCGCCGAGAGCGATGGCCGCCCTCAGTACCTCTTCGGTCCGCGGCGCCGGACCGTAGGAGACCGCGTGGACCTTCGACCCCGGGACCGATTCCTTCAGGAGGAGGGCCTGTTCGAGCGCGGATTCGTCATACCCAGCGAGAACGAACTTCACCCCCTCTGCGTCGAGGGTCTGGCCGCCGGGCGCTACGCGCAAGCGGGTCTCGGCCTCGGGGACGGGCTTGATGCAGACGACGATCTCCACGCCGCCCTCCGGGGTCAGGCGTACTGACGGAGCAGCTCGCGGGCGATGACCGTCCGCTGGATCTCGTTCGCTCCCTCGTAGATCTGGGTGAGCTTCGCGTCCCGGAGCAGTTTTTCGACCGGGTACTCCTTCATGTACCCGTACCCGCCGAACGTCTGGATCGCCTCGTCGGCCACGTGCAGGGCCGCGTCGGAGGCGAAGCACTTCGCGATCGACGACTCGAGGGTCCCCTTGGCCCCGTGGTCGATCGTCCAGGCCGCGTGCCACGTCAGGAGGCGCGCCGCATGGACGGCCTGGGCCATGTTGGCGAGCTTGATCTGGATCGCCTGGTGTTCGGAGATCGGCTTGCCGAACGTTTGGCGCTTGAGGGAGTAGGCGGCGGCGTGGTCCAGGGCGGCCTGTGCGATCCCGGTCGCGAGCGCCCCGATCGGGGTCCGCGTCTGGTCGAGGGTCCGCATGGCGATCGAGAACCCTCCTCCCTCCTCGCCGAGTCGGTCCTCGACCGGTACGTTCACTCCCTCGAAGCGAACCGTGCTCGTGGACGAGGCGCGGTGGCCCATCTTTTCCTCGTCCTTTCCCGTCGTCAGGCCCGCCGCGGCCCGCGGGACCACGAAGGCCGTGATGCCCTTGGTGCGGAGGTTCGGGTCGACGGTCGCGAACACCGTGTAGAGGGAGGCGTGCGGGGCGTTCGTGATGAAGCACTTCTCTCCGTCGAGGACGTAGTGGTCCCCCTCTCGACGGGCGCGGGTCTGTAGGCCCCCCGCGTCGCTCCCGCCCGACGGTTCGGTAAGGCAGAAGGAGGCGAGTTGGTATTCGGCGCAGAACGGCTTCAGGAAGCGGTCCTTCTGCTCGGGCGACCCCCCGAGCAGGATCGGCTCGAGCGCGAGGCAGTTCGCGATGACGGAGGTCGTCATCCCGCCGCAAGCGTGGGCCAGCTCCTCGACGATCAGGCACTGGTCGAGGACCCCTAGGCCGCTGCCCCCGTACTCCGCGGGAACGTTGAGATTCATGAGCCCGAGGTCGTAGGCCTTGCGATAGATCTCCTCCGGGAAACGAGGGGTCCGGTCGCACTCCGCGGCGTGGGGCGCCATCTCGGTCCGGGCGAACTTCCGGGCGAGGTCCCGCAGACTTTCCTGCTCCGCGGACAACGAGAAATCGGGCATTTTGGGATGGACCAGCGCACCACCGGAGCCCGCTATATCACGGCTTGGGTGCGGTAGGCTTTGAAACTTGACCTACGTGTTTCGCGGTCTTGAAACAGAACCTCCCCACCCAGTTCGCTCCTGAAACTGAACCACCCACCGCAGTGTCGGACGGCGGGAGGTGTCCGGATCGGGATAGTTGTGACGTATCTACTTGGCCGCCGCAGGATGGACTTCTGAGGTCGGACCTGCAGGACGGTGCAGACTTGGCTGGGCGCGAAGAGCAGCCAACCGAGTCAGGACCGCGGAGAGCACCAGCACCACTCCAGCCAGGATGGTCCAGAGACTCCCATAGGAATCCCCGAAGGCCACCCCGGGGAACCACCCCGAAGCGGCAAAGCCAATCATCGTGAGTCCCAGTCCGCATCCTAGTTGGACGGGCCAGACCCGGGCGTCGACCAAGGATTCCGCCGCGACCGTCGCGAACGTGAAGACGACTACAAATTGTCCAAGACTTAGGGAGGGTGCGGTGGAGAAGGGCAGCCCGTGAGTAATTCCACCGTTCGAGGCGGCCCATGCAGGTGGAAGGTTCAGGTCGACGAGCCCAATGTAGGCGGTCGCAACCCCAAGAATGGTTGAGAACCAAGCTGCTGGAGAGACGTTCCTCACGACCCCCATGGCCATCATCTTCTCACCATTGGCTAGAGCTAGGTTCGTACTGCTACTTGTTTGAAGGGTTCAGTTCCAGTGCCGGCAAAGGGGCGGGTTCGCTCTTGAACCAGAACCCCATCGCCTGAAACAAAACCCCCCTGAACCGCAGGTTAAGTTTCAAAGCCGGTGCGCTAGGGTCCGACCCGGAGTTCGTCCGGCCGACGGCCCGCTCTAGGGTTCGCCGAACCGGATGGGGACGACGGTCGGCTCGCGTTCGACGACGACGTAGCCGGTCGCCGGGGTCGGAGCGCGGCCGGCCAGGGGGGCGACCTCGAATTCGTAGGTGCCGCTCGGTCGCGTGAACCGGATCGTCTCTGTGTCCGAGAACTCTGCGTCCTTCTTCAGCCGGACCGACCAGCGCGTGCCGGGCGAGAGGCCGGTCTCCGTGAACACGACCGGGTAGGTCGACCGCCGCCCCAGGAGTAGGAAGAGGAGCGCGATGACGATCGCGGCGAGGAGGAGGCCCAGCAGTATGTACCCCTCCGAGCCGCTCAAGCCCAGGAATCCGGACGGTGACGAAGGCGGGGGCGTGCCGGACGAGGAGGCGGCGAATGTGATCGATACGGTCTGGGCCGCCCCTGTGATGACCACGGTGCCGGAGACCGGCGTCGCGGTGTACCCGGCCACGGAAGTGACCGAGAAGGAATAGCTTCCGTTCGGGTCCGTGGTCGCGATGGTCGTAGTGCTCGAGGGGAGCAGGGAGCCGGCGAGCGTCACCGACCAGCTGGTCCCGGAAAGGAGTCCGGTCTCGGTGAAGGTGATGGGATAGGTGGGCGGCGAGGTCGAGACCGAGGTGAAGACGATGTCCTTCGTCTGTGACACTCCGTTTACGGTGATGGTCCCGGTGGCCGGGGTCGCCGTGTATCCGGTGACCTCGCCGACGGTGAAGGAGTACATGCCGTCGGTCTCCACGAACTGGATCGTCGTTGTCGTCGAGCTCAGTGGGGTGCCCTCGAGGGTCACCTTCCATGAGGTGGAGGAGGAAGGGAGGCCGGTTTCGTCGAAGGTCACCGTGTAGGTAGGAACGCCGTTCGAGGTGAACTGGAGGTACACGTCCACGGCCGCCCCGTTCACCGTCAACGGGCCGCCGGTCACGTTGACCACGTATCCGGCCACCGCGCCGACCGTGTAGGTGTAGCTTCCGTCTAGGACGGAGTAGCCGATCGTGTTCGTGTTCGAGGTGCCCAGGGTTCCGTTGAAGGTGACGGTCCAAGGGGTCGTCGCCGGCAGACCCGTTTCGATGAATGTCACCGGATAGTGGGTGGGGCCGGTGCCTCCCGTGGGGGAGACGACCTGCAACGTTCCGGCGTCCTGGTCCGCGGTGTAGAGATTGCCGGTCTCGGCATCGTACGCCACCGAGCTCGGAGCTTCTCCGTCGGGGATCGACTCCACCACCGTATTGGTCGCGTCCGAAATGACCGAGAGGGCCGATCCGTCGTCGGTGCCGATAAAAATGTCGCCCGTCCCCGGGTCGTAGCTGGCTCCCCACGGACCCGCAATCCCAGGAATGTTGGCCACCACCGTGTTGGTCGCATCCGAAATGACGGTGACGTTGTTGGCGTTCACGTTGGTGAGGAACATCTCTCCCAGCCCGCTATCGTACGCCATCCCCCAGCCGCCGTAGACGCCGGTGCCGACCGACGCCACGACGGTGTCGGTGGCGGCATCGATCACGCTCACGTTGCCTCCGGCGTTGGAGGCGAAGATCTCCCCTTTCCCGCTGTCATAGGCCAGATCGAAGGGAACGAAGCCAGAGTACGCGACCAGTCCGACCACGTCGTACGTCGTATCGTTGACGACCGTGATGTTGCTGCAGGGTGGGCAGTACTCGTTGCCCACGAACATCTCTCCCAGCGCGGGGTCGTAGGCAATTCCCGTCGGACCGACACCGGGGATGCTGAATGTATCGACCACGGTGTTGGTGGTGGCATTAATGACGGTGATGTTGCCCGGTCCCCCGTTGTTGGTGATCCACACCTCCCCCTTTCCCGAGTCGTACGCCACCTGGTAGGCACCCTCCCCCACCGGGATCTCCGCCACGACGTGGTCCGTCATATCCGAGACAACGGCGACATAGCCGGACAGCGAGTCCACGAGGAACTCCTCCTGGTTGGCGCTGTCATACGCAAAGTACCGCGAGGCGAAGGTCAGCCACACCGTCGCAGCGATGGTGTGGGTCGACGTCGAGACCGCGGCGACGTAACCGGGGAACCCTCCGAAGTCCCACACCTCGGCCTGCCCGGGGTCATAGACCGGATAGTTGGGGCCGGAGTAGAGCGGAGCGTTGGGGTCGGAGACGAGCGACACGGTGGCGACTACCGTGTTCGTTGCGTCCGAGATCACGCTCTCGTTGTCCGAACCGTGGTTCGTCACGTAGAGTTCGTTGAGCGTCGGGACGTAGACGATTCCCGTCGGATCGATGCCGACGTCGATCGTGGTCACGATCGTATCGGTGGAGTCGTTGACGACGGTAACATTGCACGTGCCCCCAAAGGAGTACGTGTCGGACCCGACGAACACCTCTCCCTCCTTGCTGTCGTACCCCAAGGAGATGGCACCGTACGGGACGGCGATGGTCGCGACCACCGTGTTCGTCGCGTCCGAGATCACGGTCAGGTTCGAATGGTACGCGTCGTACTGGTCATTGATCGCGAACACTTCGTTCTGGCCGGAGTCGTACACCAGTTGCTCGGGGTACCCCAGGGGGAGGTCGACGGAGGCCACCACCGTGTTCGTGGCGGTGGAGATCACGCTCACGTTCCCGGACTCCGGGTTCGAGACGAAGACCTCGCCGAGGCCGCTGTCGTACGCGATCCCAAACGAGCTGTTTCCCACCGCCACGGTCGCCAGGACCGCGGTGGTGGTCGCGGAGAGGACTTGGACGTAGCTCGATGCGTCGTAGACGTAGTACAGGATGAAGATCTCGTTGTCCTTGTAATCGTAGACGATGCCGGCGGGCGTTCCCAGGGCCGGGGGGCCAAAGGAATTGACGACCTCATTGGTCGCGTCCGAGATCACGCTGATAACGTCGCCCTGGGAGAGCACAAAGACCTCTCCGCTCCGATTGTCAAAGGCCAACCCGAGGCCCTCCCACTGCGCGCCATTCAGGTAGTTCTCATAGTTCCCCGAGACCAGCGTGTTGTTGTAGATCACCAGAGTGTTGGAGACGGCCCATCCGCTCGATGCCGGCCCTCGACCCAGAGGGGGAGCGAGGGGATTCGAACCGGTTGCCTCGAGGCCGCTGCGGCTGGTCAACGCGGGGATTGCCGTTCCCCCGCGCGCCTCCGGCGATTCCCGGGCCGAGGGGGTCGAGGCCGCTCTCAGCCCGTCCCGCAGCGAGATCGGGGAACTGGCCGCGTGCGTCGCCAAACCGACCATCGCCGCCGAAGAGACGGCCAAGAGGACGACGGCCCATACGGCGACGGAATGGACTCGAATGCCCTTCATGCCTCGGGGACTCAGAGGTCAGCCGGGCGGGGGTCTTATCCTTGGCTGCGGGAGGGCATCGAACGGCAATCTCCATCGCGGTCGGATTCTGTTACAAGTCGAACGGTCTCGTTTCACATTGGAGGGCGAACCCACCTCAATACCTCAGTATATGGACTAGGGAAGGGAGACGGGAGCGGTGGTTCCCGTATAGCCGTAGCCGCCCGAGCCTTGCACGAGGAACTCCAGGGCGAGCCCCGTTGGGTTCTGCGTCCCCATGTCGACGACGATGGTGTCCAGCTCGGTAAGTGGCGTGCCGGCCCCCTCCCCAATCGCATAGGCCCAGCCGGAGGACATGGACATCGTGCCGCCGGTTACGGCGTACTGCGCGGAGACGGTGCCGTTCTGGCCGAGGATCGTGAACCCAAGACCACCGGGAGCGACGTCGATCGCCCCCGTGGGCGATCGAACGAGGCACCAAGCCGCCCCAAAGATGACCGTGGAGTCGATGACGCTGATCCGGTAGTAGTAGTGGGTGGAGCCTTGACAGCCATTGAGCGCAAAGGTGTCGGCGGCCGGGCAGCTTCCGAGGATCGGATTGCCCACCTCGAGCGCAGCGCCGATCGGGTTATTCTCACTAAGGACAGCCTGGGCAAAAGCTGATCTGAGAGCCGTACCAAAAAGCTCCGAGGATGGCCGTGGCGGAGACCACCACCAAGATCACCACGACGAGGACGACAGTGGAGTCGGACCCCTGAGACCGTCCGAAATCGTCTCGGGTTCCCGGGGGAGGCGGGGGTGCGGGGAGGAACGGAGCGAGAGGAGGAGGGGGCGAACCCATTACCTCGGCCCCACAAGCGGGGCAGAACGCTCCTCCCGGTGCGAGCGAACTGCCGCACCTTGCGCAGAACGAAACTGCCACCTACAACGCGTTCTTCCGTTGAACAGGGTGCGGGGCGTGTAAACGATTCGGTTCCACTCACGTGGACCATTCGGGACGTAGCCTCCGCGCCCGTCCCACCTGGACGTCCCCGAACGACTGGGCGCCCTACATTCAAGGCAACTAACGGCGGGGGCGGATGGTTCCCGGCAGGGCCCCCGCCGAGGTTAAGATGGAAAGCCGGTGCTTCCGGGCGTGGCGCGCGTTCGACCCTCGGTGGACCGACGTCGTCCGCGGGCCGAGATCCGGGTGGGGCGGTTCGCCCGGGTCGACCGGGACCGACCCCGCCGAGTGGGGGTCCCCGAAGTGATCCTCGGTGAAGGAAAGACCGTGGAGCACGTCGTTTCCATCTTGCGGGAACTTCACAAGTCGAGCCTCGGTGCGATCGTCTCGCGACCCTCCGCTGCCCAGCTCCGGGCGATGGACGCACTGGTCGAGGAGGGTCTGCCGCTGCGCTGGCGCGCGGAGGGACGAATCCTCCGGCTCGAGGGGCCCCTCGGCGCCGAGTACAGACCGGGGCTAGTGGGGCTCCTGACGGCGGGGACCAGCGACGTTCCTCTGGCCGAGGAGGCCCGAGCCGTGCTGGAAGAGCTCGGGGTCGAGGTGGTGACCGCCTACGATGTCGGAGTCGCGGGGTTGCATCGCCTCCTCCGGGCCCTCCGCCGCATCGAGCGGAAGCGGCCGGAGATCTACCTCGTGTTCGCAGGGCGGGAGGGCGCGCTGCCGACGGTGGTCGCGGGTCTGGTCCACGCTCCCGTCGTCGGCGTGCCGACCTCGACCGGGTACGGCCGGGGAGGACGGGGCGAGGGGGCGCTGACCGCGATGCTCCAATCGTGCGCGCCGCTCGCGGTCGTGAACATCGACGCGGCGGTGCCCGCCGCCCTCTTCGCCGCCCAACGGTTCGCTCGGGAGCCGCCTCCGAAACGCCGCGCACTGCGATCGGTCCGAACGCGATGACCGAACCCTCCCCTCCGGCGGCTTGGCCTCCTCTTGCCACCCGCGCCGCGGGCTCGGAACTCATCTACGAGGGGAACCCCGACCGGTTCACGGGACCCCCCAGCCGGTTCTGCCTCTGGGCGTTCGACCGCCTCCACGAGCGATTCCCTCGAGGTCAGCTCCTCGAGCTGGGATGCGGCACGGGCCGGGACGCGCGTCGATTCGCCCAAGCCGGCTACCAGGTATTGGCCGTCGACTACTCGGCCATGGCGATCGAGCGCGCCCACCGGGAGATCGACAACCCTCCTCAGCTCCGCTTCCGTCGGACGGATGCCCTGTCGGCGCTGCGCGACACGCTGACCGCCTCCCTCGATGCCGTCTATGCCCATGCGGTGTACATGATGCTCCCGGACGACGAACTGACGGCCGTGTTCCGGGAGGTCCGTCGGGTGCTCCATCCGGGCGGACTGCACCTCTTCGCGGTCCGCTCCACGGACGACCCGATCGCCGGCCAGGGCGAGCAGGTGGCCCCCGACGTCTGGCGTCGGACCCCTGGAACGACCCCCTACCGGTACTTCCGCCAGGAGACGATCGACGCGCTTACGGCCTCGGGGTTCGAGCGGGTCGCCTCCGAGTTCCCGGACGGGCTCCACTTTTGGTACGTGGCCGACCGCCGGCCCTGAGGGGTCGGGGCGCGAAGGGCTTTTCTGGCCTCCGGTTCCTCGGTCGTCCATGGCCCCCCGGGTCGTCCTCTCCGAAGAGGAGGAGCAGAAGGACCGGGACGACCGCGACCATCTCCAGGACCTGGAGCGGAAGTTCCATTCGCTCGAGACCCGCCGGGGGACCCTCATCGACGAGATGCGCCGCCTCTCTTCCGAGCAGAAGGCCCTCTACGACCGCCGCCAGGCCCCCCAGCAGGAGGTCGAGCGGATCTACGACCAGCACGGCGCGCTCGGCAAGAGGCTCATGGAGCTGCGTTCGGCCCGTGAAAAAGCCCGTCGACACCTGGAGGCGGCAATCGTCGCGGTCCGGGAACTGCGCCTTGCCTTCCCCTCCACCGAGCGCGTCCGGCCCGAGCAGCTCAAGCGGGAGATCGCGGAACTCGAGCTCAAGCAGCAGACCTCCGCCGTCCCGATCGACGAGGAGAACGCCCTCATCGCCCGCATCCGGGAGCGGACGAAGGAGCTCAAGTCCGCCGAGACCCGCGCTGCCGCGATCGCCGAACACGAAAAGCAGCGCAAGGAGGCGGACGCGCGGGTGCGCGCGTGCCGTGCCGAGGTCGACCGGCTGGGCGCCGAGTTCGGCCAGGCGAAGGCTGACCGGGACGCGATGATGGCCACCATCCGCTCGAAGCTCGAGGCCGCCGGCAGCCTCGTCGCCGAGATGCGCGCGAAGGGGAAGGCGCGCGCCGAACTGATGGAGAAGATCGACGGGATGAGTCGGGAGATGGCGGCATTCGACGAGGAGGCCCGACGCATCTACGGGGAGGGCCGCGCCCGGCGTGAGGAGGCCCAGCGGACCCTGCGGGCCTACACGCGTCCCCGGGGCCGGACCCGCGACGAGGTCACCTCCAACGTGGCCGATGCCCAGCTCCAGGAACTGCTGAAGCGCGGAAAGATCACCCTGGGCGGCTAACGACCACCCGCACCCACGTGCCGGCTCGGGGGGGTCCCTACCCCTGGAAGATGTCGATGACCGTCACCCGGAAGATGAGCGTCTGGCCCGTCACCTCGGAGTTCCAGTTGATCGTGAACGTGCCGGCATTCGGGTCCACGGCCGAGATGAGGTAGTGGCCCTCCGATTGGCCCCCGCACGATCTGGCCGTCGAAAACGTGCCGAGGATCCCTCCGTAGTTGCTGGGCGTGATCAGGTTCAGGACCGAGATGGTGGTGCTGGTAAGGTTCGTGACGGAGATGTTCCAGCTACCGAAGCGCGTGGTTTCGCCGAGCGTGGGCAGGTGGTTGACCACAACGGTCGTCGCGTTCACGCTCAAGATCAGGTCGGACCATCCGTACGTAGGGTCGGTGAACATCGTGCCGGAGGTAGCGCTCACTCCGGGGTACACGGTCGAGAACTGGCCGGCCGGGATGGTCACGTAGACCGGAACCGTGTAGGCGAGCGGCTGGGTGGCGACGCACGTCGGGTTGAGCGGGCCGTAGCCCAGGTCGGGAGGGATGACAATATACCGGGTCTGGTTGCCCGCCATACCGAGAAGTCCCTGCCAGAATCCCGTCACGGTCGTCCCGAAGGAGAGGTTCCCGATCGAGTACTGCCCGGACGGCCCGATATGTGTGGGCAGCGGCGTGTAGTTCGCCGGGTTCCCGCTGTGGGTCGAGGGGAAATAGAGGGATTTCGGGTACGTGATGTTGTTCACGTAGACGCTGAAGACCGAGGTATCGAACGTCCGGCCGACCTCCGCTCCGCTCCCCAAAGTGCCGACGTAGTTCACGGTCGCGTTGTCCCCCAGTTGCACGGTGAGAATCGCGGCCTGGGGGCGGGGGTGGAGGAGGTAGTTCGCGCCCCATACGCCGACGCCCGCCCCGACGATCGCTAGGACGACGAGGATGACGAGCAGGAGGCGGGAGGGTCCAGGTTCAGCCATGGTTGAAACGTTCCGGAGAGGTGGGGGTCAGTTCGTCGCAGGTCTCGTCACGGATCGGAGAGACAGGTGGTCCTCATTCCCCCGCGCCCCGAGTCCGGACTCGATATAAATGCTCGCGACGAGGCCGGCCGGGGAGATTGGTGGTCCGACCCGAGTCGAGCGGCGGTCAGGCCCTCCGCAGCTTGCCGACGATCGGTTCCTCGACGACCCCCTCATCCTCCAGCCGCGTGAGCACTTCTTCGGCCCGGTCGGGACCGAGACCCCTCGAGCCGACCCGGGCGAGGAGTTCTCGTCGGTCCGCGTAGGCGTCCAGGGAGGCCTCGGCGACCTGGTCCAGGAACTCGAGCAGGAGTGACTCCTCGGCCCGCTCGGCCGCGCTGGGCGCGGGGCGGGTCGGAGGCGGGGGTTCCCTCCGGATCTGGACGGTCGGAGGGGGCTCGGACGTGTCCCCCGGAAGGGCGACGCCCGAGACCCGGCGGACCGCGGCCCGAAGCTCTTGGCGGAACTGCGCTCGGTCGGCAGCGGGATACCGCCGGATCGATTCGCGGGCCGCGGCGATCCAGGGGGCGGGAACTCCCTCGCTGGCCAGGGTCTCCGCGGGGACCGGCGGGCTCTGCGACAGCCGTTCGATCAGGTCGAGGCGGTCGAGCGTCTGACCGACCGCGTCGGCCAGTACTGCCCGCTCCTCCCCTTCCCCGACCGTGCGGAGGGCCTCGGCCCGAACGGACAGGTAGGAGGTTCCGTCGCGTCCCTTGTACAGATGCACCTTACCGACCACGATCGCGGACCGGGCCGTGTTGGAGGATCGAAGCTGGGTCATGGCGCGCGGTTGGAAGCTCCCGGCCGTTACCGCTACCGCGCCGGTGGGGTCCGAGAGCCGGGAGCGCCAGAATGGCTGGGAGGCGTCGCGACCGATCGGCTCGGGTGGAGAAAGACTCCCCGCCAGGAGGACTCGGTTCATCCGGGCGCCGAACGGGGATAGCACATAGGCGGCCGCCCGTTCGCCCGTGCCCCGCTCTTCCTCGAGCGAGCTCTCCAGCTCCCGCGCGACGACCCGCCAAGCCGGCTCGCGGAACGTCACGCGCGTCCACCGCCGATCCGGTTCGCGAGGCGCTCGGCGGTCGCCTCGAGGTCGATGTCGGTGGTATCGATCGATTCGGGTTGGATGGTCACGCCGAAGTCGTCTCGCGAGGCCGCCCCCCGAACCCGGAGGCGGCGGCCGAGGAGGGTCTCGAGGAGCTCACCCTCCCAGACCGCCGGGTCGGGTCGCTCGGGCAGACGGGCCAGTACTTCCTCGAGCGTGACCCCCCACAGGCGCTCCGTTTCGTTGCGCCCGGCGTTGATCGTGACCGCGCCGGTCCCGTCGTCCAGCACGATCCGGGCTCGAAGGTCGGCGACTCCCTCCACCTGGCCATGGACCCGGCAATTGCCTCCCTGGAGGCTGCGTCGGCACTCGGGACAGCGGTAGACCAACCCGCTGGGGGGGAGCAGCCCCACGACGAGCCCTTCGACCGAGGCGGTTGGGCCCCCTCCGCTCTCCTCCAATCGGGCCATCGAAACCGGGGGCGCGTTGAGCAGGGCGGCGGGGTCGGGGAGGTCGGGTCGGTCGACCCGACGTACCGTGGCTCGCTCGTCGAGGACCAGCTGGGTGATTCCCCGGAACGCGCGAAGGTAGCCTCCCGTGATCTCGAGCGTCTCACCGACCCGCAAGTGGAAGTCGGTCCACGCGGATAGCGCGATGACGCCGGTTTCATCGGCGACCAGTCCGTCATAGACGACCCGGCGTTCCTCGCCGACGGAGACCGTACGCTCGGCGATACGAGCGACCCGCGCGTAGACCCGGAACCCCTCGGCCGGCGGCTTCAGGTCCTGCACCTTCAGTTCGGGCACTTCCGCGGGATCGACCGGGGGGAGCTCGACGGCACTGGCCAGCCCGACCCGGCTCTTCCAGCTGAACGTCACCTCGGTCCGGCCCCGGTACTCGCCCACCTCGGGGCCGACCGCCCGAATCACGAGACCCCGTTCGACGCCTTCACGTGGGGGGTCCCACCAGGTGAACCGCACGGTCGCCGTGCCGTCGCTGAGGAGTCCGGACAGCAGGGCGCGTCGGCTGCCATCCGACTTTCGGTTGACCTCGCGGCGGTCGCACGTCACAATCCGTGCCACAAACTCGACCGGGCCCTCCCCGGGCCGGAGGTCCTTCAGGCGGACCTCGCGAGGCCCCTCGGCCGGTTCGGACTCAGTCATGAGGTCGCACCATCCGAGGGACTAGTACACCCGATAAAAAGGTCGGGACCCTGGCGGGCGGTGAGCGGTCGACCGGACTCGCCCCGAGAAACCCTTTTGCTCCGACGCCGCTCGGGGCCACAGTGCCGCAGCGATTCATCGACCGGGTGGACCGGGTCTTGAAGGCGCGGGACTCCCTTCTTTGCGTGGGACTCGACCCCGACCCCGCCCTGCTCCCGAAACCCATCCGGGGCCTACCGGCGGGTCGGCGGCTCGACCGCTTCCTCGACGGGATCGTCGATGCGACCGCCCCCCACGCCGCTGCCTACAAGATGCAGCTAGCCACCTACCTGCCCTACGGTGAGGCGGGGATCCGCTCTCTCGCACGGTTGCCGAAGAGGATCGGAAGCACGAGGCTACGGATCCTGGACCTCAAAGCGAATGACATCCCTAACGTGATGCGATTCTTCCGGGACGCCGCGTTCCATGAGATGGGCTTCGACGCGATCACGGTGACTCCGTGGCTCGGCTGGGAGACCCTGGAGCCGTTCCACGCCGATCCCACGCACGGCGTCTTCGTGGTCGCCCACTCTTCCAACCCCGGTGCGGTCGACTTCCAGGAGATCCCGACCCCCCGAGGTCCCCTCTGGCTCGCCGTGATCGGCGAGGTCCGGCGCCTGGCTCACGCGCACGGGAACGTCGGCGCGGTCCTGGGGGCGACGTTTTCCGACGCGTTCCGGCTCGCGCGGACCACGCTGGGGAACAAGGTCCCGCTCCTGGTACCGGGGATCGGGGCCCAGGGCGGCTCCCTGGCGACCGCGGTGCGCGAGGGGGTCGACGCCGACGGGCGGGCCCTCCTCGTGAACGCTTCCCGAAGCATCATCTTCGCGTCAGCCGGCAAGGATTGGAAGACCGCCGCCGGCGCCGAGGCATCGCGCCTAAAGACGCAGATCAACCAGCTGCGATCAGGTCTGCGTACAGCTTGAGCAGCTGTCTCACCACCGTGGCCAACCCATACCGCTGCTCCGCTCGGATCCGACCGGCCGCCCCCATCCGGCGCGCGAGCGCAGGGTCGTCCAACAACCGGCGGAGTTTCTCCGCCACGTCGTCGCCGAGGAGCGGCTCGGCGAGCAATCCCTCCACACCGGGCTCGATCACTTCCCGCACGCCGGGCATGTCGGCCGTGACCACCGGGAGCCCCGCGGCCATCGCCTCAGCCACGGCCAGTCCGAACCCCTCGAGCCGGTTCTCCGAAGGGAACACGAACACGTTGCCGAGGGCCAGGTAGAGCGGCAGTTCCACGTCCGATACGTTCGGGCAGAATCGCACCCGGTCCTCGATCTCGAGCCGGCTCGCACGGGCTCGGAGTCCGGAAAGTCGTGGACCGGCGCCGATGAGGAGGAGTACTACGTCCTTGGGCAGCTCCGCTACGGCATCGAGCAGGACGTCCACCCCTTTGTGGGGGACGAGCCGTCCGGTAAAGACGACGACCCGCTTTCCCTCGAGGTTCAGGCTCGCCCGGAGCCGGCCCGGGTCGAGCCCAGGACGGAACCGGTCGAGGTCGACGACCGACGGGATGACCTCGAGCTCCCGCCGGCGCAGGCTCGCCGAAGTGCTGCCGTAGCTACGGGTATGAACGATGATCCGGTCGACCCGGCGCAGCATCGGAGGAAGGAACACCCGCTGGTACGCGCGCGCCGCGATGCGCCCCGCGATCCCGGGAAGGTCGAGGTCGCAGTGGTAGGTAAGGCATACGGGAACCTTGCGTCCGACGACCCCCCGGGTCGCGAAGAACGAGGTGAGCGGAGGAGGGTAGTGGAGGTGGAAGACGTCGCCCTCCTGGCGGCGAACGGCGGCCCGGGTCCCATAATCGATCGGGGTGTTCAGGACCGGCCCGAGGGAGCGCGTTCGGAAGATGCGATACCCCTCGAACAGTTCTTCCGTCGGTAGGCTCCGCTCGAACCGCGACGTGATGACCGTGACCTGGTGTCCTTGGCGGGCGAACTCGCGGGCGAGCGTCCGGACGTGGGATTCCACGCCTCCCAAGTGGGGGTAGAAGAAGGGGGAGACCTGGACGATCCTCACGGCCCGCTAGGCCTCGGTCGTGCCCCGGCGCGGAGTTCCCTGCGGGGAGGATTCCCGTCCCTGCAAGAGCGCTTCGGGGGGGAGACCGACGAGGTCGATCCCCTTCATCGGTTCACCCAGGCCCGAGGAGACTCGCACGAGGACCTCGGGGTCGTCGAAGTGAAGCGACGCCTCCACGACGGCGCGAGCGACCTTCATCGGGTGTTCGGCCTTGAAGATCCCGCTCCCGACGAAGATCCCGTCGACGCCGAGCATCCGGCAAAGAGCGGCGTCCGCCGGCGTCGCGATCCCCCCGGCGGCGAAATTCACGACCGGGAGCCGGCGGAGGCTGCGGACCTCGCCGCAGACGGCCTCGGTGACGCGCTCCCGCTTCGCCCACGCCGCGACGTCCTTCTTGGGCATCCCGACCAGCTCGTCGACCTCGCTGCGGATCTGTCGGATGTGGCGGATCGCTTCGACGACGTTCCCCGTCCCGGCCTCGCCCTTGGTCCGGATCATCGCCGCCCCCTCGTCGATGCGTCGAAGCGCCTCGCCGAGGTTACGGGCACCGCAGACGAACGGGATCTTGAACTTCTTCTTCTCGACGTGGAAGAACGGGTCCGCCGGCGTGAGGACCTCCGACTCGTCGATCATGTCGACGTTGAGGGCCTCGAGGATCCGCGCCTCGGCCGTGTGCCCGATCCGGCACTTGGCCATCACGGGGATCGACACCCGGTCCTCGATCTCTCGGATCTTCACCGGGTCGGCCATCCGGGCGACGCCACCGGCGGCCCGGATATCGGCCGGCACCCGCTCGAGCGCCATGACCGCGACCGCTCCCGCCTCTTCCGCGATGGCCGCCTGATCGGCGGTGGTCACATCCATGATGACACCGCCCTGCTGCATGCGAGCGAAACCGCGCTTGACGAGCTCCGTCCCGAATCGGAGCTTGTGGATGGGGTCTGCCATCGGAGCCTTCCCATCCGCGTTAGGGCGCGACTGTGTATAAGACAACGGCGGCCGAAGAATCGTTAAGTGTCCCGCAGAGGTGTCCGGGTCGCAGGGGGAGCTGGAACCGGCTGAGAGGACGGGGGCAACCTCGTCGACCCCAGGAACCTGCACGGGATAATGCCCGCGAAGGGAACGCGATGCGGCACTTGAGGCGACTCTCCGCCGGTCCTGCGGAGGGATGAACGGAGGATCGGACCGTCCGGCCCCCGCCCGCCGGCTCCGCGGTCCCGGCCGGTCCCGGCGGGTGCTCGTCGCCGTCCTCTGCGGGGTCGTCGTGGTCGTCGCCGGCCTCGGTCTTTACACGCTCGCGAGCCAGCAGAGCGCGACGCTCGTGATCTACACGTACCCGAGCTTGTTCGGGGGGACCAGCTGCGGGGCGGCGAACTGGTCGACCGTTTTCGGCGCGTTCGAAGCGGCCCACCAGGTGCACATCGACGTCGAGTGCCCCGCCGGGACGTTGGCGTCCACGCTCCTCGCTCAGCAGAACGCTCCGGGAGCCGACCTGGTCATCGGGCTCGACGAGCTCACGGCGCCCGAGGCGGATGCGGACCACTTGCTCGTACCCTACGTTCCGCCGGGGCTCTCGAACGTCTCCCCGACCCTCGTCTCCGAGCTGTCCCCCGACGACGCCGTCGTCCCCTACGAATGGGGCTACCTTGGGATCGATTACAACTCGAGCTTTGCCCTCCAAACCCAGGGGGCGGTCTCCCACGCCACGTTCCCGGAGTTCGTCGCGAACGCGAGCTGGGCGCGCCAGCTCCTCGTCGAGGACCCGTCCGTTGACATCACGGGGGAGGAATTCCTCGTCTGGGAGATCGAGTACTACGAGCAGGTGCTGCACCAGGATTGGCAGGGGTTCTGGAAGTCCGTCCTTCCGGAGATGGTGACCTGGCCGCCCGCGCCGGACTGGGGAACGGCGTTCGGCGAGTTCACGAGCCCGACCGACAATCCGCAGATGGTCGTCTCCTACACCACCGACCCGGCCTACGCAGCGGCGAACGGTCAGGGCGGCCAGTACAACTCCACGGTCTCCTGGGGGAACGGGACGGCGTACGGATGGCGGACGATCTACGGGATCGGGATCGTCGCCGGATCGCACCACCTGAGCCTCGATGAGCAGTTCGAGAACTGGTTCCTCGGTCGGACCGTCCAATCGCTCATCCCCCTCAACGAGTGGGAATATCCGGCGAACGAGACGATCGGTCTGCCGTCCGTCTACGACGCCGCGCTCAATCCGGCCTCCATCACCCCGCTGAACGCGGATACGACGCCGTCGGAGGTCGCCGTGAACCTGACGGGTTGGGTCGACGACTGGCTCGCGATCGCGACCGGGTCCGAATGAAGCGCTCTCTGGCCGAATTGGCGTTGCTCGCCCCCATCGCGGCGTTCGTCGCGCTCTTCGCGCTCCTGCCGGTCGGACTGCTCTTCGCGACCTCCCTCTCGGCGGTCGGTGGTTGGGGCGGGCTGGGAAACCTCCTCGCCCTTCCCCTCAACCAACGGTCGGTGGCGAATTCTCTCGTGCAGGGCGGCCTCTCGGCCGCTCTCGCGCTGGCGTTCGGATATCCCGCGGGGGTCTTCCTGGGTCGCTACAGTTGGCCGGGTAGGAACGTCGTGCGTTCCCTCCTCCTCGTCCCGTTCCTGCTCCCCACCCTCATCGTCGTCCTCGGCGTCGAGGACCTGTTCGGAGCCGGCGGACTCCTCGCCGGCCCGGCTCCCTGGCTCCTGCACTTCGGCCACGGGGTTCCGGCCATCGTCGCAGCCAACCTGATCTTCAACGTACCCCTGGTCGTGCTTCTCACGGCCGCCGGGTGCGAGACCGCGTCGCCCGAACTGGAGGAGACCGTGGTCACCCTGGGTGGCTCCCCCGCGCGGGCGTACCGGGACGCGTGGGGGCGGCCGACCTGGATCGGCGCCGCGGCGGGAGGATTGCTCACGTTCCTCTTCTCGGCTCTCTCGTTCGCTCCCCCGCTCCTCCTGTGCGGAGAACGGTGTTACACGGTGGAAGCGCGCATCTGGTCCCTCGACCAGATCCTTCTCGCCCCCTCCGATGCAGGGGCCTTGGCCCTGGTGATGGTGGTGCTCTTCCTCGCGCCCACGGTCGGGTACCTGTACCTCGTTCGACGCCTCTCTTCGCCGTCCGGTCGGAGGGCACGCCCGGCCCGTCCCCTCTCGTGGACCGGCACGACCGTCGCCCTCGCCGTCGAAACGGCGGCGGTCCTCACCGCCGTCGCCTTCCTCCTCGGGGCGGTCCTCTTCCGAACGCTCGTACCGTACGGAGGGGGGGGTCCGGGCTCCGCCTGGTCCGCGCTGTTCGGCCCCGTGACGGCAGGCCGCCTCGGGGTCGGGATCCCCGCGGCGACCGCGAACACCCTCCTGTTCGCGATCGGGGCGGCCGGGATCACGGTCCTCCTCGCCGTACCCGCGGCGTACGCGGTCCTGCGGAGACCCGGCCGGAGCTCCGGACTCAGCCTCCTTCTGTTCGTCCCTCTGCTGCTCTCCCCGGTCGTGCTCGCGCTCGCTCTCGCGACGTTCTGGCGCCCGCTCCTGGGAGGAGAGGGCTCCATCTGGATACTCGTGATCGTCAGCCAGGCCGTGCTGGCCCTCCCCTTCGCCTTGCAGAGCCTCGGCATTCCCCTCGCCGGACTCGCTCCGGCCGGCCGGGAAGCGGCGGAGAGCCTGGGAGCGGGCCGATTCTCCGCCTTCCTCGACGCGGACCTGCCTAGGGTTCGCGACGGGCTGATCACCGCGAGCCTCTTCGCCTTCGCGCTGGGACTCGGAGAATTCACCGCCACCTACTTCCTCGTCACCCCTCGCTTTACCACGCTCCCGGTGGCCCTCTACGGCCTGATCGGGGCGCGCCAGCTGCCCGTGGCCGACGCGGCCGCGGGTCTCCTGCTCGTCCTCAGCCTCGTGGTGTTTCTCGTCATCTCGCTGGGGGGTCGACGTGTCGAGCTCTGAACCGATCCTGCGGGTCGAGGGCCTCTCGGCGGCTTGGGGTTCCCTTCCGGTGCTCGATCGCGTGACGTTCGACGTGGGATCCGGCGAGCTGTTCGTTCTCCTCGGACCCAACGGAAGCGGAAAATCCACTCTCCTCCGTTGCCTCGTCGGGCTGGAGTCCCCCACCTCGGGCCGGATCGTTCTGGAAGGTCGGGACGTGACGGCCCTGGCGGCCCACCGTCGGGGGATCGGCCTCATGTTCCAGGACGCGGCGCTGTTCCCCCACCGGACCGTCTACGAGAATATCGCCTATGCGCCCCTGCTCCAGCGACGCCCGAGAGCCGAGGTGGACGAGGAGGTCCGACGTCAGGTCGACCTGGTCGGGCTCTCCGGGTTCGAGGACCGTGCTCCCGACCAGCTCTCCGGCGGGGAACGCCAGCGAGTCGCACTCGCCCGCACCCTCGCGGCCCGACCGCGGATGGTGCTCCTGGACGAGCCGTTCGCATCGATCGACCCCGAACTGAAGGCGGAGTTGAGGGCGGACTTTCGCCGGGCGCTGGGAGCCGCGGGCGCCTCGGCCATCCATGTGACCCACGACCGCCCGGAGGGTCTGTTCCTCGGGGACCGGGTCGGCCTCCTGTTCGAAGGGCGTCTCGAGCGTATCGCGACCCCGAGGGAACTCTTCAGGGATCCGGGATCGGAGCGAGCGGCCCGGTTCCTGGGGTACAACCTCCTGGAAGGAGCCCACGGCCCGGAGGCGGTCGACCCGCGGGAGCTCCGTCTCTCGCCGGAGGGACCGGGCGGCCCGCGGCTCACGGTCGTCGCGGCTGGCACGACCGGCGGCGAACGACTGGTGATCCTGCGAACCCCCGACGGGGGCCGGGTCGAATCCCGCGGCCCGGACGAGGGGCCGGTCCCGGTTCCGGGCGACCGCCTTTACGCATCGTGGACGAGGTCGGTCCGGGTGGCCCCGAACCCCCCTCGAACAGCCCAAAGACGCCAAGAACCGTAGAGTGTTGGATACCGCATGAGCTCCTCCGACCCGCTGGCGGTCTCCGAGGTCGTGGACCTCGGAGGCGAGAGCGCGACCATCTTCCGAGTGGACCGCCTCGACGGAGTAGAGCCCGCCCGCCTCGCCCGGCGGCCGCTGACCGTCCGCATCCTCCTCGAGAACCTCGTCCGACATTTCGACCCGGCCCGGTCCGACGTCCGGGATCTCCGGGCGCTCGCGAACGGGGGCACGTTGGCCGCGCGGGTCGAGTTTGCCTACTTCCCCGAGCGGGTGCTCCTGCAGGATTTCACGGGCGTTCCGGTGATCGTCGACCTCGCGACGCTCCGCAGCGCGGCCGTGGCGAGGGGCCTGGCGCCCGAGCGCGTCAACCCGACGGTCCCGGTCGACCTGATCGTCGACCACTCCGTCCAGGTCGACAGTTTCGGTTCGCCGAAATCGCTGCTCATCAACCTCGACCGAGAGTACGAACGGAACCACGAGCGCTACCGCTTTCTCCAGTGGGCGAAGGAGGCGTACTCCAACTACCACATCGTTCCCCCCGGAAATGGGATCTGCCACCAGGTCAACCTCGAGTACCTGGCCCAGGTCGTGGTCCGGCGGCCAGCGGCCGAGGAGGCGATCGCCTTCCCGGACACGCTCATCGGGACCGACTCGCACACCACGATGGTGAACGGAGTCTCGGTCCTCGGCTGGGGGGTCGGCGGGATCGAGGCGGAGGCCGTCATGCTCGGTGAGCCGTACTTCCTCCCCCGCCCGGTAGTCGTCGGGGTCGAATTGACGGGCACCCTACCGGCCGGCGCGACCGCTACCGACCTCGTCCTCACGGTCACTCGGAAGCTCCGCGAGAAGGGCGTGGTCGACAAGTTCGTCGAGTTCTTCGGCCCCGGCGTCTCGCATCTCGGCGTTGCGGACCGGGCCACGATCTCGAACATGTGCCCCGAGTATGGGGCGACCGCCGCTTTTTTTCCGATCGACGAGGCCACGATCGACTATCTCACGTTCACCGGCCGCGAGGCCGTCCTGGTCCGGCGCGTGGAGGCCTACGCGCGCGCCACCGGGCTCTGGGGTTCGCCGCCGCCCGGGTCCATCGACTATGACGACGTGGTCCGGATCGACGTCGGCTCCGTGGTTCCGACGATTTCCGGCCCCCGGAACCCCGAGGAGAGTGTCGCGGTCTCCGAGGCCGCTCGCTCGTTCGGAGACGCGCTCGGTACCTATCGGAAGGGCCGTCCGGCGCCCGCGAGCGCCGCGGACACCCCGGGGGTCGACCCTCCGGTGTCGGACGGCTCGGTGGTCATCGCCGCGATCACGAGCTGCACGAACACCTCGAACCCGTACGTGATGGTCGGCGCCGGGCTCATCGCGCGAAAGGCCCTCTCCTTCGGCCTCAAGGTCCCCCGCCACGTCAAGACCTCGCTCGCTCCGGGCTCGAAGGTCGTCACCGACTACCTGGACAAGGCCGGCCTGATGGCCCCCCTCTCCGGCCTGGGGTTCGCCCTGGTCGGATACGGGTGCACCACCTGTATCGGCAACTCGGGCCCCCTCCCCCCCGCGGTGGCCCAGCAAGTAGTCGACCGCGACCTCTACGTGGCGGCGGTACTGAGTGGGAACCGGAACTTCGAGGCCCGAATCCAGAACCTCGTCCGCGCTAACTACCTCGCCTCGCCCATGCTGGTTGTGGCGTATGCGTTGGCCGGGCGGATGGACGTGAACCTCACCACCGACCCCTTGGGTCGAGCGTCCGACGGAACCCCGGTCTTCCTGCGCGACCTCTGGCCCACACCCGAGGACGTCCGACGCGTGATGCGGCAGAACATCGACCCGTCGATGTTTCAGAAGGAGTACCGTTCGATCGAGGTGGGGGACGTTCACTGGGAGTCGCTCGACCCGCCGCACGGCCCGAACTATGCGTGGTCGCCGGAGTCGACGTACCTGGCCGAGGCCCCCTACCTTCACCTCACGCCGCCGTGGCTCGGTTCCGACGGGCTCCTCGTCCGAGGAGCGCGACCGCTCGTCGTGCTCGGGGACCGGGTCACGACGGACCACATCTCGCCCGCCGGGGAGATCGCGGAAACGTCCCCCGCCGGTGTGTACCTGAGGGCCCATGGGGTGCCACCCTCGGAATTCAACACCTACGGAGCCCGCCGAGGCCACCACGAGGTCCTCGTTCGCGGCACGTTCGCGAACGTCCGCCTCAAGAACGACCTCGTCCGCCCCAAGGAGGGAGGGTACACCCTGCACCTGCCCGGCGGCGAGACGATGACGGTGTTCGACGCCGCCGAACGGTACCGGGTCGAGGGAGTTCCCCTCGTCGTCTTCGCCGGCAAGAGTTACGGACAGGGCAGCTCCCGCGACTGGGCGGCCAAAGGCCCCCGCCTCCTGGGGGTGGGTGCGGCCATCGCCGAGAGCTTCGAACGGATCCACCGAGTGAACCTCATCGAAATGGGCGTGTTGCCGCTCACCTACCGGAAGGGGGAGAATTGGGCCTCGCTGGGTCTTACCGGGCGCGAGACGTTCGACCTCGAGCTCCCCGCGGGAACGCCTCTCGCCCCGGGCATCGCCGTGCAGGCGACCGCGCGCGCCGAGGGCGAACCGCCGATAACCTTCCCGCTCGAGTGCCGGCTCCAGAGCGCGACCGAGCTCGCGTACTACCGGGCCGGCGGGGTCCTCCCGTACGTCATGGACCACCGGTTCGCGAAGTGAGCCGCGGGCCGGTCATCGGCGTCGGCGGCTCCGGCGTCGGCGACCCCAGATCGCCAAGGCCTCGATCCGTCGGAACGTAACGGTGCGGTCGCCGAGCTCGGCTCGCGCCGCGGCGACCGCCCGGCTCAGCGTGGCCGCGGGCACGTGAAGCACGTGCCGGCTGGCCCTCCGCTCGAACATGGCCAGATTCCTCGCCAGCGGTTCCGTCACCACCCGGTCGCTGAGGACGATCAGCTCGTCGGGCGGGAGGAGCTCCAGCACGAGACGTTCGCGAGCCCGCGGACCGCCCGATCGGGCGGGCGGTGGGATGCCCTCGCGAGCGAGGGCGCGGTAGACCGCGCGTCGACCCTCGTCGCGTTCGGTCGCCGTGGAGTCCGACCTCGGACCGGGAGCGGGATGCACGAGGGCGAAGGCCCCTTCTCGCCCGACCCGTTCGGCCTCGTGTAGGGCGCTCGGAGGATCGTCCAGCAGGTGGAGCACGTGGACGAACAGCGTCGCGTCGAACGCTTCGTCCGGGAATGGAAGATGGTAGGCACTTCCCCGGATCAACCGGGGGAGCCCTTTCGCGCGCGCACGCGCCAGCATGCCGCGGGAGGCGTCGAGGCCCGTGACCTCGACCCCTCGCTCCTCCAGCGGCCGGGCGATGCGCCCCGTGCCGACTCCGACCTCGAGGAGGCGGTGGACCCCTCGGTCGCGAAGCGTTCGCGCGATTCCGTCGAACGTTTCGTCCTCGAGCGGCGGCCGGGTAGCATCGTACTCGGGGGAGATCTCGTCAAACTCGCTCGCCACCGTCCGGGTCGGCATGTTGGGAGGCGGGCGAGGCCCCGGGTCACTTAGTCGTTGGGGTCGGGTCCAGGAGTCGAGCGCGGCGGGTCGGCGTTGGGACCGCCCCGCGCCGGCCCCTTTTCGAGGTGTTGCGATGACTATCGAACACTAGATTCCCTTAACGTAAGTAGAATTTCAAATACCATCCGAGCACCAAAACCCTCCGCTGATGAAGTTATTCGACCTGAAATCCGTCCATCGTGCCGAAGGCCCTTCCGCGCTGAAGGGAGCGGTCCTGGTCTCCGTTGGCATCGTGGTAATACTGCTGCTCCCCGGCGGTCCGTTCGGGAACCCCTGGGCCCCATCCGTGGGGAGTTCCGCTGGTAACACGCCGACGATCGCGAGCGACGTGGTGGTGGTCCCCGCCGCCTCCGCAAACTCTCCGACCCTCCCCGGTACCGGGGGCCCCGCCCCCCCTTCGACCAGCGAAGACGCCACCATTACCGTCTCGAACCTTTCGCACCTGAGGACGATCCCCTACCAGTTATGGGGGATCAATGTCATGGCGACCCACCAATTCGGTTCGGCGGACGCCGCCACCATCGCCGACACCCCGGTCACGTTCCTCCGGTTTCCGGGGGGAGTCCTCGGTGACCAATTCAACTACACGTCCGGCGTGATCCGGAACGACGACGGGTCGACAACGCAAGCGACCACGTCGGTCAAGACGTTCATCCAAGGGTGCCACGACCTCGGCTGCTCGGCGATCCTTCAGCTCCCCGCCGAGATCAACGACCCCAAGACCGCGGCTTACTATGCCCAGTACGTCGTCAAGACCCTCGGCTTTCAGCCGGACTACTGGGAGATCGGGAACTCGCCTCCCAACTGGCCCCATTACAACGTCCCGTGGTCCCAGTGGGCCACCAAGCAGGGATCCACCCTCACCTCCCTCGAGTTCGCCCAACTCGTGCAAAAATACATCACGGCCGTGAAAGCGGTCGATCCGAAAGCGAGGTTCACCGCTCTCGCCCTCGGGGCGGGGAACTACGACAAGCCCTGGGTCACCGAGCTCGAGCAGGTGGACGGCCCTAACCTCTCGGGGATCTCGATCCATTCCTACACGATGGGGTCGACCCCACCGAAGCTCACCTGGGCCGGCCTTCTCTCGAACCTCAACGGGGAGTACTCGCTGACCACCCAGGTGAACTTGACGCGGGGCTACATCTCGGCCGCCTGCCCTACCTGCACCACGAGGGTGTTCGTGACGGAATCGAACGCGGCCGAGGACGCGTACTCGACGTTCAACGAGCAGTTCGGCGGAACTCTCTACGTCGCCGCGGCGACGGTCCAAGCGCTCCACGTTCGGCTTACCAATCTGGACTGGTTCTGCTACGAGGGGGGGTCGGACTATGCGTGGAAGACCGATTCCGGCCAGATGCAGGATCAGTACGTCCTCTACAGCCAGATGATGACGCATCTCGGGCCCGATACCCTGCACACCATCGTGGACGGCCCGTCCTCGTTCTACGCCCAGGCCACGTACGGCGCGTCCTCCGGCATGGCCCTCCTCCTGGTGAATGTGAACATGACCCGCAGCGTTTCGGTCAACCTGAGCCACTCGGGAATCATCGCAGGTAAGACCGTCTCCCAGGAGCAGTGGGTGAACGGCACGAAGGGTCCGACCAACTCCACGTTCACGCTCGGGAATTCGGTGAAGATTCCCCCGCTCTCGATCACGATCCTCGCGGTCGGACCGAGCGGGGTGGTCGGCGGTTCTCCGCACCCACCTTCCCTCCACGGGTCGAACGCGCGCGTCGGGACGGGCGGGCACACCACGAGCTCAAAGACGGGATCGAACGCCGCTCCGCCATGGGCGACCCCCACGAGGGCCTTGCCTCACCTTCTAACGAAAGTCGCCGCCGGGCCGAACCCCGCGCACGTCCTCGCCCCTTCTAGTTCGTCGAGGCTCGTGCGGACGGATGCCTGACCGGGTTGCGACCCGAGAGTCAAGGTCGGTGAACGACGGGGAGCGGGCCAGAAGTCCGCTGGGGGCCGGTAATGCGGTCGTCGTGCTCTCCGCCGGTCGGGGTTGACTCCGCGCTCCTCCCTCGCGCTGCTTCGTAAAAAGTCGTCCGACTCCGGGACTCCGGAGGCCAGGAACCGGGGCCGGTGAAAACCAGGAATGGCCCCGCCACCGAACGTGGGGTAGACGTCCGGCTTCCCCGCGGGGGCCGAGCATTCCGCAACGGGGTTTTTCGGTGGATCGCCCTGCCGGGACCCTTTCCAGCTCGACCCCTGTCGCAGTTAGGTCGGCGGCAAGGGTGGGGGTACGCTCACCGGTCTCCTACCCCGCTCCTGGGCTCGAATGCCTTCTCCCCGGAGGGGCTCGGTGGGGGGAAGGGCTACGGACCCGATCGCGGCCCGTCTCGCCTGTCGCGGGAGGGTCGGAAGAGGGGCGAACTTCGGGTGCCGGCGGGCCCCGAGGACTTCCTGGGCGAAGAAGACGGTGATCGTACCGACCACCGTGATGGCCGCCGCGATCCAGAAAGCATACTGGAACGCCAGGTGCGACGGGAAACCGGTGGCCAGTCCGCTCGTCAGGATGTACGTGGCGAGGAGGGAGCCGGCGAGCGGGGCACCCAAGCTTCCCCCCACGTTCCGGAACACATTGTTCATCGCCGTGGCCTGGCCCATATCCTTCGGGTCGACCGTCAAGATCAGGAGGTTGATGATCGACGCGTTGAGCAGGCCCATGCCCGCCCCGATGACGACCTCGATGACCAGAGCCGTGGTCAGGTTCGTGGCGTAGGCTTCCAGCAGGAAACCCAATGCGATGACCAGGCCACCCGTGATCGCGAGGGGCTTGACCCCCACGCGAGAGACCACGACACTGGTGACGAGCGCGACGGCGGTCATTCCCAGCGCCAGGGGAAGGATGTCGATCCCGGCGGTGAGGATGTTGAAGTTGCAATTCAGCGCCGAGGTGCACGAGTGGTTGTACCCTCCCGAGGCCAGGGGAAACTCGAACTGGTAGATCAGACTGAACAGGGCGAGGTACATGCCGAGGCCGGCGACCGTCAGAACGACGTTGGTAACGGTCACGTTCCGCTCCGCCAGGAGCCGCATGTCCACGATGGGCTCGCGCTTTGCCACGGTCAACCTCCGCTCGACGACCGCGAACGGGACGAACATGGCGAGGCCGAACACGGCGAACCCCAGGGTCAGCGGCGAGGTCCATCCCCACGATTCCCCCTGGGAGAGCGCTGCGACGATGCCCGCGAGACCGAGGCCGAGGAATAACGCCCCGAGGTAGTCGATCCGGGTTTCCGGTCGGCGGTACGGCGACTCCTTGACCAGGAGGAAGACCAGGATGGCCATGATCAGCACGAAGGGGATCGCGGAGTGGTAGGTCCACCGCCACCCGTAATCCTGCGAGACCCAGGACCCGAGCGGGAGGCTGATCGCGAACCCGACACCGAACATCGCACTCAGGATCCCCTGGGCGCGCGGGACCATTTCCTTCGGGAACTCCTCCCGCATGAGCGACATCCCCAGGGGCATGATGGTCAGGCCGATCCCTTGGATCGTTCGCGCGACCACCATGAACGTGAAGTTCGGTGAAAATCCGGTGACGGTGACCGCCGCGGCATAGGTGAACATCACCGCGACCATGACCTTCCGCTTGCCGTGGATGTCGCCAAGCTTTCCGATGACCGGACTGAGCGCGACGCCCGCCGCCGCGTAGGCCGAGATGATCAGCGTGACCTGCGCGGCGTCCACTCCGAAATCCGATTGGATGGTGGGGAGCGAAGGAGTGAGCATTCCTTCGATGTACAGGACGACGAGGACGACACCGGCCAGCAACAGCATGACGCGGTTCGCATAGTGGCGGTCGAAGGTCTCGGCGGTCTTGGGGACCGGGGCGGTGGAAATCATGAGAGTCTCCGCGTTCCCTGGGGGACTCCTCCCGTCGTCCATCGTTGCAATCGCTCCCTTCGCCGCTACAAGAACTCTTGCCGCTCGGACTTGAGCGGGTCTCGGGTCGTCGGGATCACGAGCTCGGGGTGCAAGATCCCCCTTTCCAGGGCTCGGAAGGAGAGCACCGCTCGTCCGTTCCGGAGGGATCCGAGGAGAGCGACGGACCGAACGGCGCCCCTGCGGCCCAACCAGGGATGGACGCGTTTCCCTCGCGGGTCGGAGGGCGTCAACTCAGACCTCCGGCCGGCCGGCGGAAGAACCCGGAGTGGAGTCGCATCTCACCCGTGGAGCGGTCGATCTCACCTCGGACGCCCAGCGTGCGGCCGAACCCACCGAGTTCGACGATGTACCACATCACCTCGAAGACGTTCCCCCGTGCGACCGCCTCCCCCGCGTGGGCCCGGGTCGCCAACCAACGATTCTTTTCCATCGCGGCGGAGTAGGTTCGTTCCAGCGCCTCCTGGGGCGTCCGGACGGGTCCCGCCGCGGGAGTCACTTTCGCCACTTCCATCGTTCGTTCCGGCTTGGGGGCCCTCTCGCCGAAGCGGTACCGCCGGTATCGAATGCGGTAGTGTTCGGGGGTGTCCTCCTGATCGAGCAAGGTCCACACCCGAGGGTTGGTGGTCGGCATGACGGCCGAGTATCCCTCCCGTTTCCGGGCCGCCCCGGCGCGCCACCGAGCGACCCCTCGAACGAGCAGGTAGGCGCCGTAGATCGCGGTCAGCAGCCATGCGGTCTCGACCCAGATCGTGAAGGGGACGGTCCCACGCTCGAGGATCAGGGTGACCAGGGTGACGGAGGTGAGGGTCAGCATGAAGACGTTGATCGCCACGTCGGCGTCCAGACGAAGACGGCGCAAAGAGAAGGGCAGGAACGGAGTCACCGCGAAGTGGGTGAAGCCGTCGAGGAACACGTGCGAGAGGCCGCCGATTTCCATCGCCACGAAATACAGGAGGGTGGAGGCGTGGGGGAAGTAGGGCAGGAAGGGGAGGAGGAGGCTTCCCACGGCGGCCACGATGCTCACCCCGAGGATGGAGTGGGTGATCCCGTGATGCTGGAGAATGGGAAAACGACGGGACAGAGGGAACAGGAGCGCATCGGCGTCCGGGAGACCGCCCGCCAGCGCGCCCGCGGCAATATACTGCGGATTTCCCGGCCCCCAGATCACGAACGAGAGGAGGTAGGCAAATACTACGTGCGTGAACAGGTCCATGTCCGCTCCGCCCGTTTATTCGGCTGGGCGCGCGTTCGTTGTAAAGGAACCGGCGCTCGCCAGGGTACGGACCAGGTCGGTCAGCCGGTCCAGGTCCGAGTTCCTTAGGCCGAGTATCCGTCGCCCGTTGAACCGGCCCACCATCGTTCCGTCCTGGAAAACCGCCATCGTAGGCGTGATCTTGATCGGGAACGAGTCCCACAAGGGGTCGTCCAGCGACGTGATGTCCGCCATGGCAAGCCGAGCCGGGATGCGTCCATTTCGAGAGGTGAACTTAGGGGCAAACCGCCGAGTTGCGGGGCACCACGTGGCCCCGAAGCAGACGATATAGGTCCCGTCCCGCCGGAGGCGGGTGCCTTCAAAATCGTTAGTTCGAAGGACCTCGAGTCCTAGACTCTCCCAACCAGCCCTCCTCTTCTGGGTCAACCTACCCACCCCTATCGGAGGACGATCCCGGGCTCAAGGGACCCCGGGAGAGGCCCCCTTTCGGGAACATCGCGAAGACCAGACCGAGGCCGGACCATCCCGCGTTCAGACGAAGACCCGAACGGTGCCGTTCGAAACTTCGACGGGAAGCGGCGTGAGCGGTCGGCACTCTATCCGTGCGAAGATGGGGGCCATCTTGGACATGGCCTCCAGGAACTCCGGAGGCAGCTTGTCCATCCCCTGCATCGTCATCACGGGCGGGCCTCGGACCTCCCCCGTCCGAGCGTCGAACACCGCGTTGTGTTGAGCGCATTTGATCACCCCGCTCTTGAACGTCCCCAGGTCCAGAGGCGCGTTCATGTGGCCGCAGCGGTTGATGAACGCGTGAAACTCGCCACCTTGGTTGAGCAGGAGGACGTCTTCGCCGCCCGCGCGTAGATGCATCATTTCGCCCGGTGTCAGGTCCTTGGCTTTGCCGATCTCGTTCCACGTTGGCATGAGGCTCCTCTTGTAGGCTGAATTCTAGGACCACTTAAGCTTTAAAATATAGAAGGCACAAACCTTCTTGAACGGAGTATCGGTGGCGGAGACGATGGCCGGGGGACTCCAAGGAGACGAACCGGCGCATTGCGATTTCGAAGCCACCTTCCAACTGCTCGGTCAAAAGTACGTGCTCCACCTCCTGCGAGCCCTCCTCGACGCCCACCCCCGCCGCTTCAACGACTTGCGCGAAGCCGTGGGAGCGAACACGGCCACGTTGACGGACCGTCTACGACGAATGGAGCGGCTGGGCCTCGTACGGCGTGACGTGATCCGAGTGCTGCCGCGTCGGGTGGAGTATGGCCTGACGCCCATGGGCCGTGACCTCGTGAAGATCTTCCCACCGATGCTGAAGTGGCGCGAAAAGTATTCCCGTTAGCCCCCACGAAGTTCCTCCGCTCCACTGGCAACGCCGAGGGGTCGGTGGGTCGTCGCCCCGTGAGGGGGTCCCCCGCCGACCGGCACTCCCCCGCCTATCCGGAATCGGCCCATTCGTATTAGGGGAGGAAAGCTTCGACGGGGCATGCAGACACGGGCGTTGGGGCCGAAGGGTCCGCGCGTTTCCGCCATCGGCCTCGGGTGCATGGGGATGTCCCAATCGTACGGGTCGTTCGACGACGTCGAGTCCATCGCCACGATCCATCGGGCCCTCGAACTGGGCGTCAATTTCCTCGACACCGCCGACGCGTATGGCACCGGTACGAACGAAGAACTGGTCGGGCGTGCGATACAGGACCGCCGGGACCAGGTCTTCCTGGCGACGAAGTGCGGGTTTGTGCCCGGGCCGCCCGGAGCGCCCAGTGCGATCGATGGCAGCCCGGAACACATTCGGTCCGCGTGCGATGCCAGCTTGCACCGCCTCGGCGTGAAAACGATCGACCTCTACTATCTCCACCGGCTCGACCGGAAGACGCCCATCGAGGAGAGCGTCCGGGCGATGGCGGGGTTGGTGGACGCGGGCAAGGTCCGATTCCTGGGGCTCTCGGAGGTCTCCCCGGCCACGCTCCGGCGCGCCCACGCAATTCATCCCATCACCGCCGTTCAGAGCGAGTATTCGCTCTGGACCCGGGATCCGGAGAACGGCATCCTCGCGGCCTGCCGGGAGCTGGGCGTTGGACTCGTTGCATACAGCCCACTTGGTCGCGGCTTCCTGTCCGGCCAGGTTCGCTCCATCGACCGGCTTCCCGAACGGGATTTCCGCCGGGGAAGCCCGCGGTTCCAGGGCGAGAACCTGTCCAAGAACCTGGGGCTCATCGATCGATTGGCGGAGGTCGCCCGGGAGAAAGGGTGCACCACCGCCCAGCTGTCCCTCGCGTGGGTCTTGAGCCGTGGGTCCGACATCGTTCCCATACCGGGTACGAAGCGACGCACCTACCTCGAGGAGAACGCGGCCGCGGTCGCCCTCTCCCTCACGCCGGCCGATCTCGAACGGATCGGGAATACCGTCCCGGCCGACCGGGTGGCGGGCGACCGGTATCCACCGGCCGCCCAGGCGATGCTCGATCGATAGTTCGACAGCCTCGGGCCGTGAGCGCGTCCATCATGCCGGACGTTTCCGCGGCGGGCGGCTCACGCGAGGATGGGAGGGTTCGAGCGCTCTCCCGGATCCTACCGGCCGGCTTCACCCTCGCCCCTACGAGCTGTGAGGATGGCCCAGGCGAGCGGAAGGGCGGGCGCGACCGGCGAGCAGGTTCGGCCGCGCGTGCACCTCGGGACCGGTATTCGACCGCGGACGCCTTTGCGGAGGGTCGCGGGGCCCGGGAGAGGCTCGGGGTCGTCGCCCGTCTCTCCATCGGTCCGGACTAGGTGAGGAGCTGTTTCCAGTCCTGCCGAGCGGCCCACTCTCGGAATCGTTGCCAGCCAACGAGGGGATACTCCCGGCGCAATCCCTCGATATCGGCGGTGTACCCTGCGTGCTCGAGCCACTCGAACATCTTGGCAAAGTCCGCGTTCTGGGCCCGCAGCACCTCGATCGGAATCTGTTGGTATTCGATCGTTCGACCGCTCAACTCCGAAATGATCCGCGCCACCTGGGGCTCGCTCAGTGCATCGGAGGCTACATTGATCCGCTTCCCTCGAAAGAGGGAGGGATTCTCCAGGAGATGGGTGACGAACGCACTGAGGTCATCGAGAGCCACCATCTGCACGGCACGGTCGGGGGATATCCCCATCGCGAGCTTCCCCTGCCGGAGCGAGGGTAGCTGGAACGGTGCGACGAAGTTCTCCATGAACGACGTGGGAGCGCTGACCGCGCACGGCATACCGGACCGGCGCAAATGTTCCTCGACCGCATACTTGCTCTCGAAGTGGGGAATTCCGGTCTGTCGGTTCGCATCTCCCACAGAGGAGTAGACGAGCCATGGCACTCCGGCGCCTTTCGCGGCGTCGATGGCCGCAATGCCCTGCCGGGTTTCAGCCGCCACCCCCGCTTCGAAAGCGGTACCCATCAAGAACATGGCGTCGATCCCTCGGGCCGCCCGATCGATCGCGGCCGGGTCGTCGAAGCTGCCGGGCACGAACTCGACTGCCTTCGAACGGAATTCGTCCAGCTTTGGGTTTTGGAGATTTCGGGTCATCGCCCGGATGCGGTGCCCCCGTCTCAGTAGCTGACGGGCCAGGTGGCCCCCCTGGTGGCCCGTGATCCCGGTGACGAGGACCAACAAGGATTTCGGTGGAGGGTGGACCGGCCCCTTGGTAGACTCGCTCATGGAGGTTCGAATCAAGCCAGACCCTCTGGGTTTGTCTAGGCTCGCTAACCGATGGGTAACCGAAGTCGGCGGCCGCCCCAGAGGGGGAATGATTCGGTCTGTGCCGACTTCGCCTCGGCCTCCGGCGCTCCTCGAGGTCGCCTAAGGACTGCGCGGGCCCCTCAGCACGACCACGCACAACCCGACGTGATAACGATCCGGACTGACGGGCGGGGTTATTTGTTGGGTCAACATTCTTTGCCATCTCGCCAGCGAGGTCGATGGTCTTCTACATCGTGATCCGAGGACCTTTGGGGATCGGCAAATCCACCGTCGCCGGGAGACTGGCGAACGAGATCGGAGCCGAGCACATCTCCATCGACCGCATCCTCGACGAACACGACCTCTGGGAGTCGGGTCGCCTCTCGGAATTCCTCAAGGCCAACGCGGTGGCGGCCGAACGGGCTCGGGAGACCCTGGAGGAGGGCACGCCGGTGATCTTCGACGGGAACTTCTACTGGAAGTCCCAGATTGAGGATCTGGTGCATCGGCTCGACTACCGCCACTACGTTTTCACCTTGAGAGCGCCGCTGCGGGTGGGCATCGAGCGGGAGCGGGGACGGGACACATCTCACGGAAGTAAGGGAGCGAGAGAGGTCTACGCAAAGTCAACACGGTTCGATTACGGCATCGGAGTGGATGCCACCCGCTCCGTCGAATCCGTGCTCCGCGAGATCACCTCGCACCTTTCCCGGGATCCAGCCCAGAACAAGGGGTGAGGGGACCCTCCCTGCTTCAAGCCCGCGCCCTCCTCTCGGTCCGGTCATCGGCCGCACTCGGGATGGGAGCAAGCCCCAGAAGGTCGTACAGGGTGGCAGGCGCCCCACCGATGCTACGCCCGTGAGTGGAGGGAAGGGTCCGGGTTCGTCCGATTGATGAAACGGTCAACCCGTTCGGTAGGTCGAAGCACCTCTAAGCAGGTCGCTCTGCCCACGTGGTCCGCGGACAAGCGCGCCCGCCCCACCTCGGGTCGTGCCGAAGTGGATCAGCGGAGGACCGGCACGGTTCGCCCGTCGACCTCGACCGTCGCTCCGGCGACTTTCCTAGATCCGTTCGCCCATCAGGCGGAGACACAAAGCGAAAGACACACCGATGCCTTCCCCTCCTGCGCCGCGCATCGTATGATGGACGAGGACGGATGGTTCACATTCCGCCAAGGGCGTAGGACAGACGCGCCCTACTTGTCCAAGGCCTTTGACCGCTTTCAAGGCGAGGCGGTTGCTAGAGACCCCCTCCGGCGGATTCGGCGCCTGAGAGGGTACGGGACCCAATACGCACGACGCGTTCTGCTCGCTACCCGGGAGAGAGATGGTCTGTTTCTCGTTGCCGAGAAGAACGAGGCGCCGATCGGGTTCATCATCGCCGCAGCTGAACCTCCGCCTCCCCACGTGCGCTACGAGTCCGTTCCCACGCAGCCGTGCATCATCTGGGAGCTCTGGGTCGAACCGAAGTACCGGGTCCAGGGAGTGGGAGGGCGATTGTTGAAGGAAGCGGAGAGGATATTCGAAAAGAGAGGATGCGATTGGGTCCACCTCTACGTCAACGCATCCAATTTCGGAGCACGTGATTTTTACCGAACCCTGGGGTACGTCGAACGGGGCCTAGATCTCGGGAGGCCACTCGGATCTGCCGCCAGGACCCACCGCCCCGTAGCACTCCCTCGCCGGCCCCGTCGGCCTCCTCGTCACCGCTCCCCCAGCTAGTCCGCAAGCGAGGACCGGTGTCCCGGGCGCCGCTCGCGGCCGGCCCTCGACCGTGCGATCGGTAGGTTAACGATCGAAGGGGTAGGTCCCGGTCCGGCTTCGCGGTAGGGGAAAAACGCCCGTGCTGGCGGGCGCCAGATTAATGTGGCGCCCGTGAACCCGCAGGTCGACAGTTGAGGGCTCTGGAGTCCCGAGGAGGCAGAACTCCACCATCCCGGGGAAATCCTTGCACCCCATCACGATCGATCCGACCCGGACCCTGCCCCCTTCCGGCATCGGATCGAGAGTATCCGTTGTGGTCGGTAGAGGTCGCACGTTCGAGCGTCCCGCGCGCTGATCGCGGTCTGGTCTTCGGCTAAGGCCCTCACCGCCGCCTTCGAAGATATCAGATCCTCCGGCCGATTCCTTCCGCAGCGCGCGGAGCAAACGCCGCGGGCGGGCCTCGCCGGGCCGCGAGAGGCCTTCATCGTCACCGTGGGGTGAACGGGGGAGTTGGTGCACATCCAACAAGCCCAATTGTGTCCAGGTTGGTACGCGGGCGGGCTCGCGATGGCGCGACCAGAGGCTGGGCCCTAACGGCCTCCCTGTCCCCCGGCGGAGGAGAGTCCTCGATTGACGGGGTCGGTCGCGACACAAAGTCCGTTCGCCAGCGCGACGAGACCCAGGTCGAACTGATCGCCCCCGGCCACCGCGGTCAGCTCTGATCGGACACTCGTGGCGATAGGCGCAATCTCCGGTGGAACCGTCGCGAACAACGAGTGCCATGCCGCGGCATAGGCGGCGGCGGGTTTACGCCGCGTACGGGGGATCTCCCACGCGACGAAGCCGGTAGTGTAAATCATCACGGCGTAGATCGCACGCACTCCGGCCTTCGGCTCCATCCCGGTCTGCCTCAGGGCGCCGAGCAACCTCTCAACGCCGCGCAGGATCCCCTGCCCGACCACCGGCTGGGAAAGGAATAGACCCGCGAGAGCCGGATGTTCGAGCAAGGTGGACCGCAGCGCCCGCCCCCACTCCACAAGGACCCCTACAGCGTGCTCGGGTAGGGGCCGCGACAATCGCAATCCTTCTAGCCCTCGCTGTGCGACCGCATCCAGGAGGTCGCCCTTGTCCTCGACGTAGTCGTAGAGGGTCATGGTCCCGCAACGGAGTTCGCGAGCGAGGGCCGGCATGCTGAGCGCCTCGATTCCTCCCCGGTCGGCCAGTCGAAGTGCCGCATCGATGACTTGTTGGCGGGTCATCGAGCGTCGCCGTCCGCGAGAATGAACGACCTTCAACATGGTACCTGACCGACGGAACGTTCTATATACCGTAAGCCTTACGGAAACACTTGACCGGGCCTTCGTTGTCGGAGAGTGAGGCGCCGAAGGAGGTGACGGAAGATGAGCAGCCTCCGGAGATGGCCGCCGGTCGCAAGTCGCTGCTCGCGCTCATTTGTATCTTGGCCGGGGCGGCCCCGCTGTTGTATGGGTTCCTCTCCAACGACATTGTACGGTTCACGTACACGGTAGTGGTCGCTGCGGCGTATCTTACTTTCACTCTAGTGGCGAGAAGAACGCCCTCTCTCCAAGGATTCTGGCAGCTTTCGTCCGCATTCTTCGTGCTCGCCGTCGTCGGAGTGCTAAACAATCTCTCCCACTACTTTGGAACCTATGTCTTGAATTCGCCCCCGGTTACCGGAAATCCTCTCGCTTCGACGGTCACTGCCTCCGTCATCGTTCAGTTAGTCGAAACGGCCGCTGCCTTGATTCCGATCTTCGTGCTCACGAAAGCGTTCGGGTTGCCCTTCGGGTCGATCTACGCCCGCACGGGTAGGCTTCGCGGCTGGTTCGTTGTGGCGCTCGTGGTCTTCGGGCTCCTGCTCATCTTTTCAGCGACGCATGCATCCTTCTTCATCGCTTCGAAAAGTCCTGTCACGGGAAGCAGCTTCCTAGCAGTGCTCCCGGCCCTGCTCATCATGGTGGTTTCGAATGGCTTTCAAGAGGAATTCCTTTTCCGGGGGTTATTCCTCCAGAAGTACAACGCCTTCTTCGGCGGGAGAGTCTCAATACTTCTCACCGCGATCGTCTTTGGGATCGCGCACCTAGGGGTATCCTATGCGGCGTCATCTATCATTTTCGTTCTCGTTTTTGCGTTCCCGCTTGGGATAGCTACCGCGTTCCTGATGCGAAGGACCGATGGTGTCGTCACTCCAGCGATTTTCCACGCGGGTTTTGATGTCCCGATTTACTTGGCCTTCCTCTCCTACGTGATCTAGGCGTGTTCAACTAGCAGGATGAATGATCTCGGCCTGAGCCTGCCGTTACGATTCCGCTCAACGACCTCTGGTTCGGCATCGGGAATGCCCCGCATCCAGATGGCGGCTGATACCCAGCGCCGCCCGGCCAGGTCTTCCCGATTTGAGTCGGACTAATCCATCCTGTAGTCACGGGCAGCGGTTCTTGGTGAGCGGCATGCCCTCCGAGCTGATGGTTTTAGGCGGATTCGAACGAATCGTACCCTGTGCATGGCGGATGTCCTTTCGTGGGAGAACTCGCTAATAGGCCCGTTCCGTAACAGGTAGGTTCGCACCTGACCGGTCGGGCCTTTGTCTGAGCTAGGGGTTTTGTAAAGGGGGGTCCCGGTCGGGGAAAACCGCCCGTGCTGGCGGGCGCCTGACTAATCAGGCGCCCGTGGGTATACTGGCGGATTGGTGGCGCTTCGGTGCGCGGAGACTGATCCCGTCATGTGCGGATCGGCCGATGCGCATCGCCGGTCGGTTGAGGCAGCCACATAAATGGACCCTTAGGATTGAGTTCACCATCAGACGTTGAGCCGCGAAGAACCTCTCGTTCCCGCCACTGGAAAGGGTGGATTGTTCGAAGAAGGGTGGTGTCCGGCGCCTTCGCCGTTCCGAGGGTTTAGGCTTTGTAACCCTTCAGCCGAATCTCTCCGCTGGTCAGGGTCGCCGTACCGGTCGCCCAGACTTGAATCGAGTTCACCCAAGCATAATCGGGCGAGTTGGACCTCAACGTCACGCTTTCCCGAAGTTGGAGGACTCCGTTCGCATCGAGAGCACCCAATCCCTCGGCAAACAACGACACCTTTCCCCCGTCCTTTAGGTCGAGCCGGGCGTGGCCGTGGAGCTCGATTCGTCCGTCGGCGCGAACGTTGAGGTAGTCCACGGAGTGGATGGATCCCTTCAACTTGGGACCGTCGACCGTGCCTTCGACCTTACCATCGAAGCGAGCGCCCGCGGGAGGGGGAGCGGCCTTTCCTTCTAGGATGGCCTGGATGCTCGCCCCGTACTCATCCGTCCCGGTCATACGTCCCGTGATGTCGAAGATCAGCTCGGTCGATTCCATGGGTGCCTCGCAACGGGTTCGCGACTAAAGTCATGTCGGGCCTCCACGCCCCCCGGCCCCGCTCCTCAGTGCGACGCGTGCCACCCCGCCGGATCGGCAGGGTCGCTGTCGCGGCAAGCAGGCCGTTGCCGGGGTTTAGAAGGGGTGCCTCTTCTGGGGACCGCCGATTCGTTCCCGGGACGCCCTGACTTGGGCACGAACCCAGGCCGATTCTCGGCGGCGGCTAAGATGGTTCACGGTCAGGATTCTTTGCTAACCGCATCGGAAGGCCGGTCGGGAGCTTCATGGCCCGGAGCATGGCCACGAAACGTGGCTCCTTCCGGATTGAATCCAGGAACGCGGACTGATAGTAGTTCCACAGAGCCCTGTCTCCTCCCCGGTAGTCCTGTTCGAGGTGGGCCAGCGCCTTCTCCGTCTCCCCCTGTGCGGCGTAGACTAACGCGGGAACTACTCCGGAGATGTACCCGTGTAGGCGCCCTGCCTCCAAATCGGCTGTCAGCGCTTTGCCCTCCTCTGGCTTTCCCAGGAAAGTGAGAATCCCAGCACGGATCAATAGCGCAATCGGACTACGGAGCGTTGACAAGGGTTCCAACGCTTGGAGGGCTTCGTCGACTCGGCCCGCGAGCGCGTAGGCGGTCGCAAGGGCGGCCTGAAGGGCACCGAATCCGGCGAAGCGCTCCTTCAGCTTCTCGCCCATCCTGATTGCAGACTCCAAGTCGCCGGAGTTTACGTACGACCAAACGAGCTGCAACCGGGGCAGGAGCCAAAGTGGATCCAGTTCGATGGCTTTCTGGTTTTGTTCCCTTGCCTCGTCGAACCGCTGCAGAACCCCAAGCAAGTAGCCATACCAGAAGTGAGCCGCTGAACTGCTCGGGTTGAGCCCGATTCCTCGCTGGAACTCCTCTTCGGACTGAGCCCAGTCCAAGTCACCCTGCATCGCGATATTGGCCAGTGCAATGTGGGCATCGGACGAGCTGGGGTTCAGTTCGAGCGCCTTGGCCGCCAACACCCTTGCGCGGGGTAGAACCTCCTGTCCGGGGAGAGTGACTCCCAGCGCGGCAATGAGATGGTTGGCGAGGTGGGAGTAAGCGGCCGAGAATTGAGGGTCCTGTCGAATAGCCTCCTCGAAGTACTCCGAAGTCTCTCGGTCGGCGGCTTCGCTCGCAGTCCCTCCGTAGCGTTGGAACGCTTGGATCCCTCGTAGATAGGATTCGTACGCGGCCAAGCTCGACGTTGGCTTCTCCCGAAGGGCGTCCCTCTCGGATTCCAGCAACGCGATTCGAAGCGCACCCGCCGTCCGTTCCGCAACATCCGCTTGGATTGCGAAGACATTCTCGAGTTTGCGGTCGTAGGTCATCGCCCACCGGTGTTCCTCAGTCCGAACATCAATCAACTGTACAGTGATCCTCAGTTGGCCCTCGGCCTTTCGAACGCTTCCCTCCAGTACCGAACTCACTCCCAACTCTGACCCGATCTGGGCGATCGATTTCGCAGTCCCCTTGTACTGGCTCACGGACGTTCGTGCGATAACCCGAAGGCCCCGAACTTGAGACAGCACCGAGATTAGCTCCTCCGTGAGGCCATCAGCAAAGTATTCATCCCTCGGGTCCGGGCTGATGTTCGCTAGGGGAAGTACGGCGAGACGCCGAGGGATGGGGCTCGCCACCTCCTCGGTGTGGTCAACCCAGGGCAAGAGCACACGGTAGAGATCCATGGTAAACTGGACGTTCTTGAGCGCTTTCGGTTCGAGTCTCACAAGTCCGTTCGGAATCTTGTTGCGGATCTGGCCCATCACGGGCTCCGAGACACAGATTCCTCCCGGTTCTGCCAGAGGCTCGATTCGAGCCGCAAAGTTCACCGAATCCCCGAAAATGTCGCTACCGCGTTCCTCGACGTCTCCGAGGTGGACACCGATTCGCAAACGGATGGGTGTGCAACCTGGCCGCGCGTTGCGTTCCGCTAGGCGTTGCTGGATGTCAATCGCACACTGGACCCCACGAAGAGCGCTATCGAACTCGAGCAGGAAGCCGTCGCCGGTCGACTTAATCTCGCGCCCCTTGTGGTTCTTGAGAAGGCGGCGAACGAGCTTCTCCTGTTCGCGTAGAAGTTTCAGGGCGCCATCCTCGTCGGACTGCGCCATCGCGGTGAACCCCACCATGTCGGTGAACATGATGGCGACGAGGCGCCGGGTTGGAGCCACGGCGAGGGGATTGCTTCGGTTAGATTAAGTCCCGGCCCCCGGCGCCACTCTTGGAAGTGGACCCATTCCGTGAGGCTGATCCACCGAGACGAGGGTTCGGACCGATTTCAAAGGAGGGGGTCCAGTAAGTGGGGTACCGGTCGGGGAAAACCGCCCGTGCTGGGATTCGAACCCAGGTCTGAGGCTCCGCAGGCCTCTAGGATAATCCATTGCAGCGGGCCGGGGTGTATTCCCCGCTCCCGTAGCTACCCCACACGGGCATTCGATTTGGGCTAGTTTCCCGTCAGCGCCGAGAAGGGTTCTCTATAAAAGCCGCGGGGTCACCGATCCCGCGGTCCGCGCCACAGTTTATACCGCGGCGCGCTCCCAAGCGCGCGGGGAGGGGCGACTCGTGAGATGAGTGACGTCGATCAGAAGGATCCCTGGCCGCCGCTCTCTTCGCTACCGATGGGTCGTCGGGTCGAAATCTCCGACCCCGCAGGATCGGTGTGGCGGGGGACCGTCGTCCCCCATCACGACTTCAGCGGTGATCGCATTCTCCAGATCAAGCTCGCGAGCGGGTACAACGTCGGGCTCCGTATCGGACCGAATTTCACGTTCCGTCTCCTCGAGGAGCCGGCGTCGCCGGCCGCCCCCACGACGAGCGTTCCTCTTCCGGCGCCGCACTTGGCCGAAGGTCCGTGGGTCGCCCTGCTGACCACGGGAGGGACCATCGCCTCCCGGGTGGACTACGAAACCGGGGGGGTCCGTCCGGTCAGCGGAGAGGCCGAGATCCTTGCGTTCTATCCGGAGCTGCAGCGCGCCGGCCAGGTCCACATCGTGCCGGTATTCGACCGGTTGAGCGAGGAGATCCGGCCCGAGGACTGGGCGGAGCTCGGCTCCCGGGTGGTCGAATCGTTCCGGGCCGGGGCGTGCGGAGTGGTGATCGCCCACGGGACGGACACGCTCGGCTTCACCGCAGCCGCCCTCAGTTTCCTGCTCGTGAACCTGCCGGGCCCGGTGGTACTGGTCGGGGCTCAGCGCTCACCCGACCGACCCTCCTCCGACGGACCTTCGAACCTCAGCGCAGCCGTGCAGGTCGCCCGCGACCCCCGGATCGGGGAGGTCGTGGTCGTCATGCACGCCGGACCGTCGGACTCGAGATTTGCCGTCCATCGAGGCAATTGGGTGCGCAAGATGCATTCGAGCCGGCGGGACGCGTTCGAGAGCCGGAACGGACCCGCGCTCGGATGGGTCGAAGACGGTCGGCTCACGCTCGAGGGAACCGTGCAGCCGCCCGCCGAAGGGCCTCCCCGATGCGACCTCCCCATCGACACGCGGGCCGGCTTACTTTGGTTCTATCCTGGGCTCGCCCCCGAGGGAGCCTCCGCCTTCGCTCGAGAGCTCCGGGGGATCGTCCTCGCCGGAACGGGACTGGGTCACGTGAGCGCAGCCCACCTTGGCTGGATCCGGGAGGCGGTGGGCCGAGGGGCCGTGGTCGCGATGACGACCCAGTGTCTGGGGGGGCGCGCCGACCCGTACGTCTACGCCACCGGTCGTGAGCTGCTCCAGGCCGGAGTGCTGTATCTGGACGACCTGCTCCCCGAGACCGCGTACGCGAAGCTCGTTTGGGCGCTGGGCCACTCGACCACGCCGGACGGCGTTCGTGCGCTCCTTCGAACCCCCCGAGCCGCCGAGTTTCTCGATCGACATCCCGGGGGCGCCCCGCCGTGAAAGTGGGCCTGGAGGTCCACCAACAGCTAGCGACGGGCAAACTGTTCTGCGCGTGTCCCTCCGAATTCTCCGAAGAGGTCCGGCACACGTTCTCCCGCCGCCTCCGCGCCGCCGGCGGGGAGAACCGGGCCGTCGACGCCGCGGCCACCCTCCAAGCCGAGCGGGGTCTCGTCTACTCCTACGAGTCGACCGCGTCGGATTGCCTGGTTGAGATGGACGAGGAGCCCCCTCACCCGTTGAATGGGGCGGCGCTCGACACCGCCCTTCAGCTCGCCCTGCTCCTCGAGGCCCGTCCGGTGGACGAGGTCGAAGTGATGCGCAAGATCGTCGTCGACGGGTCCAATACCTCGGGGTTCCAGCGCACGGCCCTCATCGCGACCGGCGGCCACCTCGACGTCGGGGGACGACGTCATGCGATCGATACGATCTGCCTCGAAGAGGACGCCGCTCGGAGGATCGCCGATTCGAAGGAGGGGGTCATCTACCGCCTCGACCGGCTCGGGATCCCGCTCATCGAGATCGCGACCGGCCCGGACATCTCCGACGGGCGGGAGGCCCGAGAAGTGGCCGAGGAGATCGGGGCCCTGCTCCGGGCGACCGGGCGGGTGCGCCGGGGGATCGGCACGATCCGAGAGGACCTCAACGTATCGACCGAGGGGGGTCGTCGCATCGAGATCAAGGGCGTGCAGGAGCTCCGAAAGATCCAGGAGTACGCCGACCGGGAGGTCGGGCGACAGCAAACCCTCCTGGCGGTACGCGACCAGCTCCTCGCTCGCGGCGCGACCGCCCCTTCGGGTCCGGTCCGGGACGTCACCTCTGTGGTGGGGGAACTCGCTTCGGGCCCGCTCGCTGGCGCGCTGCGGAAAGGGAACGTCGTGCTGTCCCTGACACTTCCGAGATTCGCCGGCCTGCTGCGGTCGGGGGCGAACTCGGACGAGCGGCTCGGCCGCGAGCTCTCCGAGCAGGCCCGGGCGGCCGGTCTCGGTGGACTGTTGCATTCGGATGAGCTCCCAGGACACGGCCTCGGACCGGACGACGTCGAGCGGCTTCGCCGAGCCTTGTCCCTCGGAGAGCAGGACGGGTTCGTCCTCGTGGTCGACCGATCCCGGGAACGGGCCGAGGCAGCTCTCCGACGTGTCTCCGCCCGAGCGGCCGCGGCGCTGGAAGGCATCCCCGGCGAGACCCGGGACCCCCTGCCGGACGGACGTTCCCGGTTCTCGCGACCGTTGCCGGGTCGCGACCGGATGTACCCTGAGACCGACATCCCTCCAGTGACCATCACCGCGGAGCACCTGGCTGAGCTTCGGGCTCACCTGCCGGAACGGCCGGCAACCCGACGCGATCGGCTCGTTGCATCCTACCATCTACCGCCGGAGATCGCGGGGCAGCTGGTCGCCTCGGGGGACGCCGACCTTCTCGAGGACCTCGTCCGTCGGGGGCGCTCCCCGGGGCCGGTGGCTCGCCTCCTCACCCAGGAGCTCCCGGTGGGGATCACGGCCGGAGCATCCGAATCTGAACCCCGAGTGACGGTGGAACAGCTCGACGAGCTCCTCGCCGCCGCGGAAGAAGGTCGTTTCTCGAAGGAGGGAATCCCGGCGGTGCTGGCCGCCCTGCTCGCCGGGGCTCCGACGTTCGACACCGCGGTCGAGCGCGCCGGATTCACCGGACCCCCGGTGGACGACCTCGACGTCGTGGCCGACCGGATCGTGCGGGCCAACTCCCGAGTGGTGCAGGAGCGCGGGGAGGCGGCGTTCTCCGCGTTGATGGGGGACGTCATGCGCGAAGTGCGAGGGCGTCGCGACGGCAAGGAGGTCGCCGAGGCCGTACGAAGGGCGATCGTCCGCCTCCGCGCCGAAGGGGACGGCTAGCACGGGGGGGACGATGGAAGGCTCGCGTTCGAACCGACCGAAGCGTCGGCCGGCGGCCCAGCGAAAGTTCCGCTTGGTCGTGACGGACGTCGACGGGACGCTGACCGACGCCTCCCGGCGCCTCGACCCCGACGCGATACGGTGCGTTCGCGACCTCGAGGATAGGGGCGTGCCGGTGGTGCTCGCCACCGGAAATGTCCTTCCGATCGCGCTCGGCCTCCATCGTTCCATGGGAATGTCGGGGCCGATCGTCGCGGAGAACGGGGGCCTCGTGTGGTGGAAGGATGCGAAGGGCCGCGACCGGGTCGAGCGGCTCGCGGACCGGCGCGTGGCCCTGGCGGCCTACCGAACCCTCGTTCGATCCGGAATCCCGGTACGGCGTCTCTTCACCGACCGATGGCGGGAGAGCGAGGTCGCGATCGAAGCCACGGTCTCGGTCGCCTCGATCCGTCGGGCCCTCGGTCCCCGACCCGTTACGGTCGAGTCCACGGGCTTCGCGATCCACTTGATGGAGCGCGGCGCTGGAAAGACTCCCGCCCTCGCCCGCGTCCTCGGGCCGCTCGGCTGGTCCCTCTCCGACGCGGTCGCGCTCGGCGACGGCGACAACGATGTCGGGATGCTCCGGGCGGCGGGGTTCGGCGTGAGCTTCTCCTCCGCGTCCCCGCGCGCCCGGGCGGCGGCCGATTACGTCACGCGCCGGCCCTACGCCGGCGGGTTCGTCGAAGGCATTAAGGCGAGCGGAGTGCTTTCTTAAGTACCGGTTTCGTCGGGAGGGACTCCGAATGTTCGTTGGGCAGTGCGCGCGGTGCGGGAAGCCAGCGACGCTGGGGTGTACGGTCTGCGGCCGGACGTTCTGTCGGGGCTGCCTGGACGCGGACGAGCGCATCTGCTCCGACTGCGCCCAGACCCTGAAGCAGACGAAGAATCCGGTGGAAGCCCGCAGCCCCCCGTCCCGGCGCGTGAACCGGCCGGCGGGCGTGACCGGTCGCGTTCAGTAATCCGCGCCCGGAAGCACGAACGCCCCCCTCGGGGTCGTTCGGGCGATCACGAGGAAGGCCACGCCCAGGACCCCGGCCGCGAGGCCGAGCGCGAAGACGGCCCACGCGTACGCTCCCATCGTGGGGCCAAAATGGACGCCTCCGACCTGAAAGGGCCCCATCCGCGCCTCCCAGTGGAGCAGGAGGTTCACGAGGACGCCGAGGACCCAGCCGAGGAAGAGGAGGGTCCCGCCCGCGACGAGGTAGCCGATCCGCGCGTCCCCCTTCGAGTCGAACGGAGGGGTCGCGGGACGCTCTTCCAGGTCGAGCACGTCCGAGCGACCCGGAACGGGAGTATAGACGTTGCGCCCGACCCCGGGGTCGGAAGGGTTCCGGCGTTCAGCCGAAGCCCGTGTTCGCTTTCGGGTCGAGGATGCCGCCCGGTCGGAGCGGCGCCTTGCGGAGTTCCTTCGGGCACTCGACGAGGCGGACGAGCGGGGCCGACTGGACGATGTACGCCGGCAGCCCCGTGTTGGGGTCGTTGCCGGCGCGCAGGATGTTCATGATCTCGAGTCGGATCTCGACGACCGAGCCGTCCTTGAGCTTCAGGCGGACCTTGCCGTCGCCCTCGATCGTCTGGTAGTCGACGATCTCGGCGTTCGCGAGGTCGGGCGGGGGCCCGCCGGGGTTGCCCATCATCGGGCGCCTCGGGCGGCGACGCGTTCCTTCAAGAGGAGCCGGGGGTCCTGCCCGTCGACGGTGAGCCCGAGGGAGACGCAAGTGCCGATCACTTGGTTCGCCTGCTCCTCTTTCGAGCGGCCGTGCAGGTCCTCGCCCTTCGCTTCCGCGATGCGGCGGACGGCGTCGAGCGTCACGTCCCCGACCGTCTCGGTCTTGGGTTTTCCGGAGCCCTTCTCCTTCTTGGCCTCCTTGAGGAGCAGGGCGGCGACCGGCGGCCGGCCGACGACGAGGGTGAAGGCCCGGGTGTTGGGGTCGACCCGGATGATGACCGGGACGCGCATCCCGGCGAACTGCTTGGTCTCTTCGTTGATCTTCGCGACGACCTGACCGACGTTCACGCCGAGCGGGCCGAGCGCCGAGCCGAGCGTCGCACCGGCCGCGGCTTTGCCTCCCTCGACCAGGACACTGACCTCAACTGCCACCTTTCGAACCTCCCCGTTCCAACATGCGGACGTGATCTCCCCGAACGGTGACCGGGATCGGTACGACCGCCTCGATGAGTTCCACCGTGATCTCCTCCTTGGCCTGGTCGATCTTCTTGACCCGGGCCTTCTCGCCCTTGAAGGGTCCCGAGATGAGCTCGACGATCGCGCCCTCGACGAACCCTTCGACCGTGATCTTCGGGACGAGGAGCGGCTCGACCTCCTTCAAGGTCGTCTCGCCCTCCACGAGCCCGCGGGCCTTCCGGATCCCCTTCAGCATCTCTCGGACGCCCTCGAAGCTCATCCCCTCGGCGAAGACGTAGCCGCGGAGCGAGCTCGGGACGAGGAGCGAGAAGACGACGTCCGGTTTCTCCTCGGCCCGGGCAAGCAACGTGTCGGCGACCTCGCGTTCGTACCCGCGCGAGGTCTTGATCGCCAGCACCGCCTGCCGGGCGACACAGGCGAGCGTGAGCTGGACGGGGTGGCCGTCGTCGTCGAGTTCGGCCGCAAGGCGGACTTCGACGCGGTCGCCATACCGGACGCCGACGGGGGCCGTGACCTCGAACGAGAGCGCGACGCCCGTGTTGGGGAGGAGCGCGATGTTGTGCGACTCCTTCCGGGGGAACAGTTCGAGCATCTGGCGCTTCCCGGGCGGGGTCCAGCGCACCGGCCACTCGGCCCCCTCTCCGGGGTAGGTCGACGTGTAGCCCACCTCGATGGTGAGCTTGGCCGTGGCCGGTCCCGGCGCCTTGCTCGTGAGGACGGCGGAGAGGGTCGTGATGGTTCCGGCCGTGAGGTTACGGGCGGTGTCGTCCGCGGCCTGGAGCGTGAGGAACATCCGGCTGTCGAGCTTCGGCGTGGGCACGTGAGCGGGCTCCGACGCGAAGGTCGCCTGGGCGGGGGAGGAGGCGGACGGCTTCGCCGCGGCCGGCGGAGTGGGGGAACCGGACAGCAGTCCGATCTCGTCCTCGTTCCCGGACATGGCCCCGACCGTCCTAGAGCCCCGGGAGGACGTTGGCCCAGAACCAGGGCCCGACCTGCGTGAAGAGGATGTAGAGCAGGAACCCGGTGGAGCCGATGATGACCGCCCCGAGCCACGTGACCCCGAGGACCTTCACGTACTCTTCCGAGGTGGGCCGCCGAGCCATGCGGAGGATCCGGCCGTACTTTCCGTGACCGAACGTGCGGAGCCGGCCGTCGAACTGCTCCTGCGCGCGGCGAGCGCGGTCAAGGAAAGCCATGGTACCCTAGCGCACGACGTCGATCTCCGGTCCGGGCTTGCGGCCCGATCCGGCAGCCGTCGCCTGCCCTCCACCGAAAATCTGGGGGGATTTAACTCCGGTCACCACTAGCATGACCCGGATCGTGCTCTGCATCGTGGGGTCCACGGCCGCACCCCAGATGATCCGGGCGCTCGGACTAATAGTCTTCTGGACGACCTCGGCCGCTTTCTGGGCTTCGCTGACCGTCATGTCCGGTCCACCGGTGACGTTGATGAGGGCGCCCGTGGCGCCGGTGATGTCGACGTGGAGCAGCGGAGAGTGGATCGCCTCGAGGACGGCGTCCTCGGCCCGGTTCTCGCTCTCGGATTCGCCGATCCCGATGAGAGCGACGCCGCCGCCCTTCATGATCGTCCGAAGGTCGTTGAAGTCGAGGTTGACGAGCCCCGGACGCGTGATGATCTCCGTGATCCCCCGGATCGCGCGAGCGAGCACGGAATCCGCCACCTTGAAGGCCGTCTGGATCGGCAACCGCGGGACCAGTTCGAGGAGCCGGTCGTTGGGGATCGTGATGACCGTGTCGATGACGGAGCGCAATTTCTCGAGGCCCCACATCGCGTTCTCGGTGCGTACGAGCCCCTCCGACGCGAAGGGGAGGGTGCAGACCGCGATCGTGAGCGGCTGGCCGCCGTTGGCGTCCTTGGCGACCTGGGCGACGACGGAGGCGGAGCCGGTGCCGGTCCCGCCGCCGAGACCGAGGGTGATGAAGACCATGTCCGAGCCGGCGAGCGCCTTCTTGAGCTCGTCCTCGGCCTCGTGGGCCGCCTGTTCCCCGACCTGCGGAAGGGCCCCTGCCCCGAGGCCGCGCGTCAGGCGCCGTCCGAGGAGGATCTTCTTCGGCGCGTGGATGGCGAGCAGGTGCTGCGCATCCGTGTTGCAGGCGATCATGTCCGCACCGGCCAGTCCCTCCTCGGCGAGCCGGTTGATCGTGTTGCAACCTCCACCCCCGCAGCCGACGACCTTGATGTTGGTCTTCAGCGAGGCCAGCACGGCCTCGAGCTCGGTGTCGTCGTTCGACGGTGGGGGGAGGGGCTCGGATCCGCGCTTGGCGTCTCCGGGCAAGTGGGAAAGGATTTCCTGGGCGAGTGGTCGCATCAAGGGGGGTACCCGGCGGCGGGAGCAGGGGCCGCATTATAAAGCACTAGTCGAGCCTGCAGGGAAGCCTTGGAGTATCCCCGCTGGGCCCCGTTGTACGAACAGATCCTCCAGGAGCTCGGTTTCTCCTGGGACCGGGAGGAGTCGGCCGCGACCCGGTTGATCGAGCTGCTCCCGCCGGCCGCCCTCGAGCGCCCGCTCGAACGCTTGGCCACTCGTCTGAGGGGGAAGGACGTGGTCGTGGTCGGACTGGCTCCCCGGGCCGGTCCACCCCCCCTTTGGCGAAGACCGTTCACTTCGGGTGGGGTCGCGGTGGTCGCGGCTGACGGCGCTGCCGAGACGTGTCTCGAGGCCGGTATCGTGCCCGACGTAATCGTCACCGACCTCGACGGGCCGGTCCCCTCCGAGGTCAACTCGAACCGCCGCGGCGCGTTGGTCGTGGTCCACGCCCACGGCGACAACCGGGACCTTCTGGACGAGTGGGTGCCCCAGTTTCCGGGAGAGCTCGCGGGCTCGTGGGCCGGACCGCCCCGGGACGGACTGCTCGACGAGGGCGGATTCACCGACGGGGATCGGGCCGCCTTCCTCGCGGAATCGGCCGGAGCCTCCCGCTTGCTCCTCTGGGGGTTCGACCTCGTGCAGGTCGACGAGCCCGACCCGGCCGCGCGCTCTCGCAAGGCGGCGAAGCTGCGGTGGGCGGCACGCGCCCTGTCGGAGCTCGAAGGTTCGAGCCGAACGCCGGTCCTGATGTGGAACCGGGACGGGACCCTGACGCCTTACAGTGCCGGCGGGACCAACGGTCCGTCCACGAGGTAGACCACGTTCTGTCCGTCCTCGTAGAGCGGGATGAACGGAAGGCCCCCGAACCACCCGATCGCGGCAGAGCTGAGCGGGAGGGCCAGATTCCCCGGATCGAGGGCGACCCCCGAGTACATCACCGAGTCGATGGCCACCAGGTCGATCGGATGCGGATGCGCCGGATTGGGCGTCCCCACGCTCCGCAGCTCGTCGGCGGCGGAGGTCGCGTCAGCGCTCGAATTCCGTGCCGCGTTGAAGAGCGCGGGGGTGGTCACCCACGTGGCCCGATTTCCGTCGAAGCCGAAGATCATCGAGCTGAGGCGATGGTCGCTCGCGACCGTCCACGTCGAGGCCACGGCGATCCCCACCCACATCCAGAGCGCGGCGTCCCCGTGGGTGAGCCCTTCCTGGAACCCTCCGAAATCGTTCGCGGGAGGGTACACGATCGCCGCGTTGGCGCCCAGGAGGACGACCACACCGAGCATCGCGGCCAACATTGCGCGCCGTCCGCCGGCGTCTCCCACGCGTGCGACGGCTCGCGCGATCCCGATCGCGAGAAGAAGTCCGAGTGGAAGGAACAGGTACTCCACATGTCGGGATGGGGAGATCGTGGCGGCCAGGTTGGCGGCGGCCGCGTAGCGGGGGCTCGTGGCCGCGAACGCGGCCAGCCCGAGCATCGAGCCGGCCGAGACTCCCAGCGCTCCGAGCCACGCCAGCGGGAAGGAACCGAGCCGCGCGATCGAGGGGGTGCGACGGCTCCCGGCGCCGAAAATCCCCAGGGCCAAGAGCGGGGAGAACCAGAGGACCGCCCCGGGGATGGTCGTCTGACCCGTTCCCGGGATCGGAACGACCAGCAGGGCGGAGACGAGGCCGAAGACGATGACCGCGATGACCACCACGTCCCGGTACAAGCTCCGGTCGGTGGGCAGGCGCACCCACGCGTGGCGCGGTTGGAACCGTGATCGGCGCCACCGGATCAGGAGCCCCGCCATGACCACACCGACGACGGCGGCCGCCTCGAAGGCCGCGAAGCCGACGTAGGCGGGGTAGGGCAGGCTGTAGAGGATGACCTTTGTGACGAACGCGGTCGTGCCGTAGAACCAGTAGACGAATGTCGCGGTGGCGAAGACGGCGACGAACGTGAGTTCCCGCGTCGGGAAGCGACGGCTCCAGAGCCCGGGCCGCCAGAGCTCGAGCAGGACCAGTCCCCCGAGGGCGCTGATCACGAAGAAGTACGACGAAAGATGATGGGTCAGGATCAGGGTGCCGCTGGTGAGGGCGAGCGGGACGTACCAGCGACGGTCCGACCGGCTTTCGACGAACATCCAGAGGGCGGCGACGCACAGGAAATCGCCGAGCGCGAGCGGCGCCGGGTGCGCGATCGAAAAGAGGCGGGGCATCGCGATCGACGCGATCGCAGCTCCGAGGAGGGCCACCGTGTCGTTCGGGTAAAGCCGCCGGAAGAGCAGGAAGAGCGGAAGTACCGAGAGGACCGCGACGACCGGTAGGATGATCGAAAGCGCCGAGAACGCTCCGATCCCCAGGGCGCCCGAACCGGCTCCCGCGAGGAGGAACGTCCCGGGGAAGTCCGGGTAGGCCGTGCCCCACCCTCCGTACGCCGCCCCGGTCGGGAGATGGCCGGTGGCGAGCAAGGACGAGGTGAGACTGTAGTACTCTCCGGTGTCGGAGCCGAAGAGCGCGTAGGACAGGAACGGCTCAAGGGCGAGGAATACGAGAAGGAGGGAAAGCCCGGCCAGCAGGACGACCGTCGCCGGCGCCATGCTCCGGCGAGCGTCGGAGTCCTCGGCCCGGGCTACGGGGGACCGGTCGGGCGAGCTCATGCGAGGGAGCCAGAGCGACCCCCCGCGTAAAGACGTGCGTGCGGGCGGGCACCCCGGGACCCGGGGGCCAGCGGCTTGCGGCTTTGGGATGTTATTCAAGGAATTACCCGCTCAGAGTGTCCCGGAATCGTTCTCCCTCCCTTCCCGTCCGCTCCACCCGTGCGGGTCGGCGCTCGTCCGACCCGGAGAGGGGTCTCACCACATCCTGGGGAAGGGCGTCGGGG